>ERZ1292629.4031-Hain-H43-01um-R1-4031-length-10976-cov-4_pt1 | contig 10976 bp, 13 predicted proteins | sample MGYA00564399_ERZ1292629 | MGnify/ENA primary metagenome ERZ1292629 (study PRJEB36523, sample SAMEA6512636) | groundwater metagenome | collected 2019-01-08 | study: AquaDiva: Metagenomics assemblies of 32 groundwater samples | reverse complement strand
ATCCAATTCCCCTTCTTTGCCGTTGTAGAGAACAACCCTTGACGGAAGAGGATCTCTTCCGGAAAAGCGGGAAAGGCCTTCACCCAAATCTTCAATGACAGAAACACTTCTCGCCACCTGCGTCGTCCCGGATAGGCTGCCCATTTTAAAAACTGCAACCTCCAGAAATTCTTTGCCAATTTCAACAACCACGGCACTTAACGGGGCACCCTCTTCGCTTTTTACAAAATGAGCAACAGCTTCCGGAAGAACCACAAACCCGGATGGCTCTAAAGCAAGCTTGCGACAGATATTTTTAATATTTTCTAGATACTTGTCTTTTATTTGACCTGCTTCAACCCAAGAAGCGGGAACCCCAAAAACAGCCTTGGACGGTTCTTTAAAATCATCCGCTAAACTTTGCACGGCCGCCGATAAGGCGGCGTCTACCGCCCCAATCAGATCTTCATTTGTTTCCCAAGCGATAGAAGGACTCACTGATGTTACGTGAGCTTTCGATTCATCAATACTCCAAATGCCGGCCTGAAGCCAACCGGACTCCAAAACCAACGCCCAAAAAAACTCCTTATCTTTAGTACCTCTGCTGACTAAAAAATCTTTGAATTTCATACCGTCAAATAAAGCCTAATCACTCCCGATCCGATTTTCTCCTGTTTAACTATTCTAGCATGACCGATCTCCCCGGTCCGTTCTACGTGCGGCCCGCCGCAAATCTCCATGCTGAATGGAGATCCTGAGCTTGTCGAAGGACCAATCTTATAGACCTTTACTTTTTTACCATACTTCTCAGTAAAAAAAGCCAAAGCTCCTTCTTTTAGAGCCTCTTTTAAACTTTTAATTTCAAAAGAAACAGGCAAATCTTTCTTAATCTCCTCATTCACCATATCCTCAACTTTTTCAACTTCTTCATCGGACAATTTATTTGGGTGAGAGAAATCAAATCTCAACCGTTCGGCCGTAATGTTAGAGCCTTTTTGCGCCACACTCTCACCCAAAACTTTTCTCAACGCCGCATGCAAAAGATGGGTTGTGGTATGCAATTTGACAACCTCTTTGGAATCGTCGGCAAGGCCTCCCTTAAACATCCCTGCCGAGGCTGTTCTCGAAAGCTCTTTATGTTTCTCAAACTCTTTTTGAAATAATGCCTTATCAATTTTTTGACCCCGATCTTTAGCAATTTCTTCGGTCAATTCCAAGGGAAAACCATAAGATTCATACAAATAAAATGCACTTTTCCCGTCAAGAGAAAAAAGCTTTTCGATCTCCCTCAATCCCCTTGCCAATGTCAAATCAAATTTCTTTTCTTCATTTGAAATAATTTCTAAAATACTCTTTGATCTTTTTTCAAGATCCGGGTAGCTAATTTTATAATTTTCAATAACCGACAGGGCAATTTTTCCAATAATCGGTTCATTAACTCCTAATGCTTTTCCGTAACGAACAGCTCTTCTGATTAATCTTCTCAAAACGTAGCCTTGCTGTTTATTTGAAGGAGTTATTCCTTCCGACGCTACAAAAACCGCAGCGCGCGAATGGTCGGCAATCACCCTAAACGCCTTTTCGTTTCCTTTGTATTTCTTTTTACAGACGGCTTCAATAGCCGAAATTATTTTCCCCCAAAGGTCATCAACTTTATAATCATCGTCTAACCCGCTGAGAATAGTTATTGTTCTGTCAACCCCCATTCCCGTATCGACGTTCTTTTGTTCCAGTTGTTCATACTTTCCTTCCCCGGTTTTTCCATACTGCATAAAAACATTGTTCCAAATTTCAAAATATCTTCCGCACCCGTCGCCCGGTTGACAGTTTGAGCCGCAAGCAACATGGGTTATGTCGTAAAATATTTCCGTATCCGGACCGCAAGGGCCGGTCTGTCCCGCCGGGCCCCACCAATTGTCTTTTTTTGGTAAAAAGATAATTCTTTCATCGGGAATTCCCAGTTTCTTCCAAATAGCGGCTGATTCCGTGTCTTTAGGGGCATCCTTGTCTCCTACAAAACAGGTAACAGAAAGCTTGTCGGAAGAAATTCCCAGCTCCTTGGTCAAAAACTCATGAGACCAACTAATTGATTCTTCCTTCCAATAGTCACCCAACGACCAATTGCCCAGCATTTCGAAAAAAGTATGGTGAGAAGTATCCCCAACCTCATCTATGTCATCAGTTCGTAAACATATCTGAACACCAACAATTCTTTTCCCGGCGGGATGAGGTTCCCCCAGTAAATAGGGAACCAGGGGATGCATTCCGGCTGTGGTAAAAAGAACCGAGGGATCATCCTCCGGAACAATCGGTGCGGAAGGAATGATTGTATGTCCTCTCTTTTCAAAAAAATCAAAATACCTTTTTATTAGCTCTCTTGAAGTCATGGCTAAATTATACCTTCAAAGAAGATGTTATTCCATACATGCAAAAAAATTTTATGGTTCCAGTCTTTTGAAACCTATCCAATTATCAAGGGCTTTATCATAAGAATAGCCTGTCTTAATCTTTTCTTCCGATACTAAGTGTTTATTTATCATATCAACAAATTCTTCTCCTTTATCACATGAGCTTATTACAGGCAACAGCCACTTTCCACCTCTTACATCCAAACCCTTCGATGCAAATACTCCAAAAACCAGAAACTTTTTTATTTTGGCCCAATCCGTCCCTTTCCTCAAAAGGAACCAAACCAGTTCAGCAATCACCCATTCAGTCGTCCAAAAATAAATTTTTCCATTAAGGGCTTTTTCTAGAAGATTGATACAAGATGTATGCTTGACCTGATCAATATTATAAAGTGAATAAATAAATATATTTGTATCAACGAAGACTTTTTTCTGCATATTCCAAGGTTGCTTCCTGTATTAAATCATTGACTGTTTTTCCCCTCGGAATTTTGAGCTTGCCCATTTTACCAACAAAATCGAGAACACCCCTGCCTGCAGGCTCAAGAAAAACTCTTGTCGGACTAACTACAGCTACAACCCTATCTCCCTTGCCAACTCCAAGGACTCTACGAATAAGTAGAGGAAGAGTAACCTGTCCTTTGCTGGTTACGGTCATAAGTACATTCATACCTTACTTTATATCATATACCTTACTCTACGTCAATCCCCTTACAACGATTTATCCTTCTCCGTGAGTCTCAAGTTTTTTGTTTTTCCTTAAAATTTCCAACACTCCCGTTAATTTATCCGGTCTTATAAGTCCTCCGCCCAAAATTGCGTCCTCCAAAATACTGTTTAACCTTTTTATCGCTTTCCTCAAATCCAAAATAATTAAAAATACTTGGACTCCGACAACAAGAAGGAGTGTTGTTAGAGAGATGACGACAACTACCAACAATTTTTGTACAGAGTCCATGAAAATTTATTTATCTAACTCCGGTATTATTCTACGCGAAATCACAGTTTCTTTTCCGGAGCGGGCTTTAGCAACCACGCTTATTTCATCACTTCCCGCAAATATTTCAATCTTGGCAGTAAACTCTCCATCTTCATTTATCAATATCGGTTGATTGTTAATCCTAATAACGGTGTCGGGGTCGGTTTTTCCATAGACTAAAACTTCTCGACCGGTAATTACTGAATTATCTTTTGGTTCAAAAACTTCCAATCGCGGAGGACTTAGAAATTTGAAATATTGAAAACCCAAGTAGCTTCCAACCGTAATCATTGCTACGGATACACCGACCAAGAAAGTATATTTTGGCGTCCAGTAAAATTTGCTCTCAACGTCCGGCTTTGGACTAATCGGCAAAGCTTTCAGCGAATAATCTCTTTTAAGAAGAGCACTTACCCATTTAATATCCAGCTTTAAATAAGAAGCCAGACTTTTGATAAAACCGGAAACTACGGGAAATTCCGGCAAAATTTTCCAATCCTCTTTTTCAATCGCTTGAATAAACTCCTTTTTTATTTTGGTTTTCTTCTCAAGAAAAGCAAAAGAGTAACGTTTTTTCAAACGGGCATCTTTTAGTATTTTTCCGATAGATTTCATTTAGAAGAAGACAAAAACTCTTCTGCATTTTGAACCAGCACTTCTCTCGGTTTTGAACCATCTGCCGGACCCACTACACCGGCCGCCTCAAGTTGATCAATTATTCTGGCCGCCCTGGCATAACCCACCGACAACCTTCTTTGCAAAAGTGAAGAGGAAGCCCGATCATATTGACAAACAAGCCTTACGGCTTCCCGGAAATGGTCATCAACATCCCCTTCAATTCCCGGAACCGCCGGCGCGCCGGATTTGGTCATCAACGTCACCTCTTCGGTATACTGCGGCGAAACCCCTTGATTCTTCAGAAAAGTTACAAGTCCCGCCGTCTCTTTATCGGAAACAAAGGCTCCTTGAATTCTAATCGGTTTTGCCTGCTCCGGAGGGAGGTATAGCATATCCCCTCGACCCAACAGCTTTTCTGCTCCTTGAGTATCCAAGATTACCCGGGAATCCACCTGCGAAGACACGGCAAAAGCAATCCGACAAGGAATGTTTGCTTTGATTAACCCCGTTATAACGTCAACCGAAGGCCTTTGCGTTGCCAAAACCATGTGGATTCCCGTCGCCCGGCTCATCTGGGCAATTCGAGTAATTGCATCTTCAACCTCGACGGGGGAATAAAGCATGATATCGGCCAATTCATCAATCACCAATATTATATAAGGAAGAGCTTGAAATCCGGACATCTCATTATAACCGTCAATATTCCTTACTCCCGCTTGAGCAAAAAGTTTATAACGCCTGTCCATTTCACTTAAAATCCACCTTAAAGCAGAAATTACTTTTTCCGGCTCAACGATAACCGGCGTTAAAAGATGAGGAATTCCATTATAGGCAGTTAACTCAACTCTTTTTGGATCTACCAAAATAAGTTTGACTTCGGAAGGGGTAGCTCTAAAAAGAAGTGTTGACAGAAAAGCGTTTATACAAACCGATTTGCCGGAGCCCGTTTGTCCGGCAATAAGAACATGCGGCATACGGCCAATTTCGGCAATAAATGGCTTGCCGGAAACATCCAAACCCAGAGACACCGCAAGTTTCGAATCGTTTCCTTTCATAACGTCGCTCTCAAGCATTTTTCTTAAAGGAACAAGTTCGGGACTGATGTTCGGAAGCTCAATTCCCACTAAAGACCTGCCGGGAATAGGAGCCTCAATTCTTATCGTCCCGGTTGGGGCGGCAAGAGCCAGCGCCAAATCACGCTCCAACGCGGTAATTTTCGAAAGTTTCGTTCCCAAAGCAACCTCTAAAGCATATTGGGTAACGGCAGGGCCCAAATTAACTTCTACAACCCTCGCGGTTATTCCGAACGATTCCAAGGTTTTTTCAATAATTGCGGCATTTCCCTTAATATCCCCTCTATCCGCCTTTCCTGTCTGAGTGTCTACAAATAAATCCACCGATGGATATTTCCAAACCCTGTCCTCTCCGGGGACATTGCTTACCAATTTTGCGGCAAGTTCCTGTTTGCCGTCTTTTGGAGGAAAATTACCTCCCGAAACTTTCATTTGTTTTTTTCCGAACCTGTAAGACTTCTCTTTATCCGAAAAAACATACCCCTTTATCTGATTGAAGAAAGTATTCGCAATTTTGAATACCTGCTCAAAAGATGTATTAAAAAGAATAATTAAGCCAACCGTAGTCGTTCCCAAAAGAATAATAAAAGCGCCGGCAACGGTGACTAAAGCTGAAATTCCCTCCCAGGCATTCCTTCCTGCAAGGCCGGCTTTCGACAGACTCATGACCGAAACAAAAAAAAGCAGAACACCGACAATTACATTCGGCTGACCCAACGGTCCTTTAATTTTTGAAATTAAAAAAGCAAAAGAAAGGAAAATGAAAGGAAGAAAAAAGGTAGTCCAAGAAAATAAAGAAAGTAAAAAATCGTTAAACTTTATTAAAATTAAGCCCTGTCTGGAGAAAGAAATCAAAACAAGTCCCGCTAAAGAAAAAAAGATAATCTGAACGATAGAAAAAACAGTTGCTCTTTTAAGTCTTAGGTGAAACGATCTTTTGTTTATTCTTCTTACTTTCTTATTTCTGGCCATAACATGTTTGGCTTTCTACAGCTCTATAACAACCGGTAAAATCATCGGCCTTCTGCCTGTTTGTTCAAAGAAAAACCTCTCAAGAAAATCTATGGCAATATTCCTGACCACTTTCGGATCACCAAGAGCCTTTTTACCTATAATTGTCTTTTTTACCATCGCACCGGCTTGATTAAGCAGGCTCTTGTTTCTGCTCTCAAAAACAAATCCGCGGCTGACTATCTCCGGTTCGGCGATGAGGGATTCCTTTTGTCTGTCTATTTGAAAAATCGCTATAACTATGCCCTCTTTAGCAAGTGATTTTCTGTCCCTCAAGACTACATTGCCAACGTCTCCAATTCCCAGTCCGTCAACCAAAACATCTTTTACCTCAATTTTTGCACCGGGTTTTGCCGTATTATTGCTAAATTCTACCGACTCTCCCGGTGTCAATTCAAATACGTTCCCGGATAAGGCACCCATTTTTTGAGCAATAAGGTTATAGGCTCTCATGTGTCTGATTGTTCCCCCTATAGGGATAAAATATTTTGGTTTGGAAAGAGCAAAGAGCATTTCGATATCTTTCTGACTTCCGTGCCCGGAAACGTGCAAATCCTCCTGAAGATCATAGTAGTGGACGTCAACATTGGCCTCGATAAGTTTATCCACAACAAAATCAACGTTTGATTTTGATCCCGGAGGCGCAGGATCTCCGGAAAATATTACAGTATCCCCCTGTTCAATTTTCAAAAAGTCATGCTCTTTTATGGCCAGTCTGTAAAGAGCGCTTCCCGGCTGGCCATAGCTCCCGGAAATGATATATAACACCTGATCATTGTTGAGTTTACCGGCATGTTTGGGTTCGATTACTAAATCTCGGGGATAACTTAAATAATCCAGGTCCCTCGCTATTCCCGCCTTTTTATCAATTGAGCGGCCGATAAAAACGGCTTTTCTTCCAAGTTTGTCGGCAACATTTAAGGCTTGTTTCATCCTTGATATGTTTGAAGATATCGTAGTAAAAAAGATTTGACCCGTTGCCAACCTGGCTATCTTTTCAATCTTTTCCTCTATTTCCCTCTCACTTTCGGTGTAGCCCTGAGTTGTCGAGCCTAAAGAATCCGAAGCAAGCATCAGGACTCCTTCAGAGGCAAGTATGGCGAGCTTGGCCACGTCAAAAGGCCTTCCGTCAACAGGAGTCCAATCAAATTTGTAATCAGATACATGTAAAACTCTTCCTTCAGGCGTATCTATTGCAAAACCCACTCCGTCCGGGACAGAATGAGAAACTCTGAAAGGGATTATTTTAAAACTTCCCACAGAAAAAACGTCTCTTTCCGGATCAAAAATATTAATTTTTACACCACGGATTTTGTAATCGGCAAGTTTATCTTCAATAAACCCGGCAACTAATTTGGTCGAATAAACAGGAACATTGACATCTCGAAGTAAAAAAGGAAGGGCACCCAAGTGATCTTCATGACCGTGTGAAATCAAAATTCCTTTCAGTTTTCCGGCATTTTTTTTAATATAGGTAAAGTCGGGAATAACCAAGTCAACCCCCAACATATCCTGATCGGGGAACCCCACGCCGCAATCAACGACAATCATTTCGTTGCCATATTCATAAACATAAAGGTTTTCGGTAACCCCGGTCGTACCCGACAATGCAGTAAACTTTAACATAAATTCATTTGTTCTATCTCTATTTCGGCAGATTCTTCTTTGTTTTTCAATTCCTCCAAAATACCCGGTAGTTTCAAAAAATCCTCCCTGATTTGCCTCATAACCTCCCCATTCCTCAGTGCCGCAGCCGGATGGTACATCGGAACAATCACCGCCTCTTTTCCCTTCCAGTTTACATCAAATTTCTTTCCGTGAACACCGGTAATCCTTGCACCGGGTAAAAACTTGGCCATGGAAAAACGTCCCAAAGTAACAATTACCTTCGGTTGGATAACTTCCAATTCTCTATCTAAATATCTTGCATAGGCGCTCAACTCTTCGGGGAGTGGGTCTTTATTATTAGGAGGTCTTGTTTTAACCATATTTGTTATATAAACTTTTTCCCGCTTGATATTAATAGATTTAAGAAGCTGGTTAAGAAGCGTCCCGGCATTCCCAACAAAAGGCTTTCTTTGTATGGACTCATGATAACCCCCAGCCTCACCTATAAACACAATTTCTGCATCAGGATTTCCATCTCCCGGAATTATATCTTCAGGTTTCGAAACAAGAGGCAAATTTTTATCATTCTCCATGTCCTCTTTAATTTTTTGAAGTTCTTTTGCTTTATCCATAAACTAATTTGAATATTATACGCCCATGGACTCCAGCCAACGATAGACAGATGACTTGGAAGTTCCTAAAACCTTTGAGATTTGCATCCCATTCATAGGTTTTCTAAACTCCCTCTGAATTTGTTTCTTTGTTTTCATTTTCCCAAAAATTTTGTTATAAATTATTTTTGCCTCAAGGTACTTATGATGTTTTCTTTCCAAATAAAGATCCTCGGCTTCCATATCCTTATATAACCAGTCGGCAATTTCAACTGCACTTGAGGAATAATACTCTAGAAGATAAGTAGTCGACTTAAAACCTTTTGGAGTAATCTTAATTTTTGTACGTACCCTTCCTGTAACTTTCAATGTTTTTTCAAAAATATTGAGTAAAGTAGACAAAAATTTTTTGTTTCCACAAACGAAACCTAAATCGACTTCGTTTCTTCCACTTCTGTTAGCAATCCAGCCATCTCCGTCTAAATAACCTCTAACAAAATGTCTTGTTAAGGTTTCTGGCACTTTTGGAAAAACCATACGAAAACTCTTTTTGGGCAACAACCCTTTTTTTATTGCTCCTTCTATTAGCTTTTGATTGTTCATTCTTAATCTATATGAAGATCTCCTCAGTTCTTTAATTTGATATGTCGAACCCATTGTTTGTCCAATTTTCTGAAGAATATCAAGATCTCTTTTTTGGATATCCCAACTCAAAGAAGTTTTATAAATATTTCCATCAGCATAAGTAAAACCCAAAACATATGCCATTTGAGAAGTCCATTTATCAAAAAACTTCTCGTTCACTTTATATTTCAATCTATTTCTGTTAAAACCTCTCATATTTTTACTCCCAATTTTTTCATTTGCTCAACAAGTTGCCTCTTATTCTCAAAAAGAATTGTTTGAAAGCCAAGTTCTTGAGCAGGTTTAATATTTTTTTCCATATCGTCGATAAATAAACTCTCGTCCGGAATAATTTTTGCTTTATTTATCAGAGATTCAAAAATTTCCTTTATTTTTGTCATTTTTAGAGAAGATCAATAAATTCTACCTTATTTGCAACCGTGTCGTAAACCGCAAATGACGGTTCATTCGAATGAAGCGCTCCGGAATGAACAATTTTTACCCCATTAATTATTTTTTCGCCCTTGAAATGCCTATGGCCACAGAAAACTACGTCGCAATCAATGGCTAATGGCTGAGGACTAATGGCTAAGTTGTGTACTATTCCAACTTTCCTTTTTCCTAATTTAATATTTAACCATTGACCATTAACTATTTTTGCAATTCTCGGATCTATATCTGCGTTGCCTAAAACTCCATAGACTGGAATTTTATAAGAATAAACTATTTTAACTGCCCGCAAGTTATCCCAATCGCCGCAATGAATTACAGCCTTTGTTTTTATTTTCTTCGCAAATCCCAAAACGTGCTTTAAGTTGGCAATATTTCCATGCGAATCCGAAATTATTACAAGTTTCATGATCAATAAAGCTTTCCACCAAACAAAAAAAATGAAACCAGAACATTTGTATCAAGAACTACCCGCAGTGGAGTTTTCGCCATGTTTATATTCTTCTACTATTTTATACACATCTTTCTCATTTTTGATACCTAACTTTTTAGCAGCCCCGGCCCCAGCAGTGAAAATTTGATCCCAAGCAATTCTATCTCTCAAATAAGCCATCAAAGCATCTTTTATAAGTTCGCTTCTACGTCCTGGCGCAGAACCCATGATAGAATATATCAATCTTACCTGCAATGTTAACTGATTATTCAGCATCACGAGAAGATCTCTTAGCCATCGAGGAAGCGTTAAAATATGTTTGGCACCCCAAAATGGATTTCGTTTTTAAAAATCGAGCCAAAATATCAAAAACGTCTGTCATTTCTTTTGATAATGAATATGTATATCTCTGGCAACCCAAGTCAAGACAGAAGGAAAAGTACAATCTTGTGAAGATTCCACACAAATTAAAAATTGACGAAAATTGGCATAAAGGTTGGAAAGCAGGCTTATGGATCAAAGAAATAGAAAAATCTCTGCCCCATAAAATAAGAAATGCTAATCGATTTGCTGTCCCTTGCATATCGGGCGGTCTCTTAACACCTTTCATTGCTTTACAGAAAAAGAAGAGAATTTCTAAATACTGGCCGTACACTACTCGGGAATCATATCTGGCTACAATTATTCACGAATTTGGTCATGTCTACTGGAGCCAATTTAAATTGTGGTGGCCTTCAAATAAGAGAATAAATATTGATTATCTTAAACTGGCGGGAAGTCTATACGGGAATAAAACCCGAAGACCCAAGGTTGAAATAAACTTCCCGCAATCTTCTGCTGTAGGGGAGATCTTCGCCTTCTGCACCGAATATTACGCCAGTACGCTTTTCTGGTCCAACCACAAACGAAATTTGGATAAATTTTCCCACAGAGAAATTTTAAAATTAATTAAAGAAGAATCTAAAAAAGACCTCATCACCGAGGACTCGGTTCTAGAACCCTCTCGTTTTCCCCACAATCTCGCCTTCGTTTTCGGAAAAATTGCCCTCTCCCTTTATCCAACAAAGTGGCCAAGCCTGCTCACCAATAACCCCGCTCTAAGGTAATTTAAAGTAATACTTAATTAAGTCCTGGCGGTGAAGACGGTGGTCTTGGATCACCTCTTGTCGGTCCGCAGTCCTT
>ERZ1292629.4029-Hain-H43-01um-R1-4029-length-10977-cov-10_pt1 | contig 10977 bp, 14 predicted proteins | sample MGYA00564399_ERZ1292629 | MGnify/ENA primary metagenome ERZ1292629 (study PRJEB36523, sample SAMEA6512636) | groundwater metagenome | collected 2019-01-08 | study: AquaDiva: Metagenomics assemblies of 32 groundwater samples | reverse complement strand
GTGATGGAGTTAGTCAGTCGTAGCGTAGGTCATGCCCGCAGGCATTAACTTGTTATGGAGCATAGCTAATGATACAGTTATCAATTTTGGAGCACAGAAAATCCGTAAGGATTCTTCTGTTCAGGAGAATTCTTTCTGAAAAGAATTTCCTGCATCCAAAAAACAAGTGCCTGTCACAAACCACACACTTTAGTGTGTGGTGGCACATTGTTTTTTTGATTTTATTATGTCAGAAATGAAAACTGCATCATAAATGATGCAGTTATTTTCTTTACTGTTTTCATTTCTGAGCATGTCAAGATTGTAAAATCTTGAGCACTGTCAAAATCTTACGATTTTGAAGTCCTAAAAACAAGGGGCTTTACAAACCACACCTTTTAAGCCGAAGTACAAGTCCGAAGGACTTGGTGATGTCCGAAATTAAACCACTTATCTCAAAAATCTTTTATGGATTTTTGATGACTGTCAAAAATTCTTCTAAGTGAATTTTTGAAGCTTTAGTAAGTGGATATTCTTTTGGTGTTTTAATTTCGGAGCACAGAAAATCCGTAAGGATTCTTCTGTTCAGGAGAATTCTTTCTGAAAAGAATTTCCTGCATCCTAAAAACAAGTGCCAATCAAACCACACACTTTAATGCACTAAAAATCTTTCATAAGATTTTTAGGGTGCTCAGAAATCTTTGATTTCTGACATGTGGTGGCGCATTGTTTTTTTGATATCTAATATGTTATGAAATGAAGATGAACGGATTTGAGAGATTAGTAACAAAATTTAATGGTGCTTAATGATTTACTTCATTAAACTTTCTATCTCCATTTCTAAACTTGCGACAGGCATTTTTATTCTGTTGTTTTTCAGGATAAAAGGAGCTATTTCGCCCATTATTCCAATTGGCTTGTTCTTGATAAGGATTGTTCCGCATCTTCCTGAAATAAAGCTTGGATGCTCTGATTCTTTTATTTCATATTCAAGATTCAGCATTCTCATTAGATAATCAAGTGTTTGCTTTATTTCTGTGAAATCTGCATTTTCATTGCATATTGAAATGCATAATGATTCTTCTTCTCCTATTCCTGTTTCCTGGGATTCGTCATTATAAAATATTTTTCCTGATTCAAATAATTTTTGTGGATAAGTTGAATTAGAACTCTGGCTTAATACATTTATTGAATTAGCAAGAAGAGAGGTTCTTAAAATATTATTTTCTGTCTTAGAATCAATAATTTCTATGAGTTCATTTTTAAAATCTTTTACTCCTATGTCTTTGAATTGTTTTTCTTTTGTTGATAAGTGATAAGTTGAGATTTCCTGCATTTTTAACCCTGTCAAGATTTCTGATATTTTTCTTTTTAAGATTGAAACTGGGTTTTCTTCTGCAATTGTTGAAATCTGTGGTATTTCTGGAATAAAATTTTCATAGCCATAGGCAATTGCTATTTCTTCTGCAATATCTATTTCATGAAGAATATCTGTTCTATAGGCAGGGATAATTGCTATTGACTGTTCCTTGACTTTTTCCATTGTCAATCCCATTTTTTCAAGACATTCTTTTGTTTGTTTTTCATTTAATTCTAATCCCAGTGTCTTGTTTATGAATTCAATTGAAAACTGGATTTTTTCAGGCTCAAGATTAGGGGAAATATATTTTCCTTCTTTTGAATCATTTATTTCCATTGAATAGATTTCTCCCCCCATGTCTGATAATGATGTGACAATCATATTGAGTGTTTTTTGAAGATATTCTTTATTAAATCCAGAACATTCAATAAAAACTTCTTTTGTCTGCTCTGTAATCTTGCCTGTCTTATCTGAATTTATTATTGGAGGCATTGATAGAATTTCATTATTTGCATCCTGGAATATTGGGAAAACTTCACAGTCTTTCAGCAAATGAGCATATTCTCTTCCTGCTGGATGCTGGCTTAGGATTTGCCTTCCATTAATTTCCCTTGGAAATTCCAATGGCTGGAATTTTATTTCTTCTGGTTTTTTTGCCAGATATTTAATTGGAAGCTTGATTTGTTCCAGAGGATAAATTCCAATTGCAAGTTTTTTTCTGTTTCTTCCATAGCTTCCATGAAGTTTTTCCTGAATATCAATTAGTTCTTTTATTTTTTCATTATTTAATTTTAAATTTTTTACAATTGCACAGGCTGTGTAAGGCCTTACTTTTTTAACTGATTTGTCAATTGTAATTTTAAAATCTTTTTCATCTTTTTCCACTTTGTATTCTTTCAAGCCTGTTTTTTTGCCCAGGAAAGCTGAAATTGCCCTTGAGAAACCCTGAATGCTTAGCAAGTCTGGGCGGTTTGGGAAAATTTCAATTGAAATTTCATTTTCATTTACTGATTCAACAGGCGTTCCAAACATTGATATTTTTTCCTCTATCTCTTTTGTTATTTTCCCTATGTTTTTTTCAAGTTCTTTTTTGTTTAAAGTTAGGACTGACATTTTATCTTTTCTTTTTTAGATTATCTAGTTTATTTTCTATAACATCAAATCTATTGTTGATTATTATGTTATTTTTATCAAGGTCATTTTTTAAATTAATAAAACTATTGCTCATTTCATGTTTTATTTTCATAAAATTCATTGAAGTTTTTTTGTCCATTGAATAAAATTTTTTCCATAGCAACAATTCAGAGCTTATCAAGGCACCTCCAACTGAAATTAATGCACTTTCCGTAGTAGGAGAGCCATTTAACATCCATATGATTATTCCAATTATAAATAAAATTATTATCCAAAACACTATATCTTCTATTGTTATTTTTACCATAATGTCCCCTTAAATAAAGCATAGACTGATAATGACATTAGTGCTATGATTATCAACCAAAATATTACATCTCCAATATTTATTTTATTTTCCATTTTTACTCCATCTCAATTATATAAAATCCGAATTTTTTTATTTCTTCTGGGCGATGCATTCTTGTTGGATTAAATTTAATTATTGATTTTGCCTTCTTTTTTATTCTTCTTCCAGTATAAGTATTTGTTTCAGGGTCATATTCTTCCAAGATTAATATATCTCCTTCACTGATATTAAAATCAGCCAGTCTTAATTCAAATTTCTTTTTTCCATTCAGTATCATCTGAAAATATTCTGGCCAGACTTTCTTTTTTATTTCCATGTTATTCATTAATTAACCTTGCTATTTTAAAAATCTTTTTGGATATTTCTTCCTGTTTATCTTTTTTAGTTCTTATTACTAAAATTATTTTTCTCTCCCCTACAAAAATATCTATATCATAATCTTTATTTTTAATATTAATTCTATTATCTTTCATCTTATTAATGTCTATAAATTCGGGTTCAGTTCTTTCATTATTATAATTTTCAGTTGTGAATACATACATCATTTGAGTCTCATCTTCATCAAATCCTAATTCTTTAAAAAAAGATATTATACTTTCAATGAATTTTTGTTCTTTAAGAAAAATATATACATTAGTATCTGGGCCTTTGCTTATACTGGATACTTTTAATTTTTCCATTTTATTTTATTTTTATTAGTAATGTAAAAACCTTAAGAGTTGTTTAATTAGTTGATTAGCGAGAGAATATGATTCATAACTCTTGCTTCTCATAAATCTACTCATCTTTGTTATGTCCGAAATTAAAACCTCATTCTTTAGAATGTGGTGGCACATTGTTTTTTTGATTATACATTACTGATATCTTATTTCCTCCAGATTTTCATTTCTCTTAATTTAGTTAAATCATTGTCATACATGTCTCTTAAGTCATTAATGTTGAAGAATTCCATTATAATCCTGTCAAAGCCAGGACCCCATGCTAACACAGGTATATGCCTTCCAAAGAAAGGAATTGTGACTTCAGGGCGGAACATTCCTGCTCCTCCTAATTCCAGCCATTTTTTGAATATTGGATGATAAACATCAATTTCCAGGCTTGGTTCTGTGTATGGAAAATAACTTGGCCTGATACGGATTTTTTCATAACCCATTTTTTTAAAGAATTCTATTAAATATCCTATTAACTGGCGAAAGTTTGCATTTTCATCTATTACAATTCCTTCTGTCTGGTTGAATTCAAAGCCATGAGTAGCATCAACTGTTTCATTCCTGAAACATTTTCCTAATGCAAAGTATTTTGCTGGAAATTCTTTTGTTTCTGCTATTTTCTTTAATGTCTGGGCTGAAATGCAGGTTGTGTGTGTTCTTAAGAGAACTTTTTTTGCATCATCTTCTTTCCATTCATAATTCCATCCTTTGCTTCCCTTTATCTGCCCTTCATGAGCTGCTTTTACTTCTTTTACTAGTTTTTTATCAGGCAAGACTGCTGTTTTATTTCTGATAAAAAATGTATCTTGCATCTCTCTTGCTGGATGATCCTGAGGTTGGAATAGAGCATCAAAATTCCAGAATCCTGAAACTATTAAATTTCCTGTCATTTCCTTGAATCCCATTTCTAGCCATATTTTTTTTGCATAATCTGTTGCTTGATTTACAAAATGCCTTTTGCCTCCAAAAACTCTTGGAACAGGGCTTGTTATGTCATATCTTCTGAATTTTTTCCCATGCCAGGCTTCTGTTTTTATTAATTCAGGTGTAACAGATTCAATCATTTCTTTTGAATGGGAGAAATCATGCTTTATTATTTTTTCGCCAGGTTTTGTTAGTAAAAATTCTATTATAGAGGTTTCTTTAAGTTCTATTATTTCTTTCCTTAATTTAAGATTCTCAAAAGCATATTTTTCCTCTGGCTTTAGTTCATTTAATTTCTTTGGCAGAGATTCCAGGAATTTTTCTTCTAATGTTTTTTCTATTAATTCTTCTTTTTTTCCAGAGAGAATAAGATTCCCATTCACTAGATTAATAAAAGCTTTTTTCTTTAATGCCCCTATTGCAGCCTTAAATTCATTGTCATTTAGTTTTGATTCTTTTTTTGCTTCTTCAAGAGAAATTGAATTTTTTTTAACAACAATATTTGAAAGACGTCTTTCAGGCAAACCTTGTTTTATATATAACAAGCCATTTATTCCAGGTTCTATTTTTTGCTCTTTTTTTGTTTTTATTTGTATTAATCCTTTGTTTGACAGGAATTCCAAGGAACGAACAATAGATGTCTTATCCAACTTTGATTTTTCATATATTTTTTCAAAACTCCCTTCTTTTAGATAAGGTATTAGCTTTACTTCATTTGGTGATAATGATTCCGCTATTTTTTTAATTTCTAAGTCCTGGTCTTTTTCCATGTTGCGAAGTTTAACCTCTTTAAACGAGCATTTGGAATTTATTTTATAAATTCCATAAAAGAAATAGAAAAAGGTATTTTATAAAGTTTGGGTTAAGACTAGACTATGGATTGTTTTGCCTGCTCTGTGCTTCCTTTCAAAATTGTTATAAAACTCATTACATCCAGTTTATCATACTTTTCTTCTGGAAATAGGATAATCTGGGTTTTTGTTCTTTTACAGAGCTTTATATTCTGTATTATCCTCGCCAGTGTTTTGGCTTTTTGTTTTTTTTCTAATTTTTGCAATTGCTCTATGTCAATTGCAATTTTTATATTGTTTTTTGAAGCAAGCTTGCATAAAAATTCATTTAAACCTGAATCTCTCTGCTTTAGTTTGTCTTTTCTATTGTGTGATTCTGGAGAGAGAAGGATGTTTACACCCTTGATTTCAAGGACTTTCCTGTTGAATTCTTCGTCTCCTGCTTTGATTATTATGATTTCATCTGGATTTGATTTCTTTGCTTTCTGAATCTGGTTACGAATTTCCTGAAGGTTAAGTGTATTAATTATTGTCATTTTGTGAATCAAAGAATTTTTCAACTTCTATCTTTTTAAATATCATAACTCTCTCTATACATTCTTTAGTTTTCATTAATAATTAACAAAAAAGAAATTAATAAAACTATCTGAAAAATAAAAACCTAGGGTTGCAGTGCAAACCTAAGGGGTATATGATAATAATATGGTTTAATTATTTAAATAACTTTCGGTTTAGCTTCTGAATCTGGTTTCTGATTTCCTAGAGATTGGATGTTTGTAGTATCATGATATTTTATTATAACTTATTTTTCTTTATTATCTTGATTAGATATTTATTTAATCCTTTAGCTTTTTTAAATTTGGCATTTACTTTACCTGATGATTGACTTAAGGAAGAGTCTATAAAATTAGACACTCTTTCATCAGATAATATCTCAGCTTTCTCTGTTGTATTTTTTTGAATAACACATCTTTCGAAAAAGTCTTGTGTATATTTAGGTAAATAAGGTATCGCATCTTTATAAGGCAAAGGGGGGAGCTTTTTTTCTTTTTCAATATAATTTGCACATGCTATCCCTCTTAAAACATAAAGGTATTTTTTACATGAATGAGACACACCAATTCCCATATATTTGTGGTAATTTTGCCTTGCCATGCTTATATAATGTTGCCTTAAAAATTCTAAAGAACATCCTTGATCAAAATATCGCCTAAATTTTAACCTGATAGGAGAATCAATATAGACAATAGGACTCCTTAGCCATTCAGCAATCTGAGGATTTGACTTAAGAGTAAGCTGTGCAAATTTTTTTATATCCCAACTTTCAAGGTCTATTTTGCCCTCTAAATAATTTATTTGTAATGGTGGCTGGAATAATCCTAGATAAGAATCAGTCTTACCAATATGCATGCATCTTATATCATAATCTGAATCTTCTGATGCAAACCCCCATGCTCTAGAACCAGATTCAATTGCCCATAAAATATTTACATTATGTTTTTTTTCTGCTTCTTTTATGCTTTTAATTATTTTACTCCTCATAATATAATTAATAATCTCATAGCTTAAATAACTTTAGGATTCAATTTAAAAAATAGTAATTAGTTTGATACCTATAACCTAAATAATGGTTATTTTTTAATGTTTGTTTCTTAAAAAATATTGGAAATGTATAAACTTAAAAAAATGTTTGTGAGAAGCGAGAAATTTAAATTAGAAGCCAAGATTATTCAACAGATGCCATAACTTTAATAGTTATTGATACAGAGCAAAAAGTAAACCTCTGCCTTCAGGCAGAGGACAAAGCTTTCTGCTTTGTCTTTTCGCTCAGTCTCACCAAGTCCATTACAAACCTCGGCTTTTAAGCCGAGGTACAAGTCCGAAGGACTTGGTGATATTACTAATAAAACCTAATCGTGTTTGGAAATGTATAAATTTGAGAGTTTTGCAGATGAGTAGAGAAAATAAGTAGATGAATTAAATTCATCTAGGTGACAGCGAGAGAAGCCTAATTAAACTCTTTTGTATCTCTTACATAACTCCTAAACTAGATATCTTATTACTATTTTATTATATTTTATTATATTTTATTATGTATAATTGAGCCTACAAAATGCCTTCCATTTAATAAATTATCAAGATTTTTCATATTATCTCCAATGAGATAGGTTGTTATGTTGTATTTTTTTATTATTTCTGCTGCTTTTCTGTCTAAAATAAAATGCTGTCCTGGCTTAAATTCTATCTGCTTTGCCATTTTCAGGAAATCTTTGTGAGATATTTCTTGTATGAATTTTGCATTTTTGAACTTTTTTGGGTTTTTATCATGCAATCCTGAAACATCTGATAGATTAATAAATTCTGAATTAAATTGTCTTGCTAATTTTGCACAGGTTGCGTCAGAAGTTTCATCATCTGCATATCTCAATGCTCCGCAGAAAACAACATCATGCTTTTCGAGCATGTTTTCAACTTCTATCATGTCATGAGGCATGCCTTTGTTTGCGTCATTTCCAAAAAAATAAGTCATGAATCTTGCATTCAGCCTTGTTGATGCTATTCCTAAAAGTCCCTGGAAAAATTCTTTGTTTTTTATATTCTCATAATCTAATCCATGAATATAAGTTCTTGCTGTGTTTCCTCCTCCACATACAACAGCAAACTTGTATTTTCCTGTATTTTTCAGAATTATTTTTTTAAACTGTTCAATAACTCTCAGGTTTATCTTATCCGGAACAATCAGACTTCCCCCCAAGCTTATTACAATCACTTTCTTTTTCATAGGTTATTTAATAAGCATGTTTATATAAAGATTTTGTTTTGATATATGTTATAGGATATAATAAAGGTTTTTAACAGCAATTTTATGATATTTTTATGTCAAAAGGGCAATATGATACAATACAGTATGTTGGACAGGAAGTTCACAGGGCTTTAAGAAGATTATTTCAACAAAGGAGCTATGGAGAGATTTCTATTTCTCACAGAGATTCTGAATCTAATCAGGAATCTTTATTATCTTATGCAGTAGCTGGAACAGAAGTTCATTTAACAATATTAAAGAAAGAAGATGGATATCATCTGATGATACAAATAGGTGTTAAAGATTCACATAATTTTGAAACAAAATCTGATAGAGGATTAAAGTTTGATAGGAGCGGGGAAGGGAAATTGGTGGAAAGATGCATGGATGATCTTGCACTGGAATCTTTGAGATGTTTAAGAGAATTCCACAAATCAAGAGAACCTGCGCACTAAATAGTTTATTCTAATAGGTGATTAAAATTATCAAAATTTAATTTTCAAAAGATTTATTAATACTGGAATCTAATTTTTTATATGAAAAAGAGGCTAATTAGATGGCTTTAAATATATTTTCAAGTGCAACTGGCAGTGAAATGAATTTGATTAATCAGATAAGGGATTTACCTTATTTGTCTGATTTATCTTACTCTGTTTTTTTATCTGTTTTAATTGGAGTGTTGGTTATTGTTCTTATTTTGATTATTCTTTTAATAATCTTAATTAAAAGAAGTTCTAGACACAGAAAAGAAAAGTCATTGTTAATGATTAAAGCTAAAAATTTAGTTCAGGAAGCAAGGGAGAGAAGAATGAGTGAAGCGCAGATAAGAGAGATGTTTAGGGATAAAAATTGGAGAGAGAAAGATATTGATAAGTTGATGAAGTGATAATTTATTCTGAGATATATTGGTAATTGAAAATTTGAAGAGATGTGGCCTCTGTTTATTTGATTGGGGTTTTGATTCCAAAACTTCTGCTTATCACTAACATTTCTTAATTCTATTTGGTATTGATGTTGATTATATTTTTACAAAGAATAAATAAAAAGGAGGGAGAAGAAAATCTTCTCCCGTTTCCCCTTTTTGATAAGTTTCAAAGATTTTTCCTTTTTTAAATGATTTAGGTGATTTAATGCTTATTTGACAAAATAAGATAATAAAAAACAGAATATCAGAAAACTCCTTTCAAAAATACTTAATAGAAAATATATTTAAACTAGGAAATAAATATTATTCTAATCAATAAATCAAAAAGAAAATGAAAATCCAAGACAAAATCACAAAACAAAAAATTGAAAAATATGCAGGCCTGACAAGCAGGGCATTGGCAATTGCAAAAAATTCTATTGCAAAATCAAAAGAGATTCAGGCAAAGGAAATTATCTTAATGGTTGAATGTTATTTGTCTGATGCAAAACATTTTGAAAAAAACAATAACTATGTCAATGCATTTGCATGCCTTAATTATGCTCATGGCTGGCTGGATTCAGGAGCAAGATTAAAAATCTTCAATGTAACTGATAATAAACTGTTTACTGTTTAAAAATATTATAAAGATTTTGGTAACGTATCAGAAGACTCGCTTAATCAACTGAGAATAAGCTTTGTAGGTTGTGCAATTACTAAGAATTTTAGTGCGTGGGAATTATATAAAACCTGTCTTAATTAGAAGTTATCTATAGATAAGAGAGTAGGGAGTTGTTTTTGTTATTATAAATCTTGAGCCCACGAATTCAGATATCACTGAAGATATCATCATATTTCTTACAGCTGCTTTTAAAATTCCTCCAACTACTGGAATTCTTGCTTCATTTGAAAATTCATTTATTATATCCATTATTTCTTGCTGAGACAAAGTAACTTTTGTTACATTTGTCTGGTTATATTTTTTTACAAGAACATTTTTTCCAGGGCCTGGACATTCAACTGATTGTATTGTTGGGTCATTCAAGAAAACTTCTATTTTTCTATAGCCAGAAATTCCTGTTCCTCTTTGAAATTGAGGAATTTCAATTTGCTGAGGCGATTGCATCTCTCTTGTATTTGTTTGCTGTTGTCTTGGCTGAATAAACTTTTTTCTTATCATCTGCCTTAAATGTTCTGGATTTTCAGGTAGTTCTTGCCAGTGGGTTATCTGTTTTCTTTTATTTGGGCTTGGTTGCTGTGCTGCTTGTTGTGGGGCAAAAAAATTGAAATTTGCAGAAGGGTTGATAAGTTTTTGTTTTATTTTTTCAGTTTCTATTCTTAATTTTACTCTTTCTTTTTCAAAAACATTAATCAAAATTTCTTTTGTGAACAAATTAAGAAAATGAATTCTATTGTATTCTTTTATTTGTTGTAGTCCCATTTTAATGTCAGTATCTTGGGATATTTCTTCTGGGCATGTTAGGCATGCCTTCAATTGTTCCTGTTTCTCTTTGCATTTGAGGTCTTTGAAACTGCTGCATTCCTGGATTAGACCTTTCTTTTATCCTGTCTTCCATCAACATTATTCCTTTTGAAATAACTTTATTTTGTTCTAACAATGAATCAAGCTTCTTTAAAAATTCTTTATCTACTTCTGTCTGTCCTCCTGAAATATCTCCTGAATATTTTTCTGCAAAACTTTTTGCAGAAATCTCAAATAATTGAAGCATTTTTGAGATATTTGTAGATAATTCATCAAATCTTATTGCAAGGTTTGTTAGAACTTTCTGCATGCTGATAAAATTGTCAATAAGGGTTTTTTGAATATCTGCTCTTGTCATAGCTTTTGATTTGGGTTTACCTTCTTTTTTTGTCATGATTATCTTAGTAAAATGGAATTTATAAAGATTAGCATTTGCGAATATTTATCCCTTCAAATCTTATGGTTTAAAGTTATAAAGATTATTATTTGATGTGCACCCTTCTAGGTGGACAGTTAGAATAGCTAATAGTTCTTTTTATA
>ERZ1292629.4028-Hain-H43-01um-R1-4028-length-10979-cov-5_pt1 | contig 10979 bp, 9 predicted proteins | sample MGYA00564399_ERZ1292629 | MGnify/ENA primary metagenome ERZ1292629 (study PRJEB36523, sample SAMEA6512636) | groundwater metagenome | collected 2019-01-08 | study: AquaDiva: Metagenomics assemblies of 32 groundwater samples | reverse complement strand
GACCAAACGTATGGAAGCTCTGCCCCTTTTTCCGATTTCCGGGGACATAGAGGACGTGAGCGGCCCAAGATGGTTTTCCGGTATATTTACCCAGAATCCTTTTGGCGAAGAAGAGGGCACGTTTCCAATGCCTCAAGCATTGTGGGACCGGATTACCATCTGTCTGGAAATTCCCCGCCCGTCTTTTGAAGACGAGATAAAGATCCGCGCCCGCAACGTGGTCAATAAAACCATCAAGCCGGTAACCGATCTTTATGAGATGGACGCCGCTTCACAATTTATTTATGACCTGATGAGGATCTCTACTCCGGGAGACGAATATATTACCAGGATTCTTCGCAACACTGATCCTGATCCTAACGTCGAAAAAGATTCGCCTGCTTTGGCAGAATTTGTCAGGACACACATAGAGATCCGTAAGGGTGGTTCTCCTCGCGTAAATTTTCCATTAGAAGCCGCGGCTCGCAACTACGCATTCTTTGCCGGTGATGAAGTGGTGAAACCGGAACACGTAAAAGCCGTCGCGTCATCTGTAATTGCTCATCGTCTTAAGCTCGTTCCAAAGATCAGGCACAAGAAAGACGCCCGCGATGTTTTTGATCAAATTCTCGAAGATACGAAAGTCCCGCTATGGAAATAGCTGATATACTTTCAGAACTGCATGAGCTGGCTGAAGGTCTCCAACAGGGCAAGATACGAAATCTTGCTCTTGGAGAACGAAAAAGCGGGATCACGGGAGATGGGTATGAAAAATATGACATTTCCGAATGGGAGCCGGGAAACCCGTTCAGATCCATTGACTGGCGTCGGACCCTTCTCTACTGGCCTGAAAAAGTAATTAAGACAGACCGAATTGAGACGAAAGGCCTGCCGCTTGTGGCCGCTTTGGATACAACACCGTCCATGCTTGTCAGGTTTGCCGGAGAAGAGAGCAAGTTTCGCTTGATGCTTCGTCTGGCAATTACGCTTGGCTTTTCCAGCATTCGTGAGCATGACCCGATCTGCATGACATCTTTTGGTAATCCTTCGGCTTTCTTTCTTCCGCTTCGATACGGCAAGGGGAACCTCTTCCTCGCCGCCGAAATACTTTTGGAAGACGCCGCGGTATTCTATAAGGCGATGGGCCAAAATAAAATTCAGACCAAGTCGCATGCTTCCGCAATTGATCTTAATGAATGTCTTGCCGACATAATTGCAAGGATAAGAAAGCAAGCTCTTGTCGTTGTGATATCCGACTTCATGGATGCGCTATATCGCGATGCCGGATTGGACGAGGATGTCTTGTCCGGTTTAGTCGCGCGCCATAAGAATAACGTCGTCTTCCTGATACTCGACGACGAAGAAGAATTGTCTTGGACCGGCGGACACGGCACGGTGATGACAAGGAATATCGAGACCGGACGGCTGAAGGAGATCAAGGCAAGCCATGCCGCCCTGATCAGAGCGGAACACGCCGAGAAACAGCTGGCATTCCAGAAACACCTCGAAGGCCTGGGGATCGACTCGCTGGTCCTCTCTTCAAATAATTGGTTCGACCGGTTATCCGAATTTGCCGTCGGCCGGCAGTGATACCCCATTTTTCAATGGGGTTTGTCTTTAATTGCAAAAAACGTCTAAAAGGAATAATCTAGGCGCAAGAACTTTGAAAAGGAAGGGCTATGAATATGAATAAAAGAATGATCTTTTGGACGTTGATTTTCCTCGTTTTTTACTTGCCGAATTGCAAGATTTTTTCCCAAGAACATACCCTAAATACGGAAAGCGAAAAAAACCGGTCAGCCGGGAGTCCAAAGATAAATTCCGAAAAGATCAGCGCCCAGGACTTGCTTAACAGCCCTTTGAACGGGGACTGGCTCATGTATCACGGCGATTATAGCGCGAAGCGTTTTAGTCCATTGAGGCAGATCGATTCGGGTAATGTTCAAGAGTTGGTTCCAAAATGGACCTACCAGATAAATAACGGGAAAAGCAATCTCCGCTCTTCTCCCGTTGTTTTTAAAGGGATTATGTATGTTACCGGTTCCGACGAAGTCCACGCGCTGGACGCGGCTACCGGCACTTGGCTCTGGATATGGAAAGCCCGCAACGAAAAAATAGACAGGATCAACCGGGGGGTTGCCGTATACGGTGATAAGATATTTTTTTCTACAAGCGATTGTTATCTGGTTGCTTTGAACCGATTTTCCGGAAATCTGGTCTGGTCAAAACAATACGCCCAACCATCCCAGGGCTACTATTCGACTATGGCTCCGTTGGTTGTGAATGGGAGGGTAATTTTAGGGATATCAAACCAAAATACCGGCTCGCGAGGTTTTGTCGCCGCTTTTTCCAGTTCTACCGGAAAAGAATTGTGGCGTTTCTGGGCGACTCCGGAAGGTGTGCGAGGCGCTCCCACTTGGATGACAGGAAGTTATGACCCGGGTCTGGACGTTTTGTATTGGGCCGTGGGAAATCTCAAGATTGATTCGAAAATAGAACCGAAAATAACCGCGGTTTATGACAACAGCGTGGTTGCCTTGGGTCCCAAAAACGGAAAGTTGATCTGGGCCACAAGGCTTGGCGATAATATGCCTTATGATTGGTGGGACGCCAACGAACCTTTGGTTCTTGCCGACCTGAAGATGGGGAGAACCATGAAAAAAGTCGTCTTGCAAGCTCATCGCAACGGCATGTTCTTCTTGATAAACCGGGTTAATGGGGAATTACTCCTTTCCAAGCCGTATGTCGAAAAGATAAATTGGTCAAGAAATGATACCTGTCCGTCCATGTGGGGTGCCACGAATTGGATGTCTCCGTCTTTCAGTTCAACAGAAGAACTTTTTTACGTAATGGTTTACGAAGGTTGCATGAACCAACCTAACCGATTTCATGTAAAAGCAATCGAACCCCGTTCCGGCAAGATAGTGTGGGATTATCCGACGGAAGGGTCGAATCTGGCCGCATCCGGGGTTCTTACTACCGCCGGAGGACTAGTTTTCAGCGGAGAGGGTTCGGGACGGATAATTGCCCTGGATGCCAAGAGCGGAAAGAGGGTGTGGGTCTTTGTTGCCGAAAAGACCATGTTCTCCTCACCGATGACATTCATATCGCAAGGAAGACAATTTGTTTCGGTTGTAGCCGGGACAGATGTGCTCACATTCGGTTTGCGCAATGATGGTAAGGGTTTTTAGCGATCAAAAAAAGATCGCTTTTCTTTTTGTAAATTGACGTTTTTTATTCTTTTCTGTATGCTATTTTACATCTAATGTTCTTTTCCAACGAGGGAAATCATGGGCAGGACGGCAGCGAGAGTTTTGTTCTCGGCCTTGGCGGTTTTCGCCCCTGTCCTTTTGTTTGGACAGGATGTCTTTGTATCGTTTATGGTTGAAGGGCCGCGAATTTCCAGGACCGCCTTTACCAACTGGGAAAAGATCGAACTGGCCTACACCGTCCGCTATCTGGACGGGTGCGAGCCGGTATTCGACAACCTGAAGCCCCAACTTATGAATTTCGGAAAGTTGGAACTTGATTCTGAATTCGCCGAAAAAAACGACATCAGGAATAAAAGAAGGTTTGAAAACGAGAACTTTTTCGACATCGTCTACCATCTTCGCTATATGGCTGAAAAAAAGGGCGAGCTGGACATTCTGGGCCCGAAATTCCCATACAGGCAGACTAAACCCGGCAATACTGAGATCGAGTATTTTCCGTCTCAAAACTTTACACTGGTTTATAATACCGTCCTTCCAAAGGGCGCCGACTACGTAAAAGAAGAGCTTGATCTCGGTTCTTATCAAAAGAAGGCCATTGGTTGGAAAGTATTTTCAGCCGCAATCGTTTTGTTCGGGGTATTTGGAAGTTTTGTCCTGGTATTCTTTAAACCGGTTCCGGCGCCTTTGCCCATAAACATTCAAGCGGCAAGCGCTATTCCGGTTGCCGAAAATAAAGCCGATCTGTCAAAAGTTTTCAGCGAGCTTGAGGCGAATATCGCCAAGGGCAACCTGGGAGCTGTTTGCAACGGATTAAGCGATGTAATTCGGGCATATGCTCCGGGCATCAACCCAGGCATGACCAGCAAAGATATGATCAGGCCGATCATTTCCATTCCTCATAATTGGGAACGGGGCCAGCTTCTCAAAGTTCATTCCGCTCTTTGCAATATCGAGGACTATTTGTTTTCAGGCGAAAAAGAGGAAATAGCAAGATACCGCGTATCCGATTTGCCGGCGCTTATTTCCAAACTGAAGCCCTGGCCGATGTACCGGCGCCGTCTGGCGTATCGATTCACCAAGCATTTGAACCGGAGGAGGCCGTGAATATTTTTGATGTGTGGCCTCTCGTCCTGATGTCTCTGAAGGACGCATGGGTTCTGAACTGGGGCGAACTCGTCTACAGGCAGGAAACCCAGGTTATTAGAACCGCTGCGTTTCTCGCAGCGGTCTTTTTTGCAGTCCTGTTAATTAAACGGTGGCGAAACAAGAAGAACCGGGATTGGGGATCGAATTCCCACTATCTTACGGGGCTGGTGATAAATAACCGCCACGGTCATGGTATCACATACAAACTTGTCCGCGGCTTTACCTGGATATTGGTTTTTTCCTCCCTGTGTTTTTTGGGAGTTGCTTTGGCCGATCCCGTAATGGTATTCACCAATACGACGGAACAGATCGAGTCGCGCGAAATAATCTACATCAAAGACGTCTCCGCTTCCAACGGCTTCCATCTTCCGAACAGCAAAGTTGCAAGGGGGGAGCTTGCCAAAGAGACCCTGGACAGGATCGTTCTCAAGAGAAGAGAAAGAATGGACCGGGCGGCCTATATTGTTTTCGGGACTCAGTCGGAAATTTGGTCCGGATTCACTACCAACTACGAGAGTTTGGCTTTTTCCGTGTTGATGTCGCCGATAGCCATTGCTCCGGCAACGGCCCAGGTTATGTGGGGAGAAAACTTTGTCCTTAAGAAGGGACAGTTTGTCGAACATGATAACGGCGGTAAGACCAATCTTCACCTCGGACTGGAGTCGGCTATCTACCTTTTTGACCGTAAAAGCTCTCCAAAAATCGTGGAAGAGTTAAAGAGAGATCCGAACGCCCAAATGAGGTCGGTAGTTATCATTACCGACGGCGCCGCTGACGTCGACCCCGAACCCCAACTGGAAGAGCTTCATAAGATGCGGGTAATTCCGTATCTGGTTTTTATCGACCTTGACCGGACAATTGAGAGAATGCTATTCGGGGAAAATTCGATCCAAGTCAAGCTGCCAGACCGGCTTTTGATGATGATCCGCCGTTATGGCGGGCAGTATTTTCTGGCCAAAGACCGCCAGTCCGTTGACCGCATCAGCGAAGAACTCGATAAACTGCAAAGCATGAAAATAGCCAAGCTCGTGAACACCAAAGAAGAGGATGTTTACTTTATTCCTTTGGCTGTAGCATTCTTATTCGCCATTGCCGCCACAACAGTAAGGTTTCTCTCATTGCTTATGTGGCGCACAGTATAAAGACACCCCCAAGATCGGGGGTTTTACTTTTATTTGAATTTCGCTTAAGCTATTCTCATGTTTTTTAAAAAGTGGAGTTGAACAATGAAACGTTTCACGGTTGGACGCCTTTTGCTGGCAATTCTGCTGGCAGCCGTATTTTCCGTGTTGGGTTTGATCTCATATCAGATCGGCAACTACTACAGTTATAAGGACGCATATAGCGGACATATCGTCCGCCGGGACAAGTCGGCTTCAAGGGATGGTTTGAAAGATCTACAGTTTTTTTATGAGCTGGACTATCTTCCGTCGTATTTATCCAAGGATGCCGATTGCGAGCGCGCCGCTTATTACAATCTGGACAACGATCTTGAAAAAACTATCAATGAGCTTCGCGATAAAAAAAGATTCTGCGCCTCATTCCTAAGAGGCGTTGCCACGTGGCGACAGGCCCAAGCGGAATATGCCAACGCCTTGACTCTTCCCGACAAGACCCCTGTTCAAAAGAAAGACAAGTTAAAACAGCTGAAGCTGGCAGACGAGAAGGCCGCGACTCTTGCCAAAGACGACTTTGAGGCCGCCCTGAAGGCAAATCCCGACCACGCTCCTTCCAGTTGGGATCACGATCTTCTTTCCAATCCTGAAAACAGGGCTATGGCGTTGATGCCGAAACCCGGGAAAATAAAAATACAGCTTGGCCAAAGCGGCGGAGGAAAAACTAACCCGGGTCCCTTGGGGGAAGACGGTAAAGGGGAAGGGAAAAAAAGCAAAGACATAGATACTAACGAAGAGGGTCCGGGCAGGCCCGACGGGAAACCAAAGAAGGTGGGATAAATGTTCGGTTGGGCGCATCAGCAATATTTTAACTTTTTCCCTTTGTGGGTAGCGATTGGCGCGGGAATTATTGTTTTCTTGGCCGCCAAGCGGCTGTTCCGTCCCGCTTACGCCCGGGATTCAAAACAAAAACTGATCGGTCCAGACGTAATATGGCTTTTAAGTTTTGTCCTGGCCGGACTGATGATCGTTGCCCTCGCCGGTCCAAAGACCGATAAGTTCAAGATGGTAAGTTCCCGGGACAACCTCGATATTATTGTTGCCCTTGATACGTCGGCGTCAATGGCGGTGAAAGACATCGCTCCGTCCAGGCACGATGTAATGATGAGAGAAGTTAAGGCCTTTGTAACATCTTCGGCTGTTCGCGGGGGCGACCGCCTGACCATTTTCACTTTCAGTGAAAAATCGAATTGGCGGATGCCTTTATCGCAAGACAAGGACGAGTTCCTGGACAAACTGCTCGAGATAGAACAACCCAAAGACCGCGTGTATTACGACAGGTCGCAGCTTTCCACGTATTTCTCCGGCTTGCTTGATCATATCCCCAAAGCTCTCGATATCTGGGATAATTTCTCTGAATCTTCCTATCCTCGCGTTGTGTTCATGTTCAGCGACGGAGATACTATCGACAGTTCCTTGAATACTTCCCTGGCGGTCCTGGCCAGGAAAGAAATAAAAATTTATGTGATAGGAGTAGGGACGTCCCGGGGCGGTAGCCTTACCATAATGACGCCGGCCGAGAATAACCCCAAGAACTTGGAGCCGGCGCTTATCAGATCTCAATTAAACATGAAAGCCCTGAATCTTATCAAAGATAAAACGGGCGGCAAAAGTTTCGTGCTAAGCAATTCTTCGGATCAAGTCCAAGGTTTTATGGCCGCGGCTCTGGAAGAGAATAGGAAACCGACCCTGACTCTGGCGCGAACCGGAGAGGCCGAGAACTTTTGGCGGGAGTTCCTGGCTATTCCCGCCCTCATTACTGTTTTCTTGATGACCGTGAAATTTGTCAGATATTGAATTGACTTGACGCCCCGCAACCGCGGGGCTATTATTTATTCTAATATCGCGTTCTTTGAGAGGGTATCATGAAAAGGTTCGTTGTTTCGGTGGTTGTTCTGATGGTTATTTCAGGACTTGCCTATTCTTACAACAAGCCGGATACGGCGCCCGTCAGTCAGGCAAATATTACGATCCCTGTTCCAAATGCCGCTGCTGCCGGACATGATCATCAAGCCATGATGGCTGCGGCTAGAGCCCAAGACGACTATGCCCCTGCGCCGGCTCAACATCAGCCAAGCCCGGGTTCCGGATGTTCAAGGCCGGATCCGAAGGATCCGGACAAGGGCGTTGAGCAAGATACGGTTGGCTGCAATTGTGTCCGAAAACTCCCTTGCAATAACGGACGGCCCCAAGAAGACCCGGGAGATCCGGCAGATGGCGGCAAAACCCGCTGCCATAACTGGTGCTATCCGGACCGCTGCGCTTGTCCCAACCCTTGCAAGAACTAAATCTCAAGCAGGAGCCCCTCGTCTGAGGGGCTTTTATTTTGCTTATTTTTCTGTATGTTGGGCTTATGGCGGACTTGCGTAATTCCATGCTGGCCACGCTTGCTTACTACGACATTCTTGATTTCCCCCTGACCCTTTTTGAGATACACAAGTTTCTGATAAATCCGGCCCGTCTTTCCAAAATGCCCGTTCAGGAGCCCATTACTTTGGGACAGATAGACGAAGAGCTTCAGACGCTGGTCAAGCTCGGAACGATCCAAACAAAAAACGGTTTTTATTTTCTTCCCGAGAGAGAGCGGCTTTATGACCTCCGTATCAAAAGAGAGAAGATCTCCGCCGCCAAGTGGAAGAAGTTCTTGAAAACAGCCCGTTGGTTCCAGGCGGTGCCTTATTTGCGCGGCATGCTGGCCTCCGGCTCGATGGCTCTGGGCAACACCGACAACGAGAGCGACTTTGACGTCTTGGCCGTTGCTCAGGCCGGCCGGCTCTATACCTGCCGGGTGCTGCTGTCTCTGGCGGCCTCGCTTTTCGGGGCGCGCCGCAAAAGGTTCGACAAGACCGCCCCGGATAAATTCTGCTTCAATCATTATATTACCGACGCGTCGCTGCTTATCCGGCACGAAAGTTTATATAACGCCCAGACCTATATCCACTTGAAGCCGGTTCTTATCGGCGACGACCTTTTCGAGGACTTTTACGCTTCCAATCTTTGGCTGAACAAATACGTTTACAATTTCAGGCCGGCCAATTTATTTATCCGCCGGAGCGTGAAGCCAAGTATCGCATTGCGTTCTATCGCTGTTCTGGGAGAATTTTTTCTGAATAACAAACTGGGCGACTTGCTTGAGACGTTTTTGAAGAAATATCAGCACGACAGGATCAAGTCCAACCCCGTCACGTATGAAAAAGGCGGCAGGATCGTTTTTAACGACGGGGAACTGGAATTTCATCCCTCCTCATTCGAGGCGAAAGCGATCAGCGGATACAACCGGGCATTGGCTAATTTCGGCATTATTCCTCTTGAAGAAGAAAGGGACTCCGGGTTGACAAATTGACTTGACGTTAACCGAAAACGGGCGCACATTTGGAAATAAGAGGTCTTTGAAAACAGGGAACGAAAATGAGAAAGATCAGCCGCCTGTTCGTGGTTCTGGCGTTAATTTTTTCACTCACTCAGGGAATTGCTTTTGCTCAGGTCACTTTAGTCCCCGTTGACCCTCAGGATAAAAAACAGGAAATTCTGGGGTTTCTGGAGGCGCATCCGGAACTTATCACCAAGTTTCACGACCTCATATCGATCTTTTACGGGATCGAAAATACTTATGTTGATGAAAAATCCAAAGAAGAAATTGCGGATCTTGCCATGAAGGGCATGGTCAGCGGCCTGGATCCTTATAGCCGCCTTATGATCGGCCAAGAGGCAATTGATGCGACCAAATCCTTCGGGACGGAAGATAAATATGTCGGCGTGGGAATGTCCATAATGAAGCTTGGGCGGGAATGCGTCATCACCTCTGTGTTTAAAAACTCACCGGCCCAAAAAGCGGGTCTCGAACCGGGCGACTTTATTCTGAAAGTCGATAAGCGCGATGTCTCTGACCTCAGTTCTTCGGAGATCGTGAATATGGTGAAAGGCGACGCGGGGACAGCGGTTTATATAGAAGTAACGTCCAAGCGCTTTCAAAAACCACGAACTTTTCTGTTGACCAGAGCAAATGTGATTTATGCCAGCGTGGACACGACCGATCTCGGTAAGTATGGATATGTAAAGATAAACCACTTTGTTGAAGAAACTCCGAACAGGATTAAGGAAGCATTAGAACAGTTCCGGGATAAAAAAGGCCTTGTTCTGGATTTAAGAGATAATCCTGGAGGTCTCGTTGTCTCGGTTAACGAGATTATCGGGTTTTTTGTCGGCAAGGGGCAAACGACGATTATTACAAAAGGGAGAATGGAGCAGTTCAACGACGAGTTAAAAACCGATGTTGAGAGAAATAAATATCCCGCAAAAGTCGTTGTTTTGGTGAATAACTTCTCGGCTTCGGCATCGGAGATCCTGGCCGGAAACCTCCAGTATTATAAGGTGGCTAAAGTATTGGGCGTCAGGACTTTTGGTAAAGCGGTTGGCCAATCTACCTGGACCGTGGCCTACGACGACAAAGGCAATATCCGACTTTTCCTTGCCTTGACAACCTTCAGATATTTTTTGCCGGACGGCAGAAGTATTTCCGATACTGGTGTTGTTCCGGACGCCGAGGTTGAACAGCCGGAGAACTTCAGGATCTACCAATATGGCACCAAGAAAGACCGTCAGCTCCAGGAAGCTATAAAGTTCCTCAAGAAAAAGTGATCGCCTTGACAGGCGATTTTTTTCGTCTAAAATATACCTATGAAAATAAAGCCATTATCAGGCCACATTCTTATTGAGGCCTTGAGGGAGGAGAAAAAGAAAGGCGGCATAATTCTGCCCGAAACCGTCGAAAAAGAAAGATCGGAAAAGGGCAAAGTTATCGCCGTCGGCGCCGGGCGTCTGGGCAAGGACGGCAAGCGGGTTCCGCTTGAGGTTAAAAAAGGCGACGTGGTGATATTCACCAAATACGGCCCGAATGAAGTAAAGGTCGGCGACAAAGATTATTTGATAGCAAAAGAAGATGATATACTCGCCGTTATAGAATAACGGCGATAAATCCGAAGCACGAAATCCGAAATCCGAAACCGTTTCGAATTTCGAAATTCGAATTTCGAGTTTCCATATAATATGTCAAAACAAATACAATACAAAGAAGAAGCCCGGGAGGCGCTCAAAAGAGGAGTCGATAAGATATCGAATGCGGTAAAGGTTACCCTTGGGCCCAAGGGAAGGAATGTCGTTCTCGACAGGGGATTCGGTTCCCCGACCATAACAAAGGACGGGGTTACCGTGGCCAAAGAGATAGAGCTCAAGGACAGGTTCGAGAACATCGGCGCCAGTTTGATAAAAGAAGTCGCCTCAAAAACGAATGACATCGCCGGGGACGGCACCACGACGGCGGTGGTTCTGGCCCAAGCGGTAGTCGCCGAGGGTTTCAGCGCGGTTAATTCCGGCGCCAATCCGCTTGTTTTAAAGAAAGGAATGGATAAAGCGGTTGACTGGGTTTTGGATTATTTGAATAAAAAGAAAAAAGCCGTTTCGAGTTATG
>ERZ1292629.4027-Hain-H43-01um-R1-4027-length-10979-cov-10_pt1 | contig 10979 bp, 33 predicted proteins | sample MGYA00564399_ERZ1292629 | MGnify/ENA primary metagenome ERZ1292629 (study PRJEB36523, sample SAMEA6512636) | groundwater metagenome | collected 2019-01-08 | study: AquaDiva: Metagenomics assemblies of 32 groundwater samples | reverse complement strand
TGATGTTGACCGGGCCGCTGCCGTATCCCGCCAATGACACGACCTTGTCGCCGTTCTTTGCTTCACGTCCATTCCTGTAATGCATCTTCAACCCTCCTGTGTGATCGTTACTGGTTCATGCTGCACAACCTGCACTGGTGCCTGCCCGGCGAACTGAATGGTCAGGTTCAACCCGCCGCCTGCCCGGCCCTCTTCCTTCCCTTCCTTCGGCTCGTAGCCCGCCACGCGCGCGGTCCACTGGATCAGTTTCACGCGCTCGCTCGTCGGCGCCAGCGGGTCGGTCGCGATCTCGAAACTGTGCCCGAGCAGTTCTTCCGCCTGCGCCCGCACTTTCATCTTGAACGAGAGCCCCGACTCCTTAACTTCCTTCCCGATGCGCACCAGCGTCGCGGCGAACCCCGGCGCTTCCATCAATGCGATCGCCTGGCTCTCGTCGAGGCCGTACCGTTCGAAGATCACCGCGGGGTCTTCCATCTGCAAAGCGAGTTCGCACGCGAGGCGTTCATGCGCGGTTCGGTAGACTGCCGGCACCGCGCTCATTCGTGCGTCTTGATAGCCTTGTGCGGTGCTGTCTGGCGCGCCGTCGGAGGGGATGACGTCTTCGTTCACATTGACCCCGCTAATTTCTTCGCCCCGCCGCTCGCTTTAACCCAAGCTGCAAGTAAATTTCGCAGGTCGGGAGAGAGAATCGCATCAGTGAGTTTTGCAGCATGGCTGCCGCAAAGATTCGCCCACTCGCGCCGCGCTCTATCATGCTGCGGATATTCAGCTTGTTCTTCGCAACGCACCCCTTTCTCCAGCCACGTGCAGATATTCATGCCGATGCCGCCAAGCGGTTCTGCAGGCGCTGCTCACGATGCGTAGGCGCTTCAGCGACAGCATTCCAACCGTGCTCGGGCGGCCACGCTCCCCACTGCATCAACTCCGCGCGGATGCTGTCGGCGAGCCGCCAATCTTCGTCAGCCCGCGCCGCGAGATGCTGAGCGTTCAGAGCGAGAAGCGTGTTCGCCTCAGCAACAGTGAGTGTGTCGAGTTTGAGTATCTCAGCGTAGCGGCGTTCTTGGCTGTGGTTTATTTGGCTCATAAGTTCAGTGTCGCACGGGGCAAGTAAGGCTGTCAAGTTTTAAGGTGTAAAGTGCTTTACGTGTGGAAGTCTGAAGGCTAAAATTTTGTCAAGAAATTTACGAGAACGTAAAAGTGGCTTGCGGTGTGTGAGCACCCATGACTGCCACCCGGGCACGCGATCCTTGCCCCCCAAAGGGTCTCACCGCGGCACTGCTTCGCAGTCCAATTATCACCCTAGAACATGCCGCACTGGCACGCCAGGATGACGTTACAGCGATTGCCGGCGGTTCAGTGCTATGGTTAGGCATGCCGCGCGAGTGGCGCAGTGTGTCGGCAAGGGTTACGAGTTAGCGCTCGATGCAGGGATAAGGCGCCAAGTGTCGCGAGATAGGGCGTGCAGGGCGAGCGGCGCAGTGTGGCGAGGTAGCGCAAGATATACTGACTATGACCAGTATAACTGCGCCTAATCCTTCCTAATCCAGCAGTAAGGATACTGACAGGATAGTGCGCGGCACAGGTAAGCCATTGAAAAGAAAAGAACAGTAAATACTAAATATATATATAAGTTATAATAAGATGTATAGGTACTCCCTTTTTTTGATCGGCTCTCGCGAGGGATAGAACCTCGTCTATACCCGCTTCTAATGTATTACATTAAGTATAGGGGGTACAGGCACGAAAAAGCGCATGAGTGGGCGTCTGTTGTCTTTTCCGCAGTGATTAGACACCTTATGACACGCTGCACCGCTGCCGCGCGGTATAACTAGCTTTCAATATGATGCAAAACAGCAACATACAGAATCCGCCAAAACGCACAAAAACAGGCAGGCGCAGGATTAGGACGGATTTTAGGAAACTTATACCTAGGCGCGCTGTCTCACTTACTCACCGTATAAAGGATATACCCATGAAACAAACCGCTTACACCTGCATGGCGTGCTCGCGCACCTTGCCAGTTGCGCAGTACTCCTTAGCCCGTTTGCACGCCGGCCAGCACGATTTGTGCATCCATTGCGAAGCTATGGTGCCGTACGATCTCGCGCATTTAGTCTTTGCCACTGTAACCCGCGATGTAACTTTCGCGCTGGCAACTGGCGCAGGCGCCAGGGAGGCGCGCAGGCTGAAGCGCTTAGAGCGGTATGCCAGCACGGGCAAGCGCTGCAGCGATTGCCATGAGTACAAGCCTGTTGACGCGTACGATATAAGCAAGCGCAAATCTGACGGCTTGCAATCGAGCTGTAGGCACTGCATGAAACTGTACATATCACTGCGTAAGCAAGGCGGTCTGACGCTATGGCACACGGTGCGCCAAGCGCTGCGCGACAAGGCTGCAGCGAAGGATAAGCCGATTTAATGGGTACCCAAAAAGATTTAATGGCTATCTCTGTGTAAAACGCTTGACATGCGAAAACGCGCGGCGCAGAGTAGCGCTAACTACCGCACCAGCGCGGACCGCTGGCAACAAAATAGCAGGAGCAAAAGATATGTTAACCCAAAACGCACAAGACATTATGCGAGCGGCGAATCTCGCTAAGCCAAAAGGGCTGGCAATTGCTGTGCAATCTGGCGGGTACTGCGCAGTGCAGCGCGTCACGTACCGCGCTAATGGTGTATCCGATGTGGATACGCTCGCCGCATGGCTTGATGGCGCGCAGGCGTGCCAATGGATTGAACAGTATCAGCGCGCAGTGGTGACAGCATGAGCAAACGTAGCGATAACGCGCGGCGCAAACAAAACGGGCAGCGAGCTTTAGAAGCATACTGCGCAACAACCGGCGCTGATTACGATAGCGCCTTGGTTGATTTGCTCACAGATTTACGGCACGGCTTCGCGCGTGCGCACGCTGAAGCGGGCAGAGACTTTGATACGGCGCTGCGCATTTCGGCAGGGCATTATGAGGCCGAAAAATGATTACTTTCACACTCCTAGACGAATCCAATACCGCGCGCGTTACGCTGTCAGATCCGCGGCCGAACAATTACCATATGCAAAGCGTTGACGTGCTCGCGGATGTGCGCAGTATCGCCAATGCCATTGCAGGGTACGCGCGCATGCGCAAGATACCGCTGCAAATGGTGCAGGTATCCACGGTCTTTCCTGCAGGAAGGAAACTCTACAAGGAAGCGCAAGCATGAAAATTGAAATTCCTTCATATGGCGATTATGACGGCGGCGAAACAATCAGCCTGGATAAAGGCTATTCCGCTCTTGTCCAAATCGAGCGGGACGATGACTGCGGCGAACCGTGGACTGACGAGGACGGGCACGGTCCTGTTAGCACTGGACTGCGCGAAGGCAAGGCGCCGGGTCAAATGGTGCTGGGTCCAACAGGAAACCGGGATATCTGGTACCTGTACGACTTCGCAGAGGCGGTCAAGATTGCACGCCGGGACGGCTGGGATACTAAACCGTATAATACCGGGACGGCGGGCGAGCGTGCGCACCGTGCGGCAATGGCGGATTACGAAAACCTGCGCGCCTGGTGTAATGATGAATGGCATTACATCGGCGTCATTGTAACTGTGTATCGGCACGGCACAGAGATTGCCAGCGATAGCCTTTGGGGTATTGAGGACTGCGGCGATTACTGGCAGGAAGTCGCACGCGACATGATAACGGGCGCCGTTGATGCCGACATAGCGGACCGCAAGAAAGCAGCGGCGGCCGCGCGCAAGGAAACGCACGAGCGCAACCATTGGGCGTGCCGGGATGTAATGACGGCGTAACAGTCTTCAGTAACAGGGCGCGACTGGAGCGCGCCTTATACTGCAGATTGATGCAGGATAACGGAGCACTATAAAATGGCAACAGCAAAAGAACGGGAAGAGTTTATAGTTTTGTTTTGCGCGCAGTATCCACGGCGGCCACTGCATGAGACCGTAGCGGCGGCGCGGGCACTGCTACGGCACGCCAAGACGCACGGGAATCTGGCCGTGCAGCACTGTAACGGTCCCGAGCACCTGAACGGGCCCAGTCCGTTTGACTGGAAAGCCGAACCGGAAAAACACGCGGCCTGGGTCAAGCGCAACGGCGAAGCGGCCGAAGCATGGGAAGCCGCGCGCGAGAAAAAAGAATTAGCGGTAGAAAAACGCATTGCGGATATCTGCGCCGGGTTCAATCTTCCCGTCGCGTTTGGCGGGGACCCGCGCGGTTACACGGTCAAGGTGAAATTTCCGAGCGGCCGGTACAATACCTGGGGTGGCGCAGCGGAAGGCTGGGGGGTGCCACAATGAAGCTAATTTGCGAGAAGAATACACAGCAGGCGCGGGCGCTGATATTGCGCGCGTATCATGCGCAGTACGGGGCGCGCAAGGTGCTGGCTGTTTACGAGCACGGGCAATGGTGGGTTACGCAGCCCAGCACGGGCGCACAATGGGCAGTGAATGACGCAGAGGGGCCGGGAAGCACAGGCGGCTTTTGTTTCGAGCAAGTATCAGCGGGTGAAGAATGAACACCTATCACTTCGAAGGCATTGCACGCCAGCGCGGCGCCCTAGGTGCGCGGTCAATGTTCACCGCGGACGTGCGCGCCGACACGCTGAAGGCCGCGCGGCTGAAGCTGTACGACCATTGGGAGCACATCACTGTCACTTATGCGAAGGAACACAAAAAGGAGTATTTTAAACCATGCTGAAAACTCAACAGGAAATCCGCACGCAATTCTGGCTCGATAATCCACAGCTGCAGCGGCGCGCGGGCCGGCAGAATGAGCAGCCGACAGACACACGGTGCGCCTTCGTCGATTACGTGGACATGCTGAGCAAGTCCGGCACCATATTCGAAGCGCTGGCGCAGCGGGTGACGCTATGAAGACCGTAGATCGTTACGGGACCGTGCTGCGCCTGTACGATAACGGCGGCAAGACCTGCGACCGCTACACGGTTATTCCGCCACGCTGGGCCGCGGCATACCGTGCCGGCGCCTGGTGGCAGGCTATCGCTGCAAACGCTGAGCCGTTCCATCCGCAAGGGTTCGGGCAGCATGTTACCGCTATCCCGGGAGCGCATGTGGGCCGGCGGGTGCACTGGCGCGAGTTGCCGGCCGATGTTCAGAAGTTCGCGCAGCAGTCTTTCCCTGAGTTTTTCACGGGGGCAGCATGAAAACCAAAGCGCTATTCCGCGAACTTACGCCCGACTATTACGACGATAATGATCCATGGGGGCACGCCATGGGTACGTACTTCGCCGCGGCTGATGAAATCAACGCGCGCGGTATACAGTGCCCTAGCGCGTGGCAGTTCCGGCCCTCGCCCTTCGGGCAGGCTTGCGAGGGATACGAGTACGAAACACTGCAGGAATTGAAACCTAGTGACGCGGAACTGCTGCGCCTGGGTGCGTTCCTGCACCGATTGACCGGCCGGCTTGACCGCGCGGGATTGAGTTACTAACTGAAAGAGGCAGACCATGAAAGCCGTTTTGACAATCTACAATTCCCGCTGCGACAAGTTTGGCAATGTCTATTATGCTGTGCGCCTGCACGGGCAGAAAGACAGGGCTGAAGTGTGCGGCACCATCAGCGCCGACAACGTAAGCACGATCGACTGCCGGGAAGTGCTCGACTGGTATATCGAGCGGCAGGAGTTGCCTATTCGTGAGTTTAACCGGCTCACAAAAGGCTGGCCGCACCTAGGCTGCTGCTGGGACGAGATCAAGGCGGCGCTTGTATGAATATCGGCGGGTACGTGTCGGCAGTTACGCGGAAAGGTGACTTGTGGGCTAATTGCGCTATTGGCCATTGCGTATGGCAATATGTGCGGTCATTGAAAAAGGATGAGCAGATCATGGTTGGGTTCACGAAGTTCAGGCACAGTCGCATTTTGCGCGCGCGTATCGTGCTATTCATGGCGGATGTATGACCGCCGGCAAGGTTGACCCCGCCCGCCTAACCGCCTTGATCGAGGCGTATGCCGAAGCTCTTACCGCGGCAGTGCGCGCGGACCCCGAGCCGTACAAGCTCCAACCGGAAGATACGCCCGAGTCCAAGGCGCTGCGTGTGGCGCTGAAGTCCGCCTGGCTGATCGAGAACTACGGTATCGGTTCGGTGATGTGGCAGAACAGCACTTTTGACAACGCCTGCAGAGCGCTCAAGGTATCTCACTCCGAGGTAGCGATACAGGCATACTTGGAGGGCACGTAGTGGCTACACTATCAGAAGTGAAAAATTTCCAGAAGCGCGAGCGCGCAAAGCACAAGGCGGGTCGAAGTGCCCCGCACATTGCTGAACTGCGGGCTGCGCTGGATGGCTGCTTGCACCAGATCGACCAAATGCGCGGCATGTTCCCCGATGAAGACGCGCCGCCGTGCCTGCCCCCGGGTATCGGGTACGAGGAACTGGTGACAGAGGCCGGGCTCGCGCTCGGCGTCGATTTCGTGTGGGAGGTGACAGAATGAAAACCCAAGTCCTAATGGCGGTAGTAGTATCCTTCGCAGCCGGCGTGCTGGTAACAGGGGTCGCTTACGACTTCCGGGACCTCGAAGCGGCAAACGAGCGGAAGGCCGCGGCGGCACGCGCGAAACCGGTGCCCGAGTCCGGCCCCGGGCAACGTGTCAGGGAACTTATGTGCGCGCACAGGGTCGCAATAGGTAGGAGTCCGGGAAAGGGGTGCGTGTGAGATGAGTGACACAACCGCGAAGAATACCGTAACGAGCCGACGAGCGGAATTGCTTGCCGCCCTTGAGGAATCTGGCGCGGTTACTTTCTACGACAAGCGAGCAGTCGGCAGATGGTATGACACGCTCAGTGAACTAGAGAGCGAAGGGAAAATAACTCAACGGATGCTCGACATTGATTCGCAGTCGTCATGCCTAGAAGTAAGGCTGGCGAAAAGGAAAAGGCCATGACCCACCTATCCCGAGTGCTCGACAACGCAGATATTCCCGAGGACTTGAAGCGGCAGATTAAGGAGGAACCAATGCGACCCGACAAGTAATCTCCTGAAACCATAAACTACATACCAAGCGCGCCTTACGGGGCGCGCTTTTTCGGGGAACTTTCCCGCAGTTTCGCGTTCAGAGTAGCATGACATCGCTTTCGCAGTACATGAGCGCTGAGAGAATCGACAAGAGCGAGGAAGTGACGTTTTATGTGCCAGGCGCGACAAGTTGGGGGGACCCTCGGCTCTCGGTGCTGCGGGCGCGCAGGGTTCAGGCACACGAGGAACCGGTGCATTTAGTGGAGCCGAACGAGGACGAGTAGAGAGTTTTGCGCAAGACCCCCCTGGGGGCGCCCTGAGCGCCATGTGGTCGGCAGAACAGCGCCGTGAGACGGAACACGCCTCGGGTCTTGCAGAAAACTTTTTGAACTTCCCGCCGCGCTCTCGGTCAGAGCGTAATCGTAATCACTTGCTAGGAGGCACAGTGAAACCTTTTGATCTCGAAGCCGCGAAGCGCGGCGAATTGTTTGTGCACGAGCACGCACCCGACCTTAAATCTCGGTTCATCGGCTTCCGTTCCAACGGGAGTATCGTGTACGAAGAACTGCGCGCTCCCCGCGGCGCTAATGAAATCTCTTGGGCACCGGCTGAAGCCCTGCGCATGCTCCCCCGCAAGGTCGAGCGCTGGGTGAACATTTACCGCGATCTGAACGGGAACCTGAGCTTAGGCGATCCATATAGCACCGCAGACTTAGCGGGTATTGCGCGCTCGGGTTCAGGCAAGGCTTTTGTCGGCACTTCCCGCGTCGAGTGGGAGGAATAGCCCCATGGCCCGCAACCCACTGATAGCTCGCGCACGCGCTGCGTTCGCCATGGCTATAGCTGCGCTCATGCCCGCTACCGGCTTTGCCACAATGCGCCGCAGCCCGGGCGGCTGGCACGGCCTAGCCCGGAACGGCCAAGCCAGTCGGCACAAGAACGCCTACGCGCGCCGCCAGGCCGCTAAGGAGCGTAACCAACAGCGTCACCACGCCGCAGTCAAGGCCGTTGGCGGAACGAAACGGGGGGAGAGATGATCCCCCTCTCAGCAGCCATCCGCCACGGCGGCGCAACCGACCCGCTCGAAGCCGCGCTCTCGACCATCCGCACCGGCCCGCTGTCTCCCGAGCAGGGGCTCCGGGCGCTGCACCAGGTATGGCCTCATATCGGCGCCAGCGTGCGCCTGTGGCCCGCGTTCGCTGAAGAACTGGAGCGACGCGGGATAATCCCACTTATCCGCCCGTTCCAGCTCAAGTACCGCCCCGAGGTCCACGTGTCATTGTGGAAGGTCATCACCGACGCGCACGATCGGTGGGACCTGACGAACGCCGAGATCGCAGCGCTTCTGGAAACGGCGCGGTTATAACCAAGGAGAGCAAGATGAAACCATTTGACCTGGGGGCGGCCAATAAGGGCGCGCTGTTTTTCCGGTTCGGAGCCCCGACAGTTCTGCTGCGGTACGTGGGCATGCGCCGCGGCGGCGGCATAGTGTACGAAGACGACGCGCTGAGTCCGATGAGCATCTTCGGCTCTGAAAGCATGTCAGGATTGCGCATGGTCGCGCGCAAGGTCGAACGTTGGGTGAATATTTACCGTGGCTGCGGCACAGATGCGCTGGCGCTGGGAAAGCGTACGCACGCGACAGAACGCGAAGCGGTCGCTGTGCGAACCAGCTCATGTGTAGGCACCGTCCGTATCGAGTGGGAAGAATGAGCCTAGCCGGCTGCTTCGCTCACTTGCCAGCCGCACGGAAGGCGGAGATCCCGCGCGAGATCGAGGCGTTCGCCGCGGGTAAGCTCGACGCGCTGAAGATGCCCGCGCTGATGCAGGACTTGCTGGAGTGCGCGGCGCTGGTCGAACTGCCGTACCGGTTTACTGTCGCGGCGCAGCACTGTATAGATCGCGGGCTGTGCTATTACCACGGGAGGATGCTGCAATGAAAGAAGCAACGCCGCAAGACTTGGTTGGGCTCACAATGGCGTCTGTTGTGAACGAGGGCAATGATCGCCTTGTGTTCAAGGCAGCAGACGGGCGACAGTTCGCGTTCTTTCATGACAGTGACTGTTGCGAGATAGTGCAGATTGAGAGCGTTGCCGGTGATCTTGCTGACTTGGTAGGCGAGCCCCTGCTGTTGGCCGAGGAAAGCACAAACCGCGACAGTCACCCGCCCGGGTACAAGTCCGAGTCCGAGTCCGAGTGGGAGCCTGAATCGTACACGTGGACGTTCTACAAGTTCGCCACACGTAAGGGCTACGTCGATGTGCGCTGGCTGGGTGAGTCCAGCGGCTATTATTCTGAGTCCGTGGACTTCGCGGAAGAAACGGCGGCGTCATGAACTGGTTCCAGCGGATACTGTGCTGGTTGACAGACGTACCCGCGCCGCCGGGATGGGCGTCCGGCGCGCTAGAGCAAGAGCCGCCTGACCCGCCTTACATAGACGAAGACCTGAAAGCTCAGCACGAGCGCAACGCGTGGGGGAAAGTTCATGGGATTTAGCGGGCTGCTGGGTTTACCTTTACTGCCGAGCGCGTGATGCCAAGCCGAAGCTCGTATCAAAAAGCTAGATACGCAAAAATGCCCTCTGCTACATGTCATCCGGATCGGAAAGAACACGCCAGCGGATGGTGCCGGTCTTGCTATCGGACAGAAGGAAAACGCGCAAAGCGCGCTGATTGCCATCCAGATCGGCTGCAAGTTGCCAAGGGGCTCTGTCAAAAATGCTACAATGATTTGCCGGAAAACAAGGCGATGCGTATTCGTGCGCGTCGGTTGCGTAAATATAAGCTAGCCGAAAAACAGTACCAAGACATCTTAGTGCAGCAAGGATGGCAGTGCGCTATTTGCAGCGGCGTGCCGTACGCAGTAGACCACTGCCACAGAAGTAAAAAAGTGCGCGGCGTGCTTTGTCGGCTATGTAACACGGGGCTCGGGCATTTTAAAGACAGCCCAAAATTATTGCGCGCTGCCGCAAATTACTTGGAGAAACGACAATGAACTGGTTTCGCCGTGTCCCTAAACCCGATTACATGCAAACTTTCTCTGGTGTGCAGTATTGGCCCGCCGCTCCCCGCGTCCAGGATGTCAGAATCATCGACATCGCGCACCACCTGTCCATGCTCTGCCGCTTCACCGGCGCCTGTCGGTTCTTCTACAGCGTCGCTGAGCATAGTGTCCTGGTCTCGCAGATCGTTCCTCCCGAGCACGCGCTGTGCGGGCTCCTGCACGACGCGACCGAAGCGTACACGAATGATATTAACAAGCCGCTCAAGCGCTCCTTGCCGGACTATCAGAACATCGAAGCGCTGAATTGGACGGTGATCGCGGACAAGTTTGGCCTGCCGTGGGAGATGCCCGAGCAAGTGCACGCGGCCGACTACGCTATGCTGCGCACGGAGCAAGTGCGGCTGATGCCATACTGCGAGCACACCGAGGCGTGGGGGAAAGACGCCCACCCCAGCGTAACTATACAGTGCTTGTCGCCGATGAACGCCGAAACGCAGTTCCTTGAGCGATTCTACGAGCTGACGCGGGGGCACGGGCAAGCGCTCGTATTTCCGAACCGCCCAATTGTGCCTTTGCGCGACGCTGTGTTCGCATGAGCCTCGCCCTCACCCCTGAGCGGCTCGCCGCCACGTATATGTGCCTGCGGGCGTTCCCGCCATTCAACCGTATCGGCCTCCCGTCGGCAGATTATGTCGAGTTCAGAGTGTCCAATGACCCTACGGAGCACGGGCACTATAAGCGAAAGGAACCGCCGCGACATGACGAGCATCATATCTCGATCAGCGCCCGCAACGTCGGGCATTTTTCCAGCCTCGCGTGGGTGCTTGGGCACGAGATGCTGCACTTGAGCCAGGCGCTGCGGCGGACAGAGACACCGAACACGCAGCACAACGCCGAGTTCCATCAACTCGCCAAGCGGGCCTGCAAGCAGTTCGGGTGGGACGCAAAGGTGTTCGCATGAGCGCATGGATTCTCGTGTTCATCGCGTACACCGCGCTCGA
>ERZ1292629.4026-Hain-H43-01um-R1-4026-length-10982-cov-5_pt1 | contig 10982 bp, 21 predicted proteins | sample MGYA00564399_ERZ1292629 | MGnify/ENA primary metagenome ERZ1292629 (study PRJEB36523, sample SAMEA6512636) | groundwater metagenome | collected 2019-01-08 | study: AquaDiva: Metagenomics assemblies of 32 groundwater samples | reverse complement strand
GCAGCAAGTTGAACAGCCGCTCGAACTTGCAGTAGGCGACCGACGTACGCCAAGTGTGATCCATCAGGTCTTGGGGCACCTCGTTCCAATCCCGCGGGATCGAGCGCCACTCCAAGTCATACGCCTCGCGTCCGTCTTGGTACACACCTACTTCGACGCAGATGTCGAAAATCGGTGGCTGACCAACAACGACGCTGACTGTCTTTCCGTCGTAGGCAAGCCGTAGATCCTCAAGCTCTATCCCTAGCCGCCACAAGGCGTCTTGCACCATCGCCGCCTCGCGAAGCGTCGGGTGCCAGTCGTCCGGCGTCGTCATTGAGACACCTCACGGCACCTAGCTAGCACCGCGTCGACATGCGCTGGGCTTAGATCAGCGTTGACAACGCCCGCGGCTACACGATCGCCGAGCCCCATTGCGATAAGCCGACAGCAAAATGCCACGGGATCTTGAGCCACGCGCGACGGATGCCAGACGGACTGCCGCTCCGACTCTGTCATGGCTATCAACTGCTGCTTGATTCCATCCCACTCTCGCACGAATCGCTTTGGACTGTGCTTATACGGACCGATCTTAAGAGTCCGCGACGGCACCGTAATTTGACCTCTGGCCAAGCCGATAGTAATACCGACTAGCCTCTCCCGGTCCAAATAGATCGGACACAGCTCTGCTGCTTTGAAGCCAAGCAAACGCAAAGCAGTCCACGCCATCAGTCCCTCGTGAAGCGTCGGATGCCACATATCGGGTGTGGTCACTGAAATAATCCCTCTCGACGAAGCCGCTCGATTGCGACCCTCTCTACGCCATATATCGCATCGCGATGGCTGCTGTCGAGAACATTCGCACCGATTCTGATGACCAGGTGAAATATCTCGTGGAAGAGCCCAGATCGCCACAGGCCGGTGCGAATTGTCGTCTTGTCGTTGACACAGTTGGGCTCCTCGAGCCAACGGCTATCGCACAAGAACGGCCAAGCGTCAGCCGTCCAGGTCCAGTAGTCGCCTGCGCAGCCAGCCCGTCGGGCGCAGAGGATCACGTCGCCGATCGTCCGACACGGCCCTAACGTCGTGTAAAGTCCACTGCACGGCCGTGGGAGGTCTAACACGCAGACGTGCGGACGGCGCTTCTCAATGGCGGCAAGGAGCATCTCGGCACTCGCTATCGCTTTGGCTTTGGCCAGCTCGTCCACGATCACCGCGGTCGCCCGCTCAGCAAAGGCGACGGTCGCCGCCCCGCGCGTACAGACACTCCCCTTGGTCGTACGGCCCTCGTAACCCTCTTGCGTCCAGAGGCCGTACCGGCCCTTGACTAGACCAGGCTTGACACAGCCAGAAACGCTGACGGCTAGAGCAAAGACTGGAAGCAACGCACGCAACGCCGACAGCCGGACAAGCGTGCTCATCGACGCACCGGGGCGCGGCGGCCGAGCGGGGCGGTGCAGTACCAGCCGCCGTGCTCTACCGCCGTCGCGTCGTCGGCGAGGGCCAAAATGGCCTGCGTCGAGGTGCAGCCTACGACGTCGCCGATTGCCGTGCCTCGATTGCGGAACAGCGGGCGCTCCCACAGCCCCGTCGGCCGCGGCGTGCTTGCGAGTAGTGATAAGATCTCAGCCTTGAGCTTCTCGCGCCTCGTCATGGCAGCCTCCATTGCGGCTTTAGTTCTAACAGCCGCCGCCAAGCTCGCCCGGCGACGCTGGCGTAGCTATCGGTGCAGGTGCAATGTACCGTTGAATCGCATCGTCGACGAGATCGGTCAGCGCCGCGACCGTCTTCGGTACGTCCGAGATCTGCAGGCGCGTTCCGTAGGATGCGAAGACACAGGCAGTGCAGCGCCCGTATGCACGCTGATAGCGATTGCGCAGCTCGGTCAGCCGCTCCAGCGTTACAGCCTCACCACGCCCGGTCGTTCGCGCGTGCGCCTCAGCAGGATCGATATCGATCCAGATCGTCAGGTCCGGCACCCAAATGCCCGGCGCGTGAATCAGACCTGTGCAGATCTGATCGACCGACCAGACATCCTGTTGATAGACTAGCGTTGAAAGGCTCCAGCGATCGGTAACGAGCGTGGTCGCCTCCTTCGTCGTACCGGCCTTCGCTAGCCCTTGCAGTAGCAGCTCTTGATGCTCGATACGCGCCGCTTGAAACAGATGTGGCAGTGCCGCGGGCACCAACGCCTGCTTGCCGGCAAGCATTGAGCAAAGCAGGCGGCCGGTCGGAACGGCCTTGCACGGCTCTGCGGTAAAGAACCAGTCGCGATGGCGCCGCTTGAGCGCGGCGAGCACGCTGGTCTTGCCTGAACCGTCTATCCCTTCCAACGAAACAAACACGGCTTGACTCCTACGCTACCGACAGCCAGCTAGCCCGCGTCTTTCAATCGCGCCATTACAGCGTCTAGGTCGTCAAGCATGACCATACCTTGCAGCGTTGCCACCCGCGTGATCAGATCTTGGAGCAGGTTCGTCGCCGCGCGAAGTGCGTCGCGCTTGAACGTGGCCGCCTTGTAGAAGTCTTGCATGTACGGCAGGCTCATCAGGAAAGCCGTAATGCTACCCTCACTTGCAAGACGCCACTCTGGCAGCCGATGGTTCTCGCGCTGAAGTAAAGCGCTGAGGGCCGTCTCGTAGCTCATTGTGTACGTGGCCATCTGCAAGAAGCCCTCGGGCAGCTCGTTTTTGAGCTGGCGTCGTGCCTCGCGCACACCTTGATGCTCTTCCTTGGCCTCGCGCAGAAGACGTCCGAGCGCATTGACGCGCTCCAGCGTCAACTCTTGGATCGGCAGCTCGAAATCGGAGTGCTCCAGGTCACGAGCGCCCAGCTTATTCATCGTGGAGCAGGAGTTTCTAACCGTCGCTACCTTGTAGGTGTCCAGCTCCTGCCAAACGTAGCGGGGAATGGTTATGTCCATCCACACAACGATCTGGCGCAAGAACTTGCGGTGCTCACTTCCACGTCGAATGAGCGTGCTCGCGAGATGCAAATCGGCCGGTCCGATCTCTGGAAACTCAGGTGCGACGACTGTCCTCCAGTCGACGTTTGAGTAGTAGTTGACCGAAGGCTGGTAGAAACGACTGTCGCCTTTGTCCCAGCTATCCTGCGGATTCCGCATCCCACGAAACGCAGGCTCGAAGCCGAATACGCGTACACGCTCGATCTTCATCGCCTTGGCCTTTCGCCTAGCGTAGCGTCTGCCGTCCGCCCAAATACGCTATCCGCTTCTCGTTGCACGGCGTAGCGTGCAGGTTCTCCTGCGACGTTACGATCTCGTGCTGATGCTTCTCCCTGTTATAGATCCGTCGCGCACGTTCCCACTTGGCACCTGTACCACGCGCAATAAGATAGCCACACCAAAGGCAGCGCATCGGACACAACCCTTTCTTAGCATGTAAGGCAAATCAGACTGCGCGACGGCGGCTCCAGTCTCAGCCGTCTCAGCCCTCGCCCTCGACGCGCGTGCGATCCCACTGGATCTCCCACGCTCGAACGTCGCGGTCGTCGGAGCACAGTTCAGGGAAGGCGGAGAAATCCTCGCCCTTGAGCTGTAGCGCAAACGCCTGGCGTACCTTCTCGCGGTCTTCCTCGGTACCGATCGAGACGCCGCCCGCGAACTGGCATTGCGGACAGCTTGTCACCTCGACCACGCCGAGTCGATCTCGTGCGTGCGTCGCAACGACGCGAGCACCACACTGTGGACACGCTAGTCCATTCGCGGTCTCTTGCGCTTCGGCACCACGCCACGCACAATCAACAGTCCGTGCGCACATGAGCGGCAGTGTCCCTGCCTGTGGCAGCAACGGACAGGGCCGAAGCGGAAGACGCCGCCCTTGCACCGCGAATGTCGTGGCGGCTTGCTCGTGCTCACAGTCGGCGACGTAGACGAGCGGGTCGACCAGCATGACGTCGAACGCGTAGACGCTTGCGCCCGTAGCCGAGCGTGTCCGGCCGGCCGGCTCGTGCACGCGCGTTGCGTAGAGGGAGAGCTTCATTACGACGTTCCTTTCAAGACGGTAGCGAGACAGTCTAGCGAGCAGAAATCGCGGCGGTGCTTCTCCCCGAGGGCTAGATACAGACGCGAGCGCGCAGCGCCGTTGGCTGCGCGACCGTCATGCACAGTGATGAGACCACCCTCGATCCGAATCCAGCCGATCTCGGCGCAGTCGTCGATCACTTCGCGCTTACAAGTATCGCAGACTGTCTTCTCGATCCGACTCATTGAGACACCCTTCGCTGTAGTAAGTCGCTCAGCCACGCGTCCAACACGCCCGGTCCTGGATCCTGCTTGCGCGCTCTCTTGTCGTCGCTGTGCCGCCGCCACCATTCGACAGTCGGGATCGCCGCTTTCAGATCAATCACGGTCGCTCGTAGCGCCTCACGCTCCCAGTCAAGCCGAGGCTTGAGCCGCGCTGGTCCGCGCAGCACGATGCCAATAGCGTCGTTTCCCCACTTGCTGGCGTGCGAGGCTCGCCGCCGCAAGCTGACAAGCAAGAAACGCTTTTGGCGCACACGGTCGAGGTAGATCTGATAGCTAACCTTACGAACGCGAACCTTGCCAGTCTTCGGGTCGACCTCAGCGAACTTGTCGGGATTCTCACAGTAGCGACCGATGTCCCCCGCCGTGTCGCCGCAGTGCAAGACGATGTCGGTCGGGGGTTTCCCGAGCAGACCGGAGTCGTACTTGGCAGGCCAGGGCTCGAGGCCCGGGAGCGTATCAGGCCACTCAAGCAAAGAGATCGCTTCTGTAGCGCGCACCATAGCATTCTGCGCTAGGCGAGCTTCGACCACTCGCCGATGAGCACGATGTCGTCCTTACGAATGACCGCGTGCAGAAGCGCAGGCTGCAGTCCAGTCAGGTCCAGAGTGTAATGCGTCTCGGTCTCCGCGATGAACCGGGCCCGCATGACGGCTACGCTCTCCCGTGGCGCTCCTCGCGCATCGATCTCGTGCACGACGGGAAACGCCCGCAAAAGAACGCCTACCTCGGCACCCGGTTTGAAACCTGTGATTCGCTCGGCTGACATCTCGGGGTAACCTTTCGTTAGGTGACGAAAGCCACGCTAACGCTCTACTAACGCAGCGTCAACTTTTAACCGATCGCGGCATCTCGACCGGCCCGCTGACGACGGCGCCGCAGCGCACGCACTCGTCGGCCGACATGCCGCGCTGGCGCATTTTGTCGCGAGGGTAATCGACGAGGGAGGAGGTCATTAGTAGGCCCTCTTCGGTCGAGCGGTCCGCCACCCACCACGGCACCCACCGGCGCCCACGGCAGAAGGGGCACTGCGCGCGGCTCGTCGCAGTAGGCAGGCCGTCGAGGCAGGCGCGTCGGGGGCGGCGGCTCTCGAACGTCATCGCGTCACCGGTTCAGCGGCCTTGGCCAACATCTCGTCGCAGGCGTCACGCTCGTCGCGCAGCGCGGCCGGGGGCGCAAGCGTACGCTCTCGAAGCCAAGCTGCAAGTGGCCTCGTTACTGTCGACCACGACCACCTATCGTAATAGCCGTTCTGCTGCAGCTCGATCGCATCAGTCTGGAACGCCCCACGCCCGCGAGCAAAACATTTCAACGCGTGGACGATAGCGTCGACGGTCACGGTCGGTGCGCGTCCGCCTGGAATACCGTTGACGACGATCGGTGCCTCAGCCCCGTGCGATATGCGGACGTCGCTTCGCGCTCCGTGCTCTTCGTGTCCCGTGCCGTGCGTACAGATAACCGGCAGGCCCACAGCTCGGGCTTCGATACAGCACAGACCGAAAGCTTCAGCGCGGCTCGGCTGAACGAGCGCGGCCCAGCCTCGCTCAAGATACGCACGCATCGCCGCAGGCGGCAGCGGCTCGATCGTCGTTTCCAGCTCGATACGACCACCGCCGTGTTTAAACACCAACCCCTCTAGAACAGGCGACGGCGGCGTACGAATGGTCAAAGTGGCGTGCGACGCAGCTTCGCACGCACGGTCAAAAGCCTCGATCAGTTGCGGCGTGCCTTTGCGGTCAGGAAAGTCGCGCGTTCCACAGATGTGCAAGAAGCGCAAGGGTTTGGACGCAGGAGGTAAGCTCCAGTTGTACGACGTTGGCACGAAAGCGGGGTCAAGCCCATGCAAGACAGTCAGAAGGCGTTTAGACGGCACGCCGCCGGACTTCTCGTAGGTGCGTCGCACCCAGTCGCTCGGCACGACGACAAGATCGCAGCCTCGCGCAATAACGCCCCAGTCGTCGGGAATGACCGAGGACTCAGCGATGAAACAGCCAATCTTAGTCTTGTAAGCGTCCAGCCAAGGGGTACTGAACGGCGGGTAGCCTACAAAAAGGCCGATGTCGACGTCTTCGGGCGGATGGCCGAGATAGACGCCCTCAGTCGCCCATAGCCCTTCAACGTCCAAGGTTGGACCAAAGCCGCGCTGAACATCGTGTAGGTAGACCTCTATGCCGTTTTGCGCAAGGCCACAGGCCAGGCCGCGAGAGACGCCCGCGACAGACCACCAGTCAGAGAACTGACCGTGAAGGCGAACGGCAGGCCCCTTCTTCATCCCTTTGGGGGTCACGGTGAACTTCACGGCCGTGGGTCTTCTTGCTCTGCTGCGGCCTCTTGCTCCACCGCCAGCTCCGCTAGGTACTCTTCCAAGTGCCGTCGGATGGTCTCCTCGATCGTGCCTTCTTGCTCAAGGAATGTCGCCTCGACTAGCTCCCCAGCGAACTCGCAAAGCTGTCGATCGATCGGTGGCATGTCTGTACGATCGGCAAGGTCGTACAACATTCGCATCACGTCGAGGCGGATCTGCCGCTCGTTGGCCATTTCTAAGCCTCCGCTCAACCCCGAGCGAAGTCCGCGATCACGTTCGGTACCGCTGCGTCGAAGCCGGTCACGTCAAGCATCCCTGCGTCCGTCGGATCGGCGATCGTGAACTCCGTCGCCGTCATGCCTACGACGACCAGCTTGGCCGCAATGCCTCGCGCCTCCCGGTACGCCCGCAGCGCCTGGACCGGATGCGTCGCGCCAGCCCACGTCTCGTTGTCGGTCCAGATCACAAACGTGTCCACATCGATCTTGTGCTTCATCGCGTACATCATTGGCAGCGCGCAGTCGGTGCCTCCGGCGTTGACGCGCGAGAGCGTGTCCATTTTGCCGTGGGGAAATGATTGAAGGTAACCCACGGCATCCGGCCCGCAACGCCTCCTATATCGCTCTCTAACCTCCCGCTGTCAAGAACCAACGCCCCTTGCGCAGCTCAGCCTCTCCCCGACCCTGCAAGGCGAGCAAGAATCCTCGCGCTGCCGATGCAGGGACGTGTAGTGCCTGCCCCAGCGTGACGGAGGTCAAACCTGCAACCCGCGAGATGGCACCGCCGAGCATGTCGCGAGTACGCAACACGCCGTACTCCTCGCGCGACGCAACGCCTGCTGGCAGTGGCATCGCTGTCGAGACGATCGACTGTGCTGCCCCTTTGCTTCGTCGCGTGTTCGTCATCGGTGGCGCCCCTTGCTCGATCCAAGGGTCACCCTACAAGAGCCCTTACAGGCTGTCAAGAATCTTTTTTGAAGGCCGACCGCACGCGGGCAAGGAAGACCTCAACCCCGCTGATCTGCGTCGCGTCCCACGAATACGACTCAGCTCGCCCGGTTGCTTGGTGATGCCGCGCGGCACGCAGCCTACGGCGCCATTCGCGAGGCGTCTTGAGCCCGTCCGCACCGACGATAAGCCCTGTTAGCCGAGGACCCCCGGCGACAGGGCCGGCGAAGAGCTTGTCAGCTCGCGAGCGGAACCCTTCACGCACCAAGGCGTTGTCGATCTCACCTAGTAGCTCACGAACACCTCGCGGACGTCGCGGGAAGCTGATCGCCAAGTCGTCAGCGTAGCGCGTGTAGATCCCCCCGCGAGCAGTGACGAGATCTAGAAGCACTTCGTCTAATGGATAGGCCCCAACGTTCGAGAGTGCAGGGCTCGTATGTGCCCCCTGTGGAAGCTTTCCGTCCTCGAAGCACCAGCCGCACAAGATCTCCAGCGCATCAGGCTCCGCGCCGCCGGCCGTCAGTGGCCTTGCAATGTGCCCAGGCGTCAGATGGCCGAAGAAGTCCTCGACGTCGAGGCGTATGAGATAGCCATCAGGCGTCATCGCCGACCGATGCGCTGCTGCGTAGCTGAGAGGATCTCGGCCGGTAACGTAGCCATGCGCGGCCGGGTGGACCGGAAGGCTGTTGATGAATGCCTTGGCGATAGTGGCCTGAACTGTATGCAATACACCCTCGGCGATACTGACCGGGCGCTTGCCACCACGACGCTTGGGTATCTTGACGTGCCGATACTGCGCCGAGCCGCCCTCGGCCGCCAAGCACAGTATTTCGATAGGAAGGTTACAAAGCTGAGAAACGAAGTCGAGAAGAATATCAGGATCTGAAAGAAGCGTACCCGTGACCGGTCCGAGCTGAGGATAGGCCACGGGTGAGGCTTTCTTAGCGCGGGTTCAGACGTACTGCTTCCGCGGCTTCGATTCCCGCGCAAGTTGCGCAAAGATCCTGATGGCCGTAGTGCTTGCGCTGGCAGGTAGGACAAGGCCGCGGCGGCGGTATGTACGACAGCGACATTGTCAGCACTCCAGCGACGATTCCAACGACGAGCGTTGCCACGCTTTGGTAAACCTGGTTCATCGGGCGCGTCTCCTCTCGGGGTCGTAGTCGCGCCCATCCTCCCACGGCTATTTGCCGAGGTTAACTACTTTGCTACGAAACCGCAGGGCGCCGGGGGCACGGGCATGACCGCGGATGCGGGAGGCTGCGGCCGGCGACGGGGAGCGCGGTGGGTCAAAAGTGACTCGCAAGCTCACGGCCGCAGGTGCAGATCCACGGCCGCTGTTTCAGGTGGAGCTCGAACCGATGACCACCAGGGAGGGCCCCGGAGATCCACGCACGCGCGTCGTCTTCAGCCGTCGCCACCCCCTCCGGAGTAATGCGCAGCACCGGACCGTCGGGACCGGGACACCAGAGCACGACGGCGCACGACATCCCTAGGTCGCCCAGAAGCTGGTAGCCCTCGCGAAGCTCCATGTCCGTCCGTTGGCACAGCGTCCAAAGGGAAACGAATCCCATTGGATCGCACTTGGCATTGGCGTAGAGCGCGTGGAGCAGGCACGCCTGCTTGGCGAGCCCGTAGAGGCCGGGGCCGTAGCAAAGGCTGTCGATCGGCCGGTTGCCGATCGCCGGCGGGATGGCTTCCCATGACTTGGGCACCTTGAGCTGCGGTTCGACGGTATCGCTCATAGACCACCTTTTCTTCGGCGGCGGCCCGCCGGCTGCAATAGACAGCCCCACTTCGATTTCCAAAGTCTCATGACGTTCCATCCCCGTCAACTACTATGCTACGAAACCCAGCGTGATGGCATGGCTGCGTAGCCTTGCATGACATTACGTCCTCCCTATAGTAAGCTCGACAGCCGCGACACCGAGATGCCCAGCGTTGCGCTCAGCCGTTTGAGCGCATCCAGGTCCGGCCGTCTCGCGCCCGTCTCGTAAAGGCTCACCGTTGCGCCGGTGCGCCCGATCTTGATTGCCAACTGCGTCTGCGACAGCTTCTTGTTAAGACGCAGCGCTCGAATCGTCTCCCCGAACGCTACGCTACCATACATTTTGCGCGCAGGAGTTGCCGCCGTTTGCGTCTCGGGTGTCAACGGTGGGCGCTGCCAGCGCCACGGCCGACGCTTTCGGCTCTTTGTTTCCAGCGGCCCCACCCCCGCCGCCTCCGCTTTACTACTCAACATACCGCATCTCCTCACGGTTGTGGCGGAACCACCCTCCGCTCCACCAAGAAGCCCTGTCCCGCCTTTACTGCCTGAAACACGCTGGATGGCATCCACGCTTTGAGCCGCGCCTCCATCGGCTCCCCGCGCGTCTTGAGCCATGTCGCGATGTTCTTGCCGTGGCTGAAGGCCATCGGCCGACGCTCCGGTGGAACGTCGAGGACGAAGCGCTGTACATTTTGTCCTTGGCGCTCCATCAAATCGGCAACGAAGCTACGATCGTATCCTGGAGAGACACGGTCGCTAAACCCGCCGGCCGCCTCGTAAGCTACGCGATTGAAAGTCAAGCTCGCGCCCCAGAGACCCCACGGACAATCGACCTCTTCGCCCTGCAGCGTTACAAGGTTGACGAACCGGCCCTTGTTGTAGCCACCGACGATAGACCGACGCGGATCGAGATCGGCAACAGCTTGCGCCGTGAGATGCAGGCGATCGGGCGGGGAATAGTCATCGTCGTCCCAGACTGTGACTAGGTCAGCGCCCTCTCCGTAGAATGCATCGTTGATTAGCCGCGCAAGGCGAAACGGCAGTGGATCGCCACCTAGCGAGAGACGAATAACCTGCCAAGGCCGCCCCGTACGCCACGGTGCGCCCGCGTGTCTATTGTCTAGTAGCGGCCCAAGGTGTGAAACGGCCTGATAGTACACGTCTGGATCGGTCCGGGCGGAATCGCAATTCAGCCACGGAGAGAAGCTCCCAGCGCCTTGCAGTTCTCGGCCAGTCTGCTCCAGGTAGCTCGTCAGCGCAATCGGCCAGATCGGCGCGCGATCTTCCGTAACGCACAGGCAAGCGATCTTGATCGGCCAGTTCACGTAGTAGAGCCTAGCACCAGCCTAACAGGCTGTCAAGGAATGCCAACCGTGCAGAAACAGCCACGACCTTGAGGCAGATCGACGGCTGCGGCGAGCCGCGCACAGCCGTCGTGTCTCGTTGCGTTACCTACAATGTAGTACGAAGGCTGACACGCTGTCAAGTAAGCTTAGGGCCGCGTCAGCCCGGCAGTGAACGCTGGCCAGTAGTAGCGTCCTGATAGCCACTGGCCGCAACAAGCTTGATCCGCCCCTGCCGCGCTCGTTGCTTGCGTCCATCATAGCTTCATCACCTCTTTCCAATCCTTGCCCACCGACCGGAACGTTTCAGCCAGCGTCATATCGACCCGCGTAGGATCGACCCACCAATCCTCAAAGCAGCAGCCTTCGGAGTGTA
>ERZ1292629.4025-Hain-H43-01um-R1-4025-length-10983-cov-9_pt1 | contig 10983 bp, 14 predicted proteins | sample MGYA00564399_ERZ1292629 | MGnify/ENA primary metagenome ERZ1292629 (study PRJEB36523, sample SAMEA6512636) | groundwater metagenome | collected 2019-01-08 | study: AquaDiva: Metagenomics assemblies of 32 groundwater samples | reverse complement strand
TTTAGCTAACCTTTTTGGGCTCATACTGCCTAAAAACTTGGGAATTTAGGAATTTCAATCTCCCCATCATAAAACAATCAAATAAAAACTATTTAAACCTAATTTTCCTACTAAATACATGAATGAACAGTATGCTTCATACTCAAATCAAGGAGGAGACTCATCAGCAAGAATGCGCGACCTAGAAGAGAAAGTTCGTCTTCTAAAAGACAGAGTAACTCTAACCTCAAAAACCCTAATTGATGAGAGAGAAAAGACATTCAAAGAACTACAAGAATTAAAAAAAATAGCAACAAGAGTTCAAGAAGAAAATAAAAGAATTAAAGAACTCCTAGAAAGAGTAAGTGAACAACTCAACAACTCTCCAAGAAGAGAAGAACTTGCAATTATCCAAAGACAACTTGAAATGTTGAGAAAAGGATAAAGATTTAAACTCAAACAAATAAGGAAAAGAATAAAATGAGCGTGATGGAAGATATTCAAAGATTAAGAGCTGAAGGAAAGCCAGACGAAGAGATAGCCATGGTTCTCCAACAGCAAGGAATTCCCCCACAACAAATCTATGATGCTATGTCACAATCAGTAATAAGAGATGCAGTAAATTCCGAGGGCTCCCCACAACAAGAATACTCTCAAACAGATATGCAACCCTCCATCACAGACGCTCCCCCTGCTCAAGAATACACCCAATACGATCAAAATCAACAATACGCACCTCAACAACAAGGATACGACCAAAGCCAACAATATAATCAATCCTATTCTCAAGGATTAAGTTCGGACACCATTGCAGAAATAGCCGAACAAACAATAACTGAAAAACTTTCATTCCTCAAAACAGACTTAGAAAAAATCCTAGACTTCAAAAACTCAATGGACGCAAAAGTAGAAATGCTAGACGAACGCCTAAAAAGAATAGAAAAAATAATAGACCGCCTTCAACTTTCCATTCTCCAAAAAGTCGGAGAATATCTAACAAACACCAATGACCTAAAGAATGAACTTCTAGAAACTCAAAAGACCGTTGCCAGCATAACGAAGCACCATCAGAAATAAAATTCTTCCACGACGAGTTAATGCTCTAAGGAGCAACTCAATACAAATATCCAATTCAATAATACATATTCCCCTCCAATAAAACATTATCAGCAAATAAATCATCTCTAAATCGAACATCAGATAATAACGTTAGTCATATTTGACTAATTTATACTTTATATAAAATTTATTTCTTACTTTTCACTCTAACATATAAAGAAACTAATAATGCTAAAACAAAATAAACTAACAAACCAACAACTAAAGTTTGGATTGAAATAAACTGCTCAAAATAGCTACTCGTACCAGTAATAGTAATAATAAATCCTAAAATAATTCCCACTATTCCCAAAATTACGAGGACTATCATTAAAAGTGCCATCCACCCTTCAAATTTTCTAAGATTGAAATTCAAGTTCATACCCATTTTATTTCTTAACACTAACCAATATCCAACTAACCAAAATACTCACAATAACCAAAATAACTGCGCCCCCTATTCTAGGAGTACCTATCCACTCAGTAAAATTACTAGAACCTGCAGTTGATTGATAACTCTCACTCCAAGGAATAAAAGGACTAATATAAGAAGAAAATACTAAAAATGCAGATACAATAAATATCAAGAATAAAACAATTAAGAAAAACATTCCACTTCCCTTCATCACTCCATCTGAAAACTTCCCAAACAACCCAGTCAACAAAAGCAACAAAAACATGCTAACTAATACAACTGCAAACCAAGGCACAACATTCTCCAGATATTGTCTTGCTCCAGCAAATGAAACAAACATTGTTGCAATCAACAAAGAAACCAAAACTTGAATCCAAACAGTCTCACTAATCTTTGCCTTAGCCATAACTACAAAGCTAATAATAAAAACTATCAAAAACCCAAATATGGGTAGAAAATAACTAACTCCAGAAACATCCACTGCCATTTTATGGCTTACTACTTGTAGTCATTACTACGGCTACAATAACTCCGATTAATAATATAGCACCGACAACCCATCCCACAACATCTCCTCCAAAGAATCCAAATCCACCCCATCCAAACATATCGAAAGATTGAATAACAATCACAATAAGAATAACTGCTCCAATAACACTAAATATAATATTCCAAGTCTTCTGCTGTTCTTTAATAAATAATCCAACTAAAATCAATAAACAAAGTAATATTGCTAATCCTACTCCCAGCCTTGGAAACAACTCTCTAAAAATCAAAGGAATAAAATCTAATTGCAGAGATAACGCACCAATCGCCAAAGCAATAATCGCATTCAATCCCTTATTCTCTTTTCCAAGCAATTCAGTCTTAATTAAAATTCCAAAAACAAAAGAAAATATCAAAAGAAAAGGTAAAACATAATCAAATATACCTGCCGCCTGCCAACTTAATAAGATTCCCCCAATATCAATCATAACAGATATTGCCTCGCCCCCTTTAAATACATTTCGTTGAGATTATCCTCAATAAAGGATATTTCAATCCAAGATTATCCTAACAAACAACTTAATACCCTTCGACAACCCCTGTTAATGTCCTGCTAGACACCTAAATACAAATACCCTACTAGGATAATTACTCTGCTAATCCTCTAAAATATTATCAGCACACTAAACCATTTCAAAGTCAAACATAAGATAATAATTGTCTAACCTACAAAATATTTTCAGCAAAATCTCAACTTCAAAATAAAACATCAAACAAACAACTTAATACCCTAAAGCTACTTACTTTTTATTCCCAAACCAAACCAATAAAAATACTCCTATCAAAACAAGAACAATTACAACATTTCCAATAATATTGCTACTAGGATCATTCCAAAGCACAGTAAGATAATCCCAAGCCCCGGTGAAATACAAAACTGCAAAAGTCAATGCCAAGAAAGCAATACCCATTACAGTATATTTAATCCCATCTTCAGCTTCAAATTTATCCTTATAAAACAAACCAATCAAAAGAATAAATGCTAAAATAATTACCAGCCCAACTGCCAAAAATGGCACAAGTCTAGTTATAATATCTAAAGCATATCCCACAGAAATAACCAATAATGCAATCGCCAAAGCAATAAGTGCATCTACTTGTCTTTTATCTTCTCCAAATAACTTACTCTTCTGAAGAATACCAAAAACTAAAGTAAACAACAAAATAAATACAAATACCGACTGAGCAAGACTCGTAGTCAACAATGAAATAACTTCAACCATTCTTAGAATAAAATTAACTAATATTTAAATGTTCCTTACCGAATCTTCTAACTTCAAACGATAATACTCTCGCTCATCAACTTTTCCGTCTAATACTAGAGGTTTCGCTAACTCATGAAATGGCTTCCCTAATGAAATAGCAAGAGAGGTTTGAGCCTGTGAAGATTTAATCAAAGTATCCACACTATATTTATGAATTTGGCGTCTATCTAAAAATTGTACAAGAGGTATTCTCGAAACATAACCTAAACAATTACATCCAGGGCATCCTTTCCCAAAATACAATTTCTGTCCTTGAAAATCACCTAATAATTCATCATTAGAAACCTGTTCAGTCTTACAACCCTCGTGTATGTTCCTAACTAAAGTTTGTCCAATTAACCCTCTAAGACTTTTTGCAAATAATCCTGAGTCAATGTCAAATGAACGAAAATAATCTAATCCTGCCTTGAGATCATGAGCACAGACCGAAGCAACAACAAAAGTTCCATTATTTGCAAGACTCAATGCTTCCTGAGCAGTAAATTCATCATGAATGTCATCAAATACAACCAACGAAGGATTAAATTCTCTAATTCCTCTTACTGCCCCAGGATATTTAGGATTACCAATTCCCATCCCGATTGTCTGAATATCTCCAGGAGGAACGGCAGTTCTTCCAACGGCAAATACTCTCCCTTGAATATTTCTCTCTTGCCCCTTCTGCAACAACAAGTCATAACAAATACTAGTCTTTCCCATTCCCTGCCCTGCAACCACCAACAACAATCCACTTCTTGATTCCATCAATTCTTCCAAACCTTGCTTTTGATGTTCATTCAACACATCAATGAAATTATCTTTTCCATGATAAAATAATTTTAGATTATACTGCTTTCCAAAATCAGTCGTGCTTCTCACAAAGTTAAGAACAACCCGTTTATATTCTTTAGACCTCTGCATAACAGTTTCTCTCGATACAGAATCTCCATCCATAAAATCTCCAGAAGAAATAACTTCCATATTAGGAACTACTTTTCTAAATCTCTGCCATCGAGTCAAAGGCTGAGGCACTTCATTTGCAACCCCGAACATCAACTCAAGCTCCCGAGTAACTGGAGAAGATAAATCCCTAGGTATAGGTGCCATTTCATAAAATGCCCCGTTTACACAATATCTCATACTAACTTGATCTCGAGTAGTTTGAAAATTAAGACTTGTCGCTCCTTCCCTTAATGCCTGATAAATAATCCCTCTTGCAAGCTTTTTAATTGGATCATCTACCCGAGCCATATTAAGATTTAACACTCCCCCACCTGGTTCATCAGTTATCGAAACATCTTCAAGATAATGCATCTGCCTATCTCCATCTAAACTACCAGACATTCTTTTTAAAATCCCATTCCGTTTATAAGTATTATTATATTACATAATCCTAGTTAATGTCTTATGAAGCAACTTATTACAAATTCCAATTCAATAATGCATGTGCTTGTCCGATAAAATAATCTTCAGCACATTAAAATAGCTAAGTGGAACATCAGATAATACCCTGAAATTATATTTAACCAAATAAACTAAAAATTAAAAAGTCTCAGTACCTGCAGGAACATTACTCATTTCCATAGGTTCTTCTCTTGAAGGCATAGATGCCTTATTGATTACGAAAACATCTCCAATTGCTTTAACAAATTGATGTGGAATAACTACTCCTCTTGCTCCGCCCAAAGTTCCAGACAAATTAGAACCAACTCTAATTCTCCATCCTTCTATCTTGTTATCAACCAAGTTAACTTCTTCAATAGTTCCAAAGAAATCTCCTTCAGAAGTATAAACTTGCTTCCCCACAGTTTCACTAATCTTTTTAACTCTTAACATAAATTTATGTTACAAATACCCCTTTTTATACTTTATGTTTTTCCAAAGCATATATCCTACCATCAAATACACCTTCCAAAAGCAATTATATACATTCTCGCTTATTCAGTTAATGCATTTTCGAGAAGGTCTATTAGAGAATCCCGTGAATAAGTTAATGTCCTACAAGGCAACTCGCTACAACTTCCACTTCAATAATACTGGGTTTATCATATAAACTAATTTCAGCACATTAAAATAGCTAAGTGGAACATCAGATAATAACGTTCAGTCATATTTGACTAATTTATATAAGAAAATTTAACAAACGGGATTATCTATAAATTTATATAACTGAGAATATAAAAAATAATATGGAATCCAAAGAAATAATGCATATTGGGCTAGCATTTATAATTTTAACAATAATAATTTCATTTTCAAATCTTTTAAAAAATAATTTTGCATATCTAAGTGAAGCAGCAATTTATTCAGCAATTATTCTTATAGTCGCATTAGTATCTAAAAAATTAGTTGCATCAATGTTAGACTCTGACGTAGAACACGAAATCTGGGGAATGTCAAGATTCGGTTACAAACCTCACCACCATATTGATGGAGCAATTCCTGCAGGAGCAATCTTCCCACTTATCCTTTCATTATTTTCATTAGGGCTATTCAAATTACCTGCAATCCTTTCATATGAAACAAAAGCATTAAAACACAGAGCGGCAAAAAGATTTGGACTTAACTCATTTACAGAAATGACAGACTGGCATAATGGACTTGTCGGAGCAGGAGGAATTTTAGGAATTTTAATACTTGGAATAATTGCATATTTCACAGGATATGAAACTCTATTCAAAATCTCTGCATACTATGCATTCGCAAATATGATTCCATTTTCAAAGCTAGACGGTACTCAAATATTCTTCGGCTCAAAAGTTCTCTATTCTATACTCGGAGTAATTGTTCTAATCTTCCTAGCTTATGCATTTATAATATAAATTTACTTTCTAGAATTCTTCCAAGCTAAATCAAATAATAACTTTTGTGCCTTTGCAAAATCTTTATTTCGAATAATCAAACCCATAGGATTTTTTATATCTGTTCCAAGCACAGCAATGTTATCCCCATAAATATATTCAGTTATAGGAATATCCTTCATTTCTTCTACAAATCTCGTTTCTCTCATCTCAAATTTATCTCTCCCCTTCATTAAACTTAGACTCTCTTTCGTTTTTTCAGTTAATAACTTAATAAAAATCTTCTTCTTGACTCTTTGATTAACAAAATGAGGAACATAAAAGGGCAGAACATTATAAATAAAATGAGTATTTGAAAAAGCTAACAATTGCTTTCTTTCATTTAATATATCTTGATAAACTGTTTTTATTCCTTCTTTCCCTTCAAATAATTCCACTTCGAGCAATTCTTTTTTCTTCCCTCGCAATCCTTTAAGCTGACTAATAATCTTCTTTATTTTTCTCCCTTTCTCTTCGGTCAACTGAATAAGCTTTTCAGGCTCAGCAGCTTCAAAATAAATAATTTTATTCTTGATAACTTTTCCAACAATTCCTTTCTCCCTTAATCCTTTCAAGACATCATAAGTAGTTGTTCTAACCAAGTCTGCTTTTTCAGCAATCTCATTTGCAGTAGACATTCCAAGTTCAAGCAAAGCCAAGTATACTTTCGCTTCCTTTTCATTCAATCCATACTCAACTAATTCTTGCTCATACATTCATTCATAAGATAATTAGCATATTTAAGACTAACTATTTGTCGAAACTTTTCGTCAACAAAAGATTAAATATGCAACTAAGTCGCAACGATTGAGGAATAAATAAACATGCTTGAAGTAGGAATAGAAAAAATAGCAATTTGGCTACCTAAAAATTACATATCCTCAAAAAGATTAGCCGAACACCGAAAAATAACTCCATTCGATCCAAATCGTTTAGGAATAAAATCATTAGCTGTTCCTAATTTAGAAGATACTCCCGAATCTATGGCCCTTGAAGCAACAAAATTATTATTAGAAAAAATCAACCTAAACAATGTCGGAAAAATTGTTATAGCCACAGAATCATCAAAAGATTTAGCAATACCTATTTCAGCTTTTTTACACACAAAACTCAAACTACCAACAACAACTGAACACTATGAAATAAAATTTGCATGTATTGGAGGATGCTATGCCCTTCAAGAATCATTAAACTGGTTAAGAAATAATCCAGATAAATATGCAATTGTAGTATGTACTGATATTGCAAGATATTCACAAGGTTCAAAAGCAGAACTAACTCAAGGAGCAGGAGCAGTATCTCTCCTCCTTTCAAGAAAACCCAAAATTAGTATTGCACCAAAATCAACAACGTTCTCTGAAGAAGATTTAACATTTTCCCGTCCAATCACAAGTCCATATGCAATTGTAGATGGAAGAGAATCAATTATACCCTATATAAAAGCAGTAACTCAAGTATATAGAAGTCTAAAAAGTTCAGAAAGATTTGAGCATATAATAATTCATGTGCCCTTTCCGTCAATTGTAAGAACTGCTCTATTAAAAATTTTAAAAGAAGAAAAAAGAGGAAATGAATTAGAAAAATGTCTGAGTAGCTCTTTAGAATATCCCTCGCAAACAGGAAACATATATACAGGTTCCATTTTTTTATCTCTTGCAAGTTTATCCGAGGATAAAATTCAACAAGATACTCCTCTAGCACTAATCGGATTTGGAAGTGGATGCTGCGCAAAAGGATTTTCTTGTAGATTACATACGCTAGAAAATTTAGTCAGTTTAAATCAAAAGTTCTCAGAAAGAACAGAATTAGATGGAAAAGAGTATGATAATTTGGTTTATCCAATCATCTAAAACAATCTAAAATTCTATAAACTCCTCTCATCCCCTAATTTAATGTCCCTTAAATTATCCATCGAACCGAGAGAATATCAGTCTAATATAATTGAAACCTGTAAAAATAACAATACCCTCGTCGTCCTCCCAACAGGTTTAGGAAAAACTCTTATCGCTCTTTTTCTAGCAATCAATAGAAAAGAAACATTCCCTCTTTCAAAAGTTCTAATCCTCGCACCGACTCGTCCCCTTATAGAACAACACTTCGAATACTTCCAAAAATACCTTCCTGAACTCTGGGCAGATATTCAATTATTCACAGGTTCAGTCCCAGCAGAAGAAAGAAAGAAAATATTTCAAACCGCAGAAATAATCTTCTCCACTCCCCAATGCATAGCCAACGACGTTGCCCATGCACTCTACACCCTAAGTGAAGTCTCGCTCCTAGTAATAGATGAAGCACATAGATGTCTAAAAAACTATGATTACACCAAAGTCGTCTCTTCTTATAAGAATCAATCCCAAAATACTAGAATCCTTGGCTTAACTGCAAGCCCAGGGTCAGACCCAGAAAAAGTAAAACAAATCTGTGAACACTTAGACATAGAAGAAATTGAAGTCAGAAGCAGAGAATCGGAGGATGTCAAAATCTATCTTAAAGAAAGAGAGCACTCAAAAATAGAAGTTCCATTCCCTCCTGAATTTCTAGAAATAAAAGTCCTTCTCAAAAGAATCTTTGATTCCCTCGCAGATAAACTAAAAAAAATGAATCTTCTCTTTGGCCCAACAAACAAAATCACTCTATTAAAACTTCAGGCTCAACTAGCTGCAAAAGCTGGCCCAGGGAACTGGCAAGCAATGGTAGGCATGTCTCTAACTGCCCAAGCAATAAAAATCTCACATGCAATGGAACTTCTAGAAACTCAAACTCTTTCAGGATTAAAAGAGTATCTTCTAGGATTAAAAAAACAAGCAGAAGAAAAGAAATCTAAAGGAGTTCAAACTCTCGTAAATTCCACTGACTTTCAAGCAGCATTTCTCTCCCTAACTCAACTTCTCGACAAAGGAATAGAACATCCCAAAGTAGAAGAACTTGCAGTTATCAGTGAAAATGAATTCAAGCTAAATCCAAAAGCAAAAATAATAATCTTCACCCAATTCAGAGAAACCGCAAGCAGAATTGCAGAACGTCTTTCCAAACTCCCAGAAGCTCGCCCATCTATATTTATAGGACAAGCAAAAAAGAACAACCTAGGCATGAATCAAAAAACTCAAAAAAGTGTAATTGAACAATTCAAAACAGGAGAAATAAATATCCTAATAGCAACTTCCATTGGAGAAGAAGGACTAGACATTCCAGAAGTCAGTGCAGTAATCTTCTATGAGCCAATTCCCTCAGCAATTAGAAAAATCCAACGTTCCGGTAGAACTGCCCGTCTCGCCCCTGGAAAAATTATCCTGTTAATAACAAAAGATACAAGAGATGAAATTAATCACTATGCCTCTTCATCCAGAGAGAAAAAGATGTATTCCATTATAGAAAAAATAAAAAAAGACCTAAAAGAAAAAAATAAAAATCCTAAATTAAACAAATTCTTCTAGGATTTTTATTTTTTTACATTCATCAAAATTCCCCAGATAAATTTCACTTCAAGAATGCTTAGCCCGTCCCATTAAGAGATTATCCTTATATCAACGTCAAACATCAGATAATAAATTGCCAATCAAATTTAACTAGATATAGTTTAGATATTAATAATTAAGACTAATACCTTCTTTCACACCGATAATATCCATCACCGCCGACACCACAAGTTCCAGTTCCAATCGTTCTACCATCGCAATTTGCAAAATTAGTATATTCTATTCTTTTCGACACAAGTGGCTCATTAATCAAAGGATCAAATGCACTATTTCCATTAGCATTTGTTCCAAACATCCCTCTACAAGTATAATCAGTTATCCCAGGAACAACGTTAGGAGAAACACAAATATCCATAGAACAACAAACGTGATTACAGGAACCACAGTTACTAGTGTTTATTTGAGTAACCACTCCTCCGCAACATAATTGTTTAAAATTCTTTTTATATAATTCTTGACAAGAATCATCAGTTAAACTTCCTCCACAAAAATCAGCAGTTAGAGTACAATCATTATCTATTCCATCATTACACAAAGAAACACTATCTTCTACATTTAGATATGAAGGACTTCGTTTATTCTCGGAATCATCACAATCCAAAGGCCCACATTCATAATCTTCATCACTAGAAGAAATATTATAAAATCCATCTCCGTCATTATCAACGCATCTTGAATCAGGAGCACAAACCAATTTACCCTCTCTCTTAGTAAGCACCATTTCACAACTACTATCCGCACAATCAATAGCCAAATCCCCATCATTATCAACTCCGTCCGTACATAAACTCTCTGTACTTTCTAAAGCCGGAGTCGTTCCACTATCGCTAAGACGAATATTCGAAGGAGAATTAAAAGAAAAGACTAAAACAATAAACATCAAAACTATCGCTCCAGAAAGAACTAAACCTAAATTACTCACCTTCATAAAAAAAGAACAAGAAGATTGTATATAAATATTTGGATAAACAAGTTAATGCCAAGCAAAGCAACTCATTACAAATATGCAATTCAATAATACTTAAGTCCATCCCCTAAAATATTATCAGCAAATAAATCATCTTCAAATCGAACATAAGATAATACTTTTCAGTCATATTTGACTCATTCATACTTTATAGAGAGCTTTGAATAACTCTCCACTTGAATAATTCCAAGAGGGTTTTCAAAGCGATTCTTAGAGGCCTCAGAAACTTTATGTTTCTGACGGCACTCAAGAACATAAAATTCTTGATGATTTGAGGATTTTTCCAAATCCCCCATATACTAAAAATTAAAAGAGGTGATGAATCATTTTGTATTTATTAAAAACGCAAAACCTTAGAATGCCTACAGTAGATGAACATTTCTAAGATAACATTGCTTTATCTACGGATATGGAATAG
>ERZ1292629.4022-Hain-H43-01um-R1-4022-length-10987-cov-16_pt1 | contig 10987 bp, 9 predicted proteins | sample MGYA00564399_ERZ1292629 | MGnify/ENA primary metagenome ERZ1292629 (study PRJEB36523, sample SAMEA6512636) | groundwater metagenome | collected 2019-01-08 | study: AquaDiva: Metagenomics assemblies of 32 groundwater samples | reverse complement strand
CCCACGGATTGGACCAAAACAGGCTGGCGGGAGTTAGATTTGAAGTGGGAATTATCACCAATATTACTCATGAACACCTGGATTATCATCAGACTTTTGAGAAGTATAAACAGACAAAAATGAAACTGTTACAGATAGCCAGAAGACCCATTTATAAATACGAAAAAACTAAAATTAAGATTAACAATCCAGCCTTGCCGGGAGAATACAATAAATACAATATTGGAGCAGCCGAAGCTGTAGCTAAGATCTTCAGTGTTCGGTATTCGGTGATCAGTGAAGTGGTGAAGAATTTTGCCGGAGTGCCGGGAAGGATGGAGGAGATTAAGTTAGGACAGAAATTTAGAGCTGTGGTTGATTTTGCTCACACGCCAAACGCGCTAAACCAGATACTAAGTGAATTAAGAAACCAAGTGATTAAGGGGAATAAACTAATTTTGGTGTTCGGATGCGCGGGACTGCGGGACAAATCCAAAAGACCGATGATGGGGGAGATTGCCAAAAGATTGGCAGATGTAGCAATTGTGACAGCAGAAGATCCCAGAACGGAAAGTTTGGATGAGATATATAACGACATAACCTTGCCCTCCACGGCAGTGGGGGGTGAGGTGTTTCGTGTTGACGATCGTCAGAAAGCCATAAATTTGGCAGTGGGAATGGCCAAGATGGGAGATATAGTAGTAGTTACTGGAAAAGGGCACGAGAAATCGATGTGTTTTGGTAATACCGAGTATCCTTGGTCTGATAAAGAAGCAGTTATTAAGGCACTTAAAAACCTATGAAGATTTTAGAGAATGTGCCATTGGCTGCTTACACAACTTTGGGAGTGGGGGGGCCGGCAAGGTGGCTGGTAGTGGTAGAAACGGCGGAGGAGATGAAAGAGGCAGTAGGATTAAAAGAGAAGTGGATGGTGATTGCCGGAGGAAGCAATTTGCTGGTAAGCGATGGGGGGTATCCGGGACTGGTAATAGTAAACAAGATGCCGGGAAGCGGGATGGCACTAAATGACCTAGTAGATCAAATGAATGACCAGGGACTGGCGGGAATGGAATGCCTGGCGGGAATTCCGGGGACGGTAGGGGGAGCTGTGTATGGCAACGCCGGAGCGTATGGACAGACAATTTCTGATCATTTGGCGGGAGTGACGACCTTGAGCGGTTATTGGCCAAAGGAGAAGTGTGAGTTTGGTTACAGAGAAAGTGTGTTTAAAAAAAACAAGGAAATAATTGTGGAGGTAAAGTTTGATTTGCCAAAAGGAGACAGGGAAGCCTTGATAGCTAAATCGCAGGAAATCAGGGAGCTAAGAAAGAAAAAATATCCGTTAGAGATGAAATGCCCGGGGAGCTTTTTTATGAATTTGTGGTTTGATCAATTGCCAGAGGGTGTGCAAAAACAAATTCCGGAAGAAAAGATCAGGGGTGGAAAAGTTGCGGCGGGATATCTGCTAGAGCAAATCGGAGCCAAAGGAAGAAAGCTGGGAGGAGCGGCGGTGGCTGATTATCACGGGAATTTGATTTACAATGCCGGGGGGGCGACAGCCAGGGATATATGGGAATTGGCCCAGCAGTTACGAAATGAAGTAAAGAGTAAATTTGGGGTGGAATTGGTTCCAGAAGTGCAGTTTATAGGCAACTTTGACCTATAGCGCCCTTCGCGACACGCGAGTCACGCCGAGCGCCAAAGCGAAGCAAGATATATGACATTTATGTCTTATAGTTTCTTGACAGATTTGAGGGGTATGATATACTCGACTCGATGCCAGAGAACGGTAAATTGCCTACTTTATTAAAGGGCTTAAATAACCCAACTTTACACCCCGCTTAGGCGGGGTTTTTCATGGCTATATTAACCGAAAGAGAAACCACTGCCAAACCATTAATATTGCCATCTATTAGTCCTGATGTCCTTTTAGTGCTTCCGCCTCTCTATCATACGGGTCAAGGATCGGACGATGTCCACAACTATCTTTATTGATCTAATTGACCGAATCTACGCTTATTTTACCAATTCCGAGTTCTCCGAAGAACATCTAATTTTAAGACCGTTATTGATTTCAAACTGGGTTTTGGGGTAAAAGTTTGAACTTGTAAGAATAAATCATTCTAAATACCCAATAGGTAAAAAATGTTATAATACCCCATAGTATTATGTTGAGGAGAGAATTTGATGGTGAAAGCGAAAGAGAGTTAACTCTTGGTGACCCCAAGTTGGAACTAGCACTGAGCTTTATCGCTGAGTCAGTAGACAGACTTGGGATAAAGGCTATTCTAAAGGGTGGTGCGGTTAGAGATATGGTTTGGAATCATGTTCATGGTACTAATTTTAAACCAAAGGATTTGGATATTTTTGTGTTTGGGAACATTCATCCGCTTCATGGGGATTTGCAAAAGAAAGGAGCCTTAGTAGTTGATAGAAACCCAAGAAAAGGATCGCCGGTGTTTAAATACATGTTACCTGAGTTACCTGGTATAGAAGTGGAAGTTGGTTCTATAATTGTTAAGCCTTTGTCGTACGTCGCCGGGGCTAGTTATTCAGACATGTTGTATTTAGACGCTCTTAGTTCTGATTTACGGATCAATAGTATGTCTATTCCTATTTCAAAAGACAAAATAAAGTGGAACATTAGTGAGGTATATGACCCCTTAGATAGTAAAAGAGATATTAGAGAAAGATCTCTTCGACCATGTAATGAAATTGATGCATTCAAACCAGATAGAATTTTGACTGCTGTTCGTTTGTCAATGCAACTAAACGCCGACTTACCAGATTTCACTTTGACTAAACTTGCTCGTTCATGTAAAAGAGTTCCCGGGGTTCCTTATCATCTAATAAAGGCGGAAACAGATAAAATTATCAGATCCCCAAAATATGAGGAAGCAATAGAGATACTTCACGGAATAGGAGCAATCGACGCTCTGTTTCCCGGAAGAGTGATGGATGCAAAAAAGTTATTTAAGAGATGGTTTGAAGAAACTCCCCCAGATTTTACTGTAATAATGTTGAAACCTGATGGTGTTGAAAAACGACTTCAGGTAAGAATGATTAAAGAGATGGAAGAAATGGGGCTGGATTTAGCCGCAAGACGAAGACTAATATTAACTCCGCCGAAAGTATCTGAAATATATCCTGACATTAGGAACGAATGGCTTATTCCCAAAATTGTTTTCCATTTAACTTCTGGCCAGTGTGAAGCACTTCTGTTGATTGGCAAAGATGCGCTTTTCAAGGCAAGGAAGTATATTGGCCAGACAGCCTTAGGAGAGAGACAACCGACTGGTATTAGAGGTAAGTTTGCCGATGATTTTTTAAGAAATATCGCACACTCACCAGATAGTAAAACTGAGCTAGAAATAACAGTCAAAGCATTATTTCCTGAATTAGTTTTACCTCCAAAATTATAATATGAAAACAGAAGTTACAATATTAATAGTTACTCATAATTCATTGCCTTTTTTAATGGCTACAATAAGGTCTATAAAGAAAGCCAAAACTAATGTCAGATATGATATTTTGGTAGTAGATAACGGATCTACTGTAGAAACTAGAAATTATTTAAACAAAGAAAGTATAAGGTTTATCCGAAATAACAAAAATATTGGCTATATTGAAGCCCAAGGGCAAGCTTTCCAAAAAATTAGGTCTCTCTATCTTTGTTCATGCAATGATGACATTTTGGTCACCGATTTTTGGTTAGATAAGATGCTATTGAAGTTAAAGGGTAATAAAAAGATTAAAGTTGTTGCTCCGGTTAAGTGGGGGTCAAAAACCGTTTACCCTTATGACGAAAACTTCAGTAGCAGGGAAATGTGGGAGCAAGTTAAAAAAGAATGGACTGGCAACATAGATCCTTATGAAATGGTGAGAATGTTTACGAAAGGTAGGACACTTGAAGAATTTGGAGAACATTTTAGAATTACAAACAAACTTGTAGATACAGTTATCGAATCTCCTCCTGATTTTGTTGCCGGGTTTTGTCTTTTAACTGAAACAGCAATTTGGACGAAATCGGGAGGTTTCGTAGACTCTGATATGAGTGGGTACGGAACAGAGGACATTGAGCGATGTTGGAGACTGGGACTTGCCGGATACAAAGTTATTAGGGCGGCAGACGTCTATGTCCATCATTTTGAAGGGGCATCGGTTAATATGAATCACATAGATACTAGTTCGATGTTGGTAAAAAATAATCGGGTTCTTTTGAAAAAATACGGAAAGTTTCTGTGGAGTTGGTTAAGCTCGCAATTAAGAAATAAGTCAATGGAAAGAATTATTAAGGAACATTGGGTTGTGGAGAAATTGTTGCAAAACTGCAAAAAAGAGATTATTCCTGATAAAATAAACAGAGTTTGGAGAAAATATGCAAAAAATAATAGCTAAATGCGAGGCAATTTTAGATAAGGCTTTTCGAGAGTCTGATGAATTGGCCGGGGGAGTCAATTATCGATATATCCATGGTGTTAGAACCATGATGGCCTGTAAAAAAATATTATCGACGCCTGAGTTGAAGGGAAAAGAAATAAGAAAGCTTGAACTTTTTGTAGCAGCCTTATTCCACGACATAGGTAAGGTGGTACACATAGAGGAAGATGGAACACTTCAGGGAGATCGTTCTAAAGATCAAGAATCACACGAAGAGATTGGAGCAAGGATAGTTGGAGATTATCTAAAAGGAGTGATTCCTGATGAGAGTATTCAGTTTGTGAGCAAAATTATAAGAGAATCGCAGAATCCCAAACTTGTTTTAACAGAAACAAAGATTCTCAACGATGCAGATGTTTTGGATTCAATCGGTCTGATTAATGTTTGGAGAATGTTTACCTATTCCGGAAAGAAGGGTAGATCTATACAAGATACTTTAGCATACTATAGCGATATCATTAAGGACCCTAGCAGAAAAGAGAATCTTTATTTTTCGTACACCAAAAAAGTAACGGATCTACGTCGAAAAAGATTAGAGAAATTTATCGAAGACTTCCGTGGAGAATACGATTATAAGGATCTTACACAATGAGGATAGCTATTCTTTTATTTAATATGCCTCTCTCAAAACTTTGTGGAAGTAGTAGGTTTACAACTCAAACAGCGAACAAACTAGCAAAGATGGGGCACGATGTTACTGTGATAGCTAACAAGGACAGTTATCCTCCAGAAAACAATTTCCGATACTTGCAGGTAGACACTCCACCATATGGTAGTTGGAGAAATTGTTTGTCGGACGAGGAAAGCTTTCTGTCTACTATTTATAAGTATTTAGAGGTCTTATTTAAGGCTCATCGTGAATATAAGTTTGATATATTACATGTCCAACATCTTCTTTTCTCTACAATCATTGCTTCAATTTTTAAAGATACATTTGGAATTCCTTTTGTTGCTACGTGCCATGGGACTGAAACTTTCGAATCCGACGGAAACATGAGAATGCAACGGTTTTTCCGTTATGCAGAAAATGCAAGCCATATTACAGCAGACAGTGATACTATTATTGACGACATTCACAAGTTCATTAGCTTTTCCGCTAACAAAGTCTCTGTTGTAAATACAGCAGTGGACATCAAAAAATTCCACCAAAGTGCGGATCTGAGAGCAATTACAAGAAAAAATCTAAGATTCAAACCCAGCGATAGAGTGCTTTTATATGCAGGTAGATTAGTTCAAGAAAAGGGCATACTCGAAGTGCCGCACATCTATAAAAACCTCCTTCAGTCTCATCAAAATTTAAAACTATTAATTGTTGGAGACGGCCCGATGCGTCCGAATTTAGAAAAATCACTTAGTCAATTGGGTCTTCTGAATGAAAATTGTAAACTCATGGGTTTTGTACACCCGGACAGTATGCCGGATTACTATAACGCTTCCGATGTTTTTCTCATGCCTTCGTTATGGAATGAGCCATTCGCTACAGCTTCCCTTGAAGCGATGGCCTGTGGATGCGTAGTTGTGGCTTATGCTAGAGGAGGAGTTGCCAAGATGTTACAAAATCGAGGTTTTGAATCTCTAGTAAGCAAACAGGGAAACATTGAAGATTTTGTAGATAAAGTGGGTGAACTCCTCTCTTCACAAGCTAAAATGTCAGACTACAGTCGTAAGCTTCAAAATTTGGTGCGAGATAATTTATCTTGGGAAATTAGTACTTTAAAGCTAGTAACAATATATAACGACGTACTCAAATATGTATAGAGTTTGTATAAAATCTTGCGGGTTTACTGTCGGTTTTGAAACATCAGACCATGAAGTAGTTGACTATTTGCTTAACGATCCTCTCCCCATAAATCATATTCCAGATTACCAAGTTTCAAATGAAGAAACTTTGGAGAATGTAGATTTCATATTTAAACACACTTATAAAGCAAGCGGAAAGTCTTCCTTGGTTCAAATTGGTAATGAGATAAGTCTCATTAGTTCTAGCAAGATACCTCCTGGTCAATTTGTATTCGCTTTGCTACCAATCTTCGAAAGTTTGTATGAAACCAGGAACATTTATGGTTTACACTCCGCTTTGGTGATTTTGAATGACTGCCCTGTTTTTATATTGGGTGATACCAAGACAGGAAAGTCTACTATCTCGTCAATACTACACTTTCAATATGGGGCTACAATGATTTCAGACGAAAGAAGTTTAATAGATTTCCTCAAGTGCGAAATTAAAGAAGGTTCAACAATACTATCTCTACGAGAAAGTTCGGTTTGTAACAGTCACACAGAGAGCTTATCTAAATATAGATTACCGCCAAGTAGAAGCACTGGTAAAAGTTACTACTCACTCAAAACACAAGCCAAATATCCTATTAAAATAAATAAGGCACTTTTCGTTTTTCCTCATTTTGGAGAAATCAATTTAACAGTTGAGCCCATTAATGATTTTATCCTTACTTACATGCTTTACGAAAATATCACCTCGACGATAAGATCCTGCATTTCGGTTTTTGTGGCTGATTGTTTGGGAATCCAGTCTCAAGATAATGAACAACTGTCATCAATTAGGATAAACAATATAAAGAAATTTCTTACCCGACCTACTCATAAAGGTTTAGATATCACCGGCAACCTAGATGCAATCTGTGAGACGATTATTAAGGTAGTGTCTACTTTATGATTTGCCTAGGATTAAAGACATCTGGTCACGATACGGCGGCAACCATTGTTAAAGATGGCCAAATAATAGCTGCTTGTGCCCAGGAAAGATTCGATAGAAAGAAACACAGTAAGGAATTTCCAAAAGATGCAATTGATTTTTGTTTGAAACAAGCAGGTATATCCATTAAAAAAGTAGATATCGTAGTCATACCTTTCAACTATCCTTTTGCTTTGACAATGTTAGTAGGTAAGTTTACTTTGGAATATTTTCCAGCATCTGTGAATGCGACGAGGACTTTATTTCCGTACCTATTCAGTAAATGGAGAGATGGAGAATTAAGACTCCGTAAAATGGGCTATTTGGGAAAGATAAAATATGTAGAGCATCATCTTGGACATGCTGCATCTGCATTTTATCCATCCAATTTAGATTCCACCGCCGTATTGACTATAGACGCAAGGGGGGAGAGTCCAAGTACCTGTGTTTATTTGGGAAAAAGTGAAAATTTGAAAAGAACTGCTACTCTGGCTAACTATCCTCATTCCTTAGGATATTTATATACCTCATTGACTGCCTACTTAGGATTTGAGAGAAATTCGGGAGAAGGTAAAGTCATGGGACTTGCTCCTTATGGAGATTGGAGTGATTACAAACAATATACAGATGTATTGAAATTACTTCCGGACGGAAAATTTAAACTGGATCTATCGTATTTTTCATTTCATCTTGGGGCAGGACTCGATGTATCTGAAAAGTTTGAGAAAACTTTCGGACCAAGAAGAATTCCCAACTCAGAGATAACAACAAGGCATAAAAATATTGCGGCATTCTTGCAACATATTACAGAGGAGGCTGTTTTGCATTGCGCTAAGTATGCTATGGAATCGACTGGTGAAAGAAGTTTGTGTTTATCCGGGGGAGTTGCACTAAATAGCGTCGCTAATGGCAAAATTCAGAAAACGCTTGTGCCAGAACAATTATTTATTCAACCAGCCTCAACTGATGATGGCTCAGCGTTAGGAGCTGCTTTATTTGCTTCTTATTCTGAACACTTCCAAAATCGTGTTCATATTAACGATACGGTTTATCTTGGTCCAGAGTATTCTGACAAGAAGATAGCGTTATGTCTGGAAAAAAATAGACTCAAATACAAAAAATCTGAAAGCGTAGAGAAGATAGTTGCTAGAGAAATTGTTGAAGGTAAGATTGTGGCTTGGTTTCAAGGAAGATCGGAATTTGGACCTAGGGCGCTTGGAAATAGAAGCATCTTAGTTGATCCAAGAGATCCTACCATGAAGGACAAACTTAATAGTAAGGTTAAGTTCAGAGAATCTTTCCGACCCTTTGCCCCCTCAGTTTTGGAAGAATCGGCCTCAGAGTATTTTGACTGTGAGAAGCCCTCTCCGTATATGCTTCTAACCTATAACGTCAAAAAGAAATATCAAAAAGAGATACCTGCCGTTACTCACATAGATGGTACTGCTAGAATTCAGACGGTGTCGAAAAAACAAAATTTACGATACTGGAAATTGTTAAATGAGTTTGGAAAGATAACAGGTATACCCATATTGTTGAATACTTCATTCAATATTAAAGGAGAACCAATTGTAAATACTCCCCAAGAAGCAGTCGACTCGTTCCTGAATTCTGGTATCGATGTGTTAGCGATTGGAAGCTACATCGTTAAAAAAGATTTTTTATATACTACTCTTTAGGTTCTAATCCCGTCTTGCGGTGCATTACTTTGATATACTTGTTCGAGGCTAGAAAAACTGGGGTCGTCCCCCAGACTACAACCCAAAAGAACCAATGGGTCTTATGTATCTGGCTAGCTTACTTAGGCAAGATCACAGAAAGACAGAAATCTTTGATGCAGATGTAGAAGCCTGGACACTACAACAAACAGTCAGAAAAATTATAGAAAAGAACCCTCCCATAGTTGGTTTTTCGGTCTTCCAAAGAGCCCTACCATCACTCGAACTTATCGTAAGAAATTTACGAGAAAAGGGGTATACAGGTCATATAACTTGCGGGGGAATCACTCCAACCCTCAGTCATTCATACATGTCGGAGAAAATTGGCGATTTTGTTGACTCTATAGTTTTGGGTGAAGGAGAAAATACTTTGAGACAGCTGACAGATCGAATACTTACAGGTCAAAACTGGGAAACCCTACCCGGAATTGCCTATCTAAAACGGGATAGCAACATTCAGGTTGTAAACACACCAATTGACTTTATTGATCTAGACACCCTACCATTTGCCGCTAGAGATTACTTAGAATTCTGCCTGGGAAAAACAAACTACGCTACAATGATGGGAAGCAGGGGTTGTTACGGTGTTTGTACATTTTGCAGCAATTTCTCATTTGAAAATTTTCATCCTGGGCCAAGGTGGAGATCCAGAAACCCGATCTCTGTCGTCGATGAGATGCAAGATTTATTTGAGTCGAGAGGAATAACTGTATTTAAATTTAACGACCCAAATATATTTGGACCTGGTAACAAAGGGCGAGATCATGTCAAGCATATTTGCACGGAACTCATCCATCGCAACCTCAAGTTTCACCTAATGGGTTTTTGTAGGGGTGATGATATTACTAAAGATCCGTCCATAGTTAATGAGTTAAAAGCCGCAGGTTTTGAACGATTATTAATTGGAGTAGAAAGTGCTAACAACGAGATTTTGGATCGTTTTAGAAAACTTGAAACAATTGAGGGAATGGATCAAGCACTGGCAATTTTACATAACGCCGGTATCTCTACCGTCTTGGGGTTTATGATTTTCAACCCTTACACAACCATTGACACTTTAAAAACAGATTTGGCCTTTCTAAGACGACGAGGAGATGTATACCCCACATTGTGTAAAGCCCTTCGCATTTTTGATGGCACCCCGATCCAAACTCTTATGGAAAAAGAGGGAAGATTGATACCTAAAAATCCTTTCGAAGGATATCATGACTATGTAATGCCCAAAGACGTCGCTGCTATATATGCCTTAATGAAAGTTCTTTTTGTTAACTGTCTCGACAAGATTCGAGCTGCCGGACAAGAAAAAATATGGGGAGTAAAAAAATCTGACTCTTTTAGAGATAGGCAAGACTTCAATAGTTTGGCTGAAGGTTTTTTTACTATAGAATCATTCCTTAGTCTCCCCCCCAGAACTTGTGTCGTCCGAAATTTATCGCATAATGAAAGAACGGCCATGGGACACGTTTAGAGAGGAGTATCGATGGAACGAGGATTAAACACTGTTAATTCAATTACTAATTTTGTTTTTGCCCAGAACCCTCCAAGTCAGGCAGATTTAATCATCGTACCCGGATCCAGCCATTTTCAACTTCCTCTCGCAGCAGTCAAACTATTCAAAAGAAAGCTTGCCAAAAAAATAATCTTCACTGGAGGTTTTAACCAAAAACTCGGCAAATCCGAAGCCGACTTTGGTACTGAAATCGCCCTAAAAAAAGGTGTGCCTGATATCTATATATTGCGAGAGACCAAGTCTAAAAATACTAAAGAAAATGCCCTTCAGGCACTTGTTGTCATTAAAAAACACAAGCTGGCATTCAAAAAGATTCTTTTAATTTCCAAACCTTACCACGCCAGAAGACTCAAAATGACATTTTCTAAAGTATTCCCAAGATCACAACTTTTTGTCATTCCAATCGAAGACGACAGAAAAATAAATAGACACAATTGGTGGAAGTCTGCTGAAGGAATAGCCAAAGTCATGGAAGAGCTAGAAAAAATAAGTCAGTACTACAACAAGGGAGACTTATCCTTAAACTATATCCCATAGTTTCTTGACAGATTTAGGGGGTATGATATACTTAACCCAATGTCCGGCAAAGCTGCATTATTTAGCTTTGAAAGAGGCTTGCCTACGCAAGTAGGGGCTAGTTAGCCTCAA
>ERZ1292629.4021-Hain-H43-01um-R1-4021-length-10988-cov-5_pt1 | contig 10988 bp, 10 predicted proteins | sample MGYA00564399_ERZ1292629 | MGnify/ENA primary metagenome ERZ1292629 (study PRJEB36523, sample SAMEA6512636) | groundwater metagenome | collected 2019-01-08 | study: AquaDiva: Metagenomics assemblies of 32 groundwater samples | reverse complement strand
ACCCGGCGAGAGTCTTACAAAATTCGAAGGGGATATACGTGCCTTAGCTTCCAATTCCGCGAGTATCCTTCGCATCGAGACGGTCGGGCCGCTTTTGGGAAAAGAATTATTGACGAAAGCCGGTATGGCAGCAGCCATTGCGATCATAGGCATTTTATTATTTGTTGCCTACAGCTTTCGGGATCTGACGAGCGGTATTGCCGCAGTTGTTGCGCTTATTCATGACGTGCTCGTCGTATTCGGGTCATTTTCTCTCCTGGGACATTTTTGGGGTGTTGAAGTAGATACGTTATTTGTTACCGCATTTTTGACGACCATGAGTTTTTCCGTTCACGATACGATCGTCGTGTTTGACCGGATTCGTGAGTATGGGAAGCGGGGAGAGCGACTCACCTTTCGTGAACGGTGTGACGTAGCGCTCACGGAAACGATGGGAAGATCAGTCACCAATTCTTTGACAATTATTTTTATGTTGCTCGCACTTGTGCTTTTGGGAGGGGAAACGATCCGGTGGTTTGCGGTGGCGCTTCTTATTGGGACAATTTCGGGGACCTATTCCTCACCCTTTGTTGCGACTCCGATTCTCATGTTTCTCCACAAGAGAAGTGGAGTGGAGGCGGGCTAGGAGTGCGTCTCGCTCATTGGGAAGCGTACCTTCTTCGACTTCCGAAAACAGTTGATTAAGTACTTTTCCTACGATTGGTCCCGGCTTGGTTTTAAATTCCTTCATCACATCATGTCCATCGACCTTGAGATCAGCTACGGTAAACGGCTGTTTCTGCACCTCGACTAATCGTTTTTTATAGAGTTCAAGCCGCCAGGATGTTTCCCGTGCGCCGCCTCCTAACCGGTCACCAATGCGCAGAGCGAGCATGTCGTCGAGATTATCTTTCCCGACTCTGCGGATAAAGCGACGGAGAGCTGAGTCTGTTTGGCGTTCATCAACGCTAAATTGGTGCCATCGAATAAGTGTCACGAGTTTTTCTGACTGTTTTTTACTCATCCGTAGACGTTGGGCGATATTTCTTGCCAGTTTCGCACCGACGACCTCGTGATTATAAAACGTAATCGTTCCTTCGCTATCTATGCGAAACGTCGCGGGTTTTCCGATGTCATGGAGTAGGGTCGCAAGCCGCACGATCGGGTCTGTCGACGTACAATGCTTTAAGCTCATGACGGAGTGTGTTCCAACATCAAAGATATGATGGCGCTTAGGACTTTTCTGTTGTGTCGCAAATGACGTCTCAACCTCGGGCAGAATGACAGACAGGAGCCCGCTTTGTTTCAGGATAAGGACACCATCGGCCCCGTGAGGCGCTGCGAGGAGTCTCAAAAGCTCATCGCGAATTCGTTCGGCGGATATACGTGTTAAAAGAGTCGCTTGCCCCTTTACGGCATCACGTGTTGCCGGTTCAATCATAAACTCGAGCTCCGTAGCAATCCGTACCGCTCGCATCATCCGCAATGCATCTTCGCCGAATCGGTCATCCGGGTTTCCTACTGCTTTTACGAGTTTCCGTTGTATATCTCCTTGTCCATCATATGGATCAATGAGGGTTTTTCCGTCAAAGGCGATTGCGTTAATTGTAAAATCGCGTCTTGCAAGATCTTCTTCTATCGTTTTTCCCCATTGGATTTGATCGGGATGGCGATGATCGCTATACCCCAATTCAGCCCGATACGTCGTCACTTCAAAAATATCATCAGTAACTTTCACTCCGACGGTTCCGAATTGATTATCGTAAAAACTATCAGTAAATAATGTAAGCAACTCTTGGGGGGTTGCGCTCGTCGTAAAATCCCAACCTTTCGTTGGGCGGTCCATGAGGAGATCCCGGACTGATCCACCGACTGCATACGCACTAAACCCGGCGTTTTGCAGCGTATCAATAATCTCTTGAGCTTTGGCGGGAAGTGCAATCACGCTCCTATGATATCATAAGGCACGATGAAAAAGTGGCAAATTCTTGGGACTGACGACAAAGATATCATTGCTGTACTACTAAAAAATCGGGGATTAAAAACAAAGAAAGAAATTAATGATTTTTTACACCCTTATTCCCCTGATCTCCCTAATCCCCCTGATGTAGGGATAGATAGCAATCAATTACACAAGGCTATCAAGAGGATTAAGAAAGCCATAGAGAAGAAAGAGTCCGTCGTTGTTTACGCTGACTATGACGCCGATGGTATTACTGCCGGAGCAATTATGTGGGAGACGCTGCATAAACTCGGCGCAGACGTCATGCCATATATCCCACATCGAGTCGAAGAAGGGTATGGGCTTTCAATAAAAGGCATCGATACAGTACGGGAAAAATACAACGCAACACTGATCGTTACGGTGGATCATGGCATCACCGCTTGGGAAAAAGTCAAATATGCCCAGTCTCTTGGTATCGATGTTATAGTGACGGACCACCATGTTAAACCAAATAAACTTCCGGATTGTCTGATTGTTCATACGACGGGAATTTCTGGTGCTGGTGTTTCATGGTTTGTGGCAAAAACCCTGATAGGGTCAGGCCTTGGAAGAGAAAGGCCTGACCCTGCCCGCGATGAACTCCTTGCTCTTTGCGCCATCGGGACGATTGCAGATATGATGCCCCTCGTCGGGCCGAATCGGTCTATTGTCAAGTATGGACTAGAAGCGATTAACAAAACAAACAGAGTAGGGCTCGTGGCGCTTATTTCCGACGCCGGACTTGCGAAAGGGTCACTGGAAACCTACGAAGTATCTCATATGATCGCTCCAAGGCTTAATGCTATGGGAAGGATCGAACATGCGTTGGATGCCCTACGACTGTTGTGCACTGGTCGCAAGGATAAGGCGGCAGTCCTCGCGCAAACCTTGGGACTCAAGAATCGAGAGCGCCAGCAATTGACAATGGATACGACAGTACACGCTTTGCAAGGGGTGGCCTTGCAAAGGCAAGGCCACCCCTTAAGAAAATTAATTTTTGTCGTCCATGAATCCTACAACCAAGGGGTCATAGGATTGGTAGCAGGCAAACTTGTCGAGGAATACTATTTGCCGGCAATCGTTGTATCAAAAGGAGAGGTGTATTCGAAAGCCTCAGCGCGATCGATTGCCGGATTTAATATTGTTGAGGCGATACGAAGCGCGAGCGATATTCTCGTTGACGTCGGCGGTCATCCCATGGCCGCCGGGTTTACCGTCGAAACGAAAAATCTTGCTTCTTTGCAAGATCGCTTAGAAAAACTTGCCGCAAAAGAGTTGAGTGAAGATAAATTAACGAGGGTACTTCGCATTGACGCTGAAATTCCGCTGGAGATGGTTACAGAAGAACTATGGCAGAAATTACGCGCGTTTGAACCTTTCGGTTTCGGTAACCCCGAACCAACATTTGCAACAAAACGAGTGAAAGTCGCCGAGGCCCGTCTCGTCGGCGCCGAAGGCAAACATCTCAAGGTAAAGATTGATGGCCTTGAGGCAATCGCGTTTAACTTCGGCAAACTCTACGGTAAGCTCCAACCAGATGCGTCAATTGACATCGCCTACACAATTTCCATGGACACCTGGAACGGCAACCGCCGCCTCCAGCTCAAAATCAAAGATATCCATATATATTAATACGTATTAACGCATTGGTAAGTAAAGCGTTACAGGCTCAGATTGTCCCCGACTCCATACAACCACTGGTTTAACCGATATTATTTCAGAATGACGATTCGCATCGGTAACTAACACATGATCAACGCCATTAGCATGAGCTCCTTCTACAGCTAATCCTTGCTCTCTTAATATTCGTTCCACTTCATCTAGAGGCATTCCGGTTAAAGGTCCTAATCGATCACTCATGTTATATCACCTCCATTCCACAAAAAAACCTCCCTATCTTGGGAGGTCGTGGGTTTTTAAAAAAATTCTTCTACGCCGTTACCACACGACCTTCCCCCGAGACTCGGAGGTTAATAAGATTAAAGACAATATGGTAATTAGCGCTTGTCATAGCCCTAAATTGGGTCAACTCACTATTTATATCAAACCATGTCAGAGCTTGTCAAGAGGGGAAGCGAAAGCTATACTGCAAACTATGCAAAGAACGCTTGCATCAGAAACTGTCAAACACGTAGGAAAAGAAGTAAAACTCCAAGGGTGGGTGAATACCAGGCGCGATCACGGGAAGATAATGTTTTTGGATCTCCGCGATCGAAGCGGGATCGTTCAGCTTGTCTTTTCCACCTCGGAGGAGTCAAAGCCCACCTCTGAGGTGTTCCAGATACGAGCCGAAGATGTCATAGAGGTCGTTGGCTTGGTCAAGGAGCGGCCGACGTCGATGGTCAACCCTAAGATCCCGACTGGCTCCGTTGAGGTTGAAGTAAAGGAGCTCAAAATCATCAGCAAAGCGAAAGAATTACCATTTCCGATTGATACCGATGGCTACGAGATCAATGAAGAAGTGCGACTCAAATACCGGTACCTCGATATGCGACGGCCACGGATGAACAGAAACCTGCGTCTGCGGTCAAACGTCACCACATTTATTCGAAACTATCTCACCGAGCGGGACTTTGTAGAAGTCGAGACTCCTATTCTCACCAAGACCACACCCGAGGGCGCTCGTGACTTCATTGTTCCATCCCGTTTGCAGAAGGGGAAATTTTATGCGCTTCCGCAGTCTCCCCAGCAGTACAAGCAGCTTCTTATGGTAGCGGGGCTCGAACGGTACTTTCAAATCGCGCGCTGTTTCCGCGATGAGGATCCTCGCCACGATCGGGCGTATGGCGAGTTTACCCAGCTTGATATGGAAATGTCGTTTGTCACGCAAAATGACATTTTGACGCTCACCGAGGAACTGTTTACTGCCCTCGTTACGAAGATTTTCCCCGAAAAACACATATCTCAGACTCCATGGCCCAAAATTGCTCACAGGGAGGCGCTCGCGAAATATGGCACAGACAAGCCGGATCTTCGGAAAGATAAAAAAGATGCTGATGAGCTCGCATTCTCGTGGACCATAGATTTTCCTTTATTTACAAAGCAAAGCGAGGAGGATTTCTATCATGGGTCGGGGAGTGCAAGATTTGCCCCATCGCATCATATGTTTACATCGCCCCATCCCGACGACATCCCGCTCTTGGATTCCGATCCGCTGAAAGTTCGGGGATTGCAGCATGATTTGGTGCTCAATGGGTATGAAGTCGGAGGAGGAAGCATCAGGATCCATCGCGCGGATGTGCAGGCAAAAGTGTTTGACCTCATCGGGTTTAGTGAAAAACAAAAAGCACAATTTGCACATATGCTCACGGCATTCACCTATGGTGTCCCGCCCCACGGGGGAATCGCACCGGGTGTTGATCGGTTCCTCATGGCAGTTTTGGGTGAACCGAGTGTCCGAGAAGTAATGGCATATCCGACCTCTTCCTCCGGCCAAACAAGCGTCATGGACGCACCGAGTCAAGCTTCACCAGAGCAGTTAAAAGAATTGGGTATCTCCATTATGCCTCTTGGGAAATAGACGGTTTCGTCCTACAATTATTCCTAATGGGTAAAAAGAAAGTTGTGTATCGGCATTCCACCAATCTGTGGGTGACCTCGTGGGATAAAATACTCTTTCTTTTCATTCTTGCGGTATTTATTCTTCTCTCTCCCGCGCAGAACGTGTATACAACCGCCACTCTCGCAAAACCGTCTCTTTTTCGCCTGCCGTTTCCCATACCGTCTCCCGCTCCGTATCCGGTTAATGTGACCGGGTTTTATCCGGGAAGCGAGATCACTGCGTCGGCAATTGTGATCGTGGATGTGGATTCATCCGTTGTGATGTTCGAGCGCAATGCGAATTTGCTCCTGTCGCCCGCGTCAACGACAAAGATCATGACGGCACTCGTTGCTCTCGATACATATGATCTAGGTGATGTTTTGACCATTAAAAATTTATTGAACGATGGCCAAACGATGAAGCTTTTCGTGGGAGAAAAAATGACCGTCGAAAATCTTCTCTTTGGAACGCTCGTTGCCTCGGGAAACGACGCAGCATATGCGCTTGCGGATAACTATCCCGGAGGAGTCGACGCGTTTGTTGCTGCGATGAACGAGAAAGCAAGAAACCTCAAGCTCACTCAAACCCATTTCACCAATCCCATGGGTTTTGATGACGCGGGTCACAAAATGGCTGCCGCAGATTTAGCCAATCTCGCACGTGTGGCACTTGCAAATCCGGTGATAGCAAAAATGGTCGCCATCCCTCAGATTACGATATCCGATATTTCGCATACGTACTATCATCCACTGACCAATATCAATGAATTATTGGGGAAGATTCCCGGTGTTGGAGGCATTAAAACAGGTTGGACGGAGGAAGCAGGAGAAAACCTCGTGACCTTAGTTGACCGAAACGGCCACAAAGTTATTTTGGTCGTCCTTCACAGCGACGATCGCTTTGCCGAAACCACAGCGCTCATAGACTGGATATTTGGTAGCTTTCGATGGGAAGATGTATCGTTGCCGGGATCTTAATTTTCAACCCACGGTGGTGCTACTGCAGGCACATACGCCATAAAACCATTATCGCCCTCGAAAACAAATACCGGTTGGAGATAGGTCTGTGGGTCATACGAGTCGTAATAGGCGAGATAGACGTTTCGTACGACCGCCGCCTGTCCTGTCTTGGGGTAGCGGGCAATGTACCCTGTTCCACTCTGGAGTTCCTGCCAGGCTTGCGCGCTCGTTTTGAGTCCATACCAAGCTCGCGTGTCGTAGTCGATCGGCCAATAGGTATAGGCAAACTGGAGGATGCGTTGTTTTGAATTGGTAGAACCGGAAAAGACAAAATTTATTGGGCCTTCGTCGGGATTGGGTATGACAATCGGAGTATTTCCAATGGTTTTCCGGTAAAAATCTACCCGTACTGCGTCGGCGGTAGAAAGACTCGTGGTGGGGACGAGCTTGTCGCCAACGAGATGCAGAAACGAAACATTCGTTGTGCCCAATTGAATGTCATTATTGTATACTTCGTAGGACTGGAGGAGGCTTTTTGCTTCGGCGAGAAGTGCGTCGCTGCCGGCAAAATTCTTTTCATTCAATACCCCTGTATCTTCTTCAAATCGATAGCGGAGTATAAAGTTGTTCGAAACTATGTCATAACGAAGGCTACGTAAGATAAAATCGGGATCTGCGAAGCGGTAAATCTTTTTGGTTTCCTGGATCGGATTGGGGTTCAAGCCTAAACGCTCTGCAAAATCCTGCGTTTCATTGAGGGCTAATAAGTTTGCCGGAGACTTTGGCATAAAGTAGATCGTTGCCGATTCCGACGCAGCCGGCACCCGACCCTGTATTGTTTCCAGGCGAAACGTGAGTTGTCCTGAAGGAGAACTTTGTTGGGGAAATTGCAATTTGGGTAACACGCCAAATGCATTGTTTGGAGGTGGGGGCTTGGGAGGGAATATCGCAAGCCACGCCGCCACAAAGATCGTCCAACTAAACTGAAGAATAATATAGCCAATAACGGCAAGGATTAGCCAGTTGATGGAGCGGCGGGTGTAATATGCTGTCTCTGTGAGCGTGGCCATGCTCTTTTGAGTATACGGTTGTCGGATGGTAGAATCAATGTATGTCCAATCGCGTACGGACAAGAATCGCGCCATCTCCGACCGGAGTTGATCTTCACATCGGTAATGCCTATACCGCACTCATTAACTATGTTTTTGCCAAAAAACATCAGGGTCAGTTTATTGTTCGCATAGAAGATACCGATCGCACGCGGTTCGTTGAGGGATCAGAAAAACAAATGCTCGCCTCACTTACGTGGTTGGGTATTTCATACGATGAAGGGCCATACCACCAGTCTGAGCGACTTGAAACGTACAAAAAATACGCCGAAGAGCTCGTCAAAAAAGGGCACGCGTATTATTGTTTTTGCACGCCCGAGCGCCTCGCGCAAATGCGTAAAGATCAAGAGGCTAAACATGAGCCTCCTATGTACGACGGAACCTGTAGGGATCTCAAAGAAAAAAAGAGTGGACCTCATGTCATTCGTCTGAAAGTACCGAGAGCCGGCGTTACCACATTTCATGATGTTATTCGTGGAGAAATTTCCTTTGAAAACAAACTTATTGACGACCAAGTAATTCTCAAGTCCGACGGATATCCTACGTATCATCTCGGTGTCGTCGTGGACGATCATCTCATGGAGATTTCTCATGTGATTCGTGGAGAAGATTGGATTTCATCAACACCCAAACATATTCTTCTCTATCATTTTTTCGGCTGGAAATTACCGATATATGCCCACATGCCCCTTCTGCGAAATCCGGATAAAAGTAAATTAAGCAAACGCAAAAATCCAGTGTGGGTATCGTGGTACAAAGAACAGGGATTTTTGCCCGAAGCTGTCGTCAATTACTTGGCCACACTTGCCTGGGCGCACCCGAAAGGAAAAGAAATATTTTCGCTTGAGGAAATGATGAAAGTGTTTACGTTAGAGGCAGTCCAAGCAACTGCACCGATATTTGATATCGAGAAACTCCGTTGGATGAATGGGGAGTATCTCCGTAAGGATCTGGAGCTTAGCCAAAAAATATTTACTTTTTATAACCAAATTTATCCAATGAGCCAAATTAATCAAATTCTTCCTCTGGTCAAAGAGCGGATGAAGACGTTAGCTGAATTTAGTTCTTTAGCTGGCTTTTTCTTTGAACGCCCAAAAGAATTTGAGCGTCCGGTTGATAAAAAATTACTTGAGATCGCCAAAGCCGCAATTTCTTCTTCCGAGTGGAATCATGATGCATTGGAGAAGGGGATTCGAGCGGCTGCAGAAAAAGCCGGTCTCAAAGCGCGCGACGTCTTTATGGAACTTCGGGTGGCCATCACCGGCAAAACCGTCGGCCCACCATTATTAGAGTCACTGGAAGTTTTGGGAAAAGAAGAAACTCTAATAAGATTGAGCAGTTGATGTAGAAAACTTACAGATATTTCCAATCACCTGCTTCAAAAAAGTGCACTGCATTTTCAAACTTATCTGGACTAAAATACTCTCCGAGTCTACCGCGAAGAGTAGTTTCAAGTTGTGACGTATTGATTTCTCCGGTTTCACCAGCCGCTTCTAAAAAATATTCCAAGTAGGCTAAAAATGTAGCATTTGCAACAGTTTGCCGGAACGTATCAAAAGATGGATAGACCAATGTCCACTCCTTACTGTGCCAGTCGCGAAACTTCTCTCCAACTATTTTTTGAAACTCACCGCGCAGATTTGGATCAATTGCTACGATACGTTCGCTCATAGCACGAGAGTTTAGCATACTTAGAGTATCGGCGCTAATAAATGCTGGGGCGATTCAACAAGGAATTCTGCAGCAAAACCGTCGGCCTCCCGCTGTTAGAATTCCTGGAAATCCTCGGAAAAGAAGAAACCCTTAAACGGCTCTAACACCTCCGGAGTGATACAGATTCATCATATAAATCACTCGAAGACACTACTACCTTACTGCTTAGATTCCGCTTAATAGAATTTATTGCGTTCTGATGATACTCCACACCGTGGCTAGCTGCGCATAAATCTTCAATAAGTTTTACGTCATATCCTCTTTCGAAAGCTTCCATCATGGAAGTATAAACGCATGCGTGAGTATCCATACCACACAAATAGAGTTTGGATATATTTTCTTTTACTAAAAACTTAAGAAATTCTTCAACTCTAAATATTGAGAAAGCGGCTTTCTTAGTAAAAACGGTGGCTTTTTCAGTGAAAGGTATTAGTTCGGTGGCGATTTCAGTTTCAGACTCGCTTGTCATCTCCCGCCAGTTAATAATTTTAAACCAGTTCGTCCCTGACTGATTCTGAAACTTAAAGAATACGATATATTCGAAATTATGGGCTTTCTCACTTAAGAATTGAGCTATTTTGCTGGGTAGTGCTTTAGTGTTTTCGTTAATAAAATATTTTTGAACGTCAATTACGATTAAAGCTGATTTCATATAAATTATTGTATCAAATTATTTATATTATCACTTCCGAAGTGAACTAGCTTCGCACATCGGGCTGAGCAGCACGGTGTAGAACCTTTTTATCCCTATAGCTTTATTCCCAAATTTTTGCTCTTTGGGATATTGGAAAAACAAGCCATAACATCAAATTTTGGGTCGGATAGCCTTAGATATTCAAAAGTTTCTCTGTTTACTAGCTCAAACCTGGAATCGCTTTGATATTTTTTCTTAAAACTTTCATAGACAGTATTAAAATCGGCATCGCCTCTTTCAGAACGATGGGGATCTGGCTTGCGAATCTTTACCAATCTTAATGGACCAGCTGTTGTTTTAAGCGATTTATCTAATAGATAGGTAAAACCGTTTGGAGTTCTTTCGACAATTTTGCCCATCTTCTCTATTAAGTTAGTAAATTCCTTATATTCTTCTCCGTTTTGGCAAAAAATGCACGCAAATTCTACTGGTGCCGCGGGCGTATCGGTGAATTTATTTTTTAACTCTGTGCTGTGAGTAACTATGTAGTCAATAGTTGTTAGTAAATTATTCATTTTGCTGGGAGGTTTGTACCCTTTCGGGCATTTCCGCACCGATGACGGTTCTACCAGATTCGATTTCATTCTTCCCAGCGCTGCGGGACTTGGATTCGAACCAAGATAACATCCTCCAGAGGGATGTGTACTACCGTTATACGATCCCGCAGCGCTGAAAACAATTTTTTATGTAACCAAGATACTCCCGCCTAGGCGGGATGTACCTGCCTCACCGGCAGGTCGCCGATGAGGCGACTACCGTTATACGACCCCGCAAAGATCTACTCCGGAAGACTAATTATACCAGTTTTGGAGCGCGTTATTAAGCCGTCACGCTCGAGATCATTAAGAAGTGATTTGAGGTGCGCGCGGGGTTTATTGAGGCCGTGGAAGAGCATTTTTTCGCGCAGTGGCTTATCGCGCAATCGATCGATAATTTGGCCACGAAAATACCGGTTTGTTTGATGAAATGGAATGGATTTTTTGGCAGGTTTGCGTACTCGAGGAAGTTT
>ERZ1292629.4019-Hain-H43-01um-R1-4019-length-10994-cov-5_pt1 | contig 10994 bp, 8 predicted proteins | sample MGYA00564399_ERZ1292629 | MGnify/ENA primary metagenome ERZ1292629 (study PRJEB36523, sample SAMEA6512636) | groundwater metagenome | collected 2019-01-08 | study: AquaDiva: Metagenomics assemblies of 32 groundwater samples | reverse complement strand
TCACCGCTTTAATGGTGATGTCTTCGTTGGAACCAGCCGAAATGCGAATACCGGAGAAGACATAGCCAGTGGTGCCGACTTCTTTAGTCTGGCTAACCCCTGGATCTAGTGTTCCTCGGGTGAGAGTAGCCGAGCCGATAGCGAGAGTGCTGTTGATGGTCATCGTGCTTCCAACCATTGGGAAGGAGCCGTTAACCGTAGCAGTACCAGCATCAACCGACTTAACCTGCAAGGCGGCCAATTGGCCGTTGTAGGCATCTTGGTTGTTGTCGGAATCACCAGCGATGTAGACGGTCTTGGTTTGACCGGCTTTCACCACAATACTCGGGGTCAAGCTCAAAGTATGATCCGAACCAAAGGTCTTGGACCGATCGTACCGAATGTAGTTTTCATCCAAGGCAATAACGCCGGAGAAAACCGCATCGGCGGACTGGCCAACGCGCTCAATAACGATTTTTTTAACTGTCACATCGCCATCCGAAGAGGCGGTGAAATTGAGCTTGGTAAATGGACGACTGGCAAAGCTCTCGCCAAAAAGTCCCGGAGCCGGTTGATCAGAGGCCAAAGAAACGGTCAAGCCGCTTCCAGCCGCTGGCGTACCCGGGGTTGGGGTTGGAGTCGGTGTCGGGGTTACCGCAACCGCCTGCAACTCACTATATTTTGCTCGAGAGATGGGTCCAAAAAGACCCGCTGCCGGAGACACTCCATTCTTAGACTGCCATGAGGCGACCGCGGCTTTGGTAATGTTACCAAAGTATCCAGTCGCGCCACCGCTGTAGGTGTAGTCACCTGTGCTCGTTAGGTAGGTCTGCAAGCACGTAACGGCACTTCCCTTGGATCCAACAGTGAGGGTGCTGGAAAAGGTGCATGACGTCGCGGGCGTGGAAGAACCACCGGCGAGTGCAGATAATTGAGCCTGCAATGCGGCGATTTGCGCCTGGAGATCGGCCACTGACATGGCGGCTTCAGCTTTAGGAAGCATCGAGCCGGCAAAAAGGGCCAACGTCGCCACAGAAAGGACGACGGAGGTAATTTTGCTTGTTAGTGTTTTACTCATTGTAATTATTTTCTGACTTTTTCCTTACCCACAATGCCTTCACCGACCGGAAGCTTATTGCGAGCAAGTTTTTCGATTTCTATGGAATTCGTTGTTAATACTAAAATGCTTCATTTCGGAAGGATTAATCCCTGTCCTTCCGCCAGCGGGCTTTCTCCGCGAGGCGAAATCGACCTCAGCAACAAAGACATAATCCCTAGTAACAAATAAAAAATCTCGCTTGAGGCGAGACGAAAGACGAACCGAAAGAAATCTAAACAAAAATAAGACTTTCGGTCGGCTTGGCCTCACTCCAAGTCAACTTGAAACTCTCTTCGATATTAAGTTTTCATTTTCTACTTCTACCCAAAGTCAAAACCGTTCAGACAGATGACTCAATGTTTGGCAAAGAGCCGCCTAGTTCTTATGAGCAGATAAAAATCCGAAGAATGTCGTATTTTTATGACTCGTAGGTTAGAACGATGACTTTCTCTACTTTATTACAGATGACCCAAGAAAGCAACAGAGAAGGGCGCTTTTGAGTTGTTTGTAGCTTCTAATCGGCTAGATGACTAGATAACACGGATCCTATAATAGGTTCCCGGACCGCCCTGACCAACCCTTTCTAAGATTCCATCACTACAAAGCTTTTGGAGGTCATAGCGAATGGTTCTTTCGCTAACATTCGGCAGTGCCTGGACGATGTCTTTAAGTTGTACCTGGGTTTGGGGTCCTGATTGTTTAATCCTATCCACAATAACCGATTGCCGTATTGCCGAATTATTTATCTCGTTATTTAGATACTTTTCTTTGTTTAATTCGGCAATTGCCGTGTTTTGCCGCATTTCATTGCCGGGTTCATTTTTTTGAGATTCAACCGGTGAGGTCACTCTATTTTTTTCAAATATCTGATCTAAATCCGGAAGGTTATCATTTTCTTGATTTTTGGACTTAAACTCAAGGTTAATTTCGTCAATCCACTCCCGTACGCCACGAACGTGCATATTTTCAATTTCATAGAGCAAACCCCCAAATTTTACTAAGTTATCCACAGCCTTGAGTTGATGCTTAAGGTCGGTGAAATTTTCTTCGGCAAGCCGCTCAATTAAATCAAAAGCTTGGCGTTCCAGTCGGTGGCGCAATTCCCATCTTTTAGCGTTGACTGAGATTTTAATGAGAGCAATACCAAGGGCTTGGATTTTTTGTTCGGTGGTCATCGTTTTTTGAGCAAAGTCTATTTTCTTTCACGAATAGAGTCAACCCAGTCGATTTTTTTCGGTGCTTGTTTTATTCTGATCTGATTTTATTGATTTAGAGTTTTTGGGACCAAGAGGAGTTGCCTAAATTACAAAAACCACTTAGTGGTGGCGGTAATCAATAAGATTGCCAGACTAAAAAATGAGATCTGCGTCAAAATAAACCTAATAGTTAAACGATGCTCCAGATTTCGGATAACCAGACTTTGCGCGCAAAACAGCATCACCATCGTAGCATTGATACTGCTAATAAATCCCAGGGGCAAAAAACCAACCACCCAGGCGATTTTGGTGGTGATGAGACTTAGGATCCCCGACACCAAAGCGAGATCGGTTTTTTTTGCGGATTCAGAAAAGTGGTTGCGAAATAATTCTAGGTTGACGAGATATCCGATTACTGCAAGCGCCAATAATTTAACAACGGAGAGTGTTGTTGGGCTGGCGAGAAAAAATATAGCCAAGCCCGCATAGAGGACCGCGTCAACTAGGAACAGGTGCCACTGTTTTCGCTCTAAAAACTCAACGTTTTTGATGCCGATAATAAGGTACCAGAGGACACCGCCAAACACCGCCAAACTACCGGCGGCAAAAAATGAGGAGGCGAAGACCATCAACACTAGTCCAATAACGGTGGTGAGCGAGCTGATGACGGTTGTTGTCATCGCTTGACCCTTGGGGTGGGTATAAAGATATAACGCCAACAACAAAAATATAGCCACCGCCAACCAATCAGAATTAGTCGCGTAGACACCAAATAATCCAAGGGAGAATAGAAAGGCGTTAAGAACTAATGGTAATCGCCGCCCCAGAAGAAGAGATTTTAATTTTGTCGCCATCTTTAATTTCACCCTTAATAATTCGGTCGGCAAGTTTGTCGAGAATCACCTTTTGAATCAAACGTCGAATGGGGCGCGCGCCAAAGTCGGCGTCAAAACCATGTTCGGCGATATATTTTTTGACCGAGTTATCAACCGTGATCTTGATGCCCCGCTCGCTTAATTTTTCTTTAAGCGCGGCGAGCTGAACTTCCACGATTTGTTCAATTTGACTCTCGCGCAAGGAGTTGAAGACGATGACCTCGTCAATGCGGTTCAAAAACTCCGGTTTAAAGGTTTGGCGCAAGGATTCGTTTACTTTTTGTTTGAAGGCTTCCTCTTTGTTTTTGGCCTCGTTATGGCTAACCGCGGCAAACCCGATATTGGACATCTCCTTGAAGTAATGACTACCAGCGTTGGAGGTCATGATAATGATGCTGTTTTTGAAGTTTACGGTCTTGCCTTTGCCGTCGGTCAAACGACCTTCATCCAAAATCTGAAGGAGAATGTTAAAGACTTCGGGGTGGGCTTTTTCCACTTCGTCAAAAAGAATCAAGCTATAGGGACGATGACGAATTACTTCGGTTAATTGTCCGCCTTCTTCAAAACCGACATAGCCCGGTGGTGAACCGATAAGCCGAGAGGTGGCGTGGCGCTCCATATATTCCGACATATCAATTCGCACCATGGCCTTGTCGTCGTTAAACATGAATTCGGCCAACGCCCTCGCGAGCTCGGTCTTACCCACACCAGTCGGGCCGAGAAACATAAAGGAACCTAAAGGCCTGGTCTCGTCTGAAAGGCCGGCCCGCGCGCGCCGTAGGGCATTTGAGACGGCCCCAATGGCTTGTTCTTGGCCGATTACTCGCTTGGTGAGAACATCTTCGATCCGAGCCAGTTTTTCGGTTTCTGATTCCAACATTCGGGTTATTGGAATACCAGTCCAGCGAGCAACAACGCCGGCGATATCTTCTTCGTCCACCATTTCTTTGATGAATTTCTCCGTTTGGTCAGCGTTCTTGCCCTTAACCGCCTTGAGGCGTTTTTTTTCAAGGGCTTCGTATTCCTTCTCGGTCTTGGGCAGTTCCCCGTAGAGAATTTGAGCCACTTTTTCTAAATCGCTGGCACGTTCGGCGAGTTCAGCTTGGCGGCGTAAATCTTCAATGCGGCGCCTTAGATTGTGCAGATTTTCAAAAGCTATTTTTTCCGCGTGCCAACCACCCGACAATTCGTCATTTTTTTCCTTAAGAACGACTAACTCTTTTTCAATATTCTTCAATCGTTCCTTGTTTTTGGCCGAAGTTTCTTTAAGCAGGGCGGATTTTTCGATTTCCAAACGAGTGATGTCGCGCCGAAGCTTGTCGATTTCTACTGGAACACTTTCGGATTCCAGCCGACGAGCGGCCGCGGCTTCGTCAATCAAATCAACGGCCTTGTCGGGTAAAAAGCGATCGGTAATATACCGCGCCGAGAGTTGCACGGCGGCAACCAACGCCTCGTCGCTAATCCGAAGGCCGTGATGAATTTCGTATTTTTCTTTCAAGCCACGCAAAATCGCCAGAGCGTCTTCGGGCTCCGGTTCTTCGACAATAATCGGCTGGAATCTCCGTTCGAGCGCCGGATCTTTTTCGATATGACGCTGATATTCGCGAATAGTGGTGGCTCCGATGGCGTGCAGTTCGCCGCGGGCGAGCGGGGGTTTTAAAAGGTTAGAGGCATCAACCGCGCCCTCCGCAGCTCCGGCGCCAACAATCATATGGATTTCGTCAATAAACAAGATCATTCGTCCGGCGGAATTCTGCACCTCCTTAATAAAAGCCTTGAGCCGATCTTCAAATTCACCGCGAAATTTGGTGCCAGCGATAAGCGAGCCCAAATCCAACATAATAACCTCTTTGTCTTTAAGGCTATCGGGAACATCACCGGAGACGATGCGTTGGGCCAGACCCTCCACGATCGCGGTTTTACCAACTCCGGGCTCGCCGATTAAAACCGGGTTATTTTTGGTGCGTCGAGAAAGAACCTGAATTAAGCGGCGAAGTTCTTCGTTGCGACCGATCACTGGATCCAGCTTGCCCTCCCGAGCTCGATCGGTGAGATTGATGGCGTATTTTTCCAATACTTGAAACTTACTTTCCGGAGTTTCGTCGGTAACACGCATCGACCCGCGCAGTTGAGCCAAGATTCGCAGGGCGCCATCGCGACGGACACCAAATTTTTCCAAAAGTTTTTGGGCAACCGATGACAATTCTAGCATTCCCAATAAAAGATGCTCGCAAGAGACAAACTCATCTTTTTGAGCCAGCGCGATTTTGCCGGCTTTTTCCAGAACCTGCATCAGTTCCTGTGAAAGATATAGTTGACCGACATTGGAAGTGGCAAAAATTTTCGGCAATTTTTGGAGTTCGTCTTCGATTCCCAGAGACAGCGACTCCAAATTAACTCCGCTTTTAAGGAGGATCGGGCGAACCAAAGACTGTTCATCGCCCAAGAGACTCGATAAAAGATGAATCGCTTTAAACTCGCCGTGATTTCTTTGGGCGGCTAATTCTTGAGCGTTCTGCAGGGCTTCTTGAGCTTTGATGGTGAAACGATTGAATGATTTCATGTTTATTTTTGGTCATAATAGCATAATTAAAAACATCCTTCAAATCAAGTATTTATCTTTTCCTGTCAAATGGCCAGCTGGCAAGCAGTCGCTTAAAAATCCCCTCGTTTGAGGGGATTTTTAAGAACGAGATTAATTGAAAATTGAGACAAAAGGCTCTAGCAGAAAGCCGATAAAACTCTTACCACCGAGACTGCTGGATGGCGGAGGTGATGTACTATCTTGGTTTGGAGGCGGCGGCATTTCGCTGGATGGTCCGCCAGGCATTGATCCGCCGCTTATTGGAAAGCTACTACCACTTAAGGGAGGCATCATCGCGCCTGAATTTCCCGAGGGGAAATTACCGCTTCCAATTGGCTGGCCCATCATAACCGGGCCATTAAAATTACTCCCATTGAGGGGCTGGCCTGGAAATTGTTGATTAAATTGCTGACTTGGCCCGAATAACCGTTGCTCGGAAAAATTTTGATTTTGCCCCTCCATCATTTCTTTACTCGGCATTATTTTAGACCCCACCATCCGTTCTTGATTCATTTCGCTCGCGCGTCTAAACTCGTCTCCTTGACCAGGCATCCGATCGTTAAAAGGCTTGCTTCCCTGATTCATTGGCGGTGAAAACTCGGAGCCATCGGGCCGCATTTTACCGGAAGAGTTTTGCATTTTTTGCAGATCATTGTTGAACCGTGGCATCATCCTTGGCTCCTGACCTTCGGCGCGCATCATACCTTCTTGTAATTTCAGTCCTTGTTCAGCGCCCTTATTTTCGAAAGAATTTTGTCGAAACTGGGGGCCAAATTGATTTCCCTGATTTTGACCGCCGGAGGAAAATTTTTCTTTCAACTCCCGACATTCTGCTTCGGAGTTGCAGGGTGGAGAATTGCGCCTTTGATTAAAGGCGTCCTGGTTTTGATCTTGTTCATCATCACCCATTCGGTTGCTGTCTTGATCATTGTTTAAATCAAAGCCAGACTCTTGATTTTGCTGGGCGGCTTTGGCGCTCAACTCAAAACACTGCCGCATGGCACTACCAACCGAGCCATCAGCCCGACCGCTTCCTGAAATCATGCCCTGAACTTTTTCCGCGCCAACCGAATTGGCGAGGCACTCTTTAACATTGTCCGGGGCGTTCTCTAGGCTTTCGCGCAGGGAACGCATCCCCTCTTCTCTTCGTTGTTTTTGTTCCGCACTTACAAGACCGTTGTCTTCGGCGAACTTCTGACATTCCTCGCCATGGTCTTCGCTTTCGCAGTAATTGCGACAATCTTCGCCAAGACAGCCACCGGGTCCGCGACCGCCCGTTTTTCTAACCAGCGCGGCTTCTTCGGCGCTAATGAAGCCGTTTTTTTCGGCAAAATCTACGCACTGCTTAATGGTTGCTTCGTCTTTTGGTTTCTGGCATTTGCGAAAATCGTTGCCCACAAAATTACCACCGCCCTGCAGTGAATCCAAGGATTTTTCGGCTCTTTCCAGATCGGTTGAATTTTCCAGACCAGCCACGCGAGCAAACTGAATGCATTCTTTGGCAACGGCAAGCGTTGGCGGGTCGGAGCAAATTGTCTCGCAAGATTCCCGATCCTTGCAGCCGCCGGGTAATTTGGCGCCGTTTTTAAGCGCCGCGCTGACTTTTTTAACTTCTTCTCTTTGTTGGCGCTTAAATAAATCGTGGGCAACGCCATAATCGGCGCAGACTTGAGCGTTCACGGCTTGGCCACAGAATTCACCACACTTCTCAAAAGATCCGCACTGACCCGGACCGCCGTCTTCGGCAATAGCCGCCTTGGCTTTGACAACATCGATGCCGCCATATTCCTGACCTTCGTTGCCGCGACCATCTTCGCGATTGTTATTTTTAGCGGAGGACTGACTGATGCCGAATTTTTGAGAAAATTCAAGACAGGCAGTTTGATTTTCCGGAGTGGCGCAATAGGCTTTGCACGCCGATTTATCGGCGCAATTTCCCAATTCGGCTATGGGGAATTCAATATCAAAGACCGACAAGGCCAAAGCTCTGCCGGTAAAAAAAACGCCGGCAATGATAATCAGTAAAACGAAGAATCGTCTTTTATTCAAAGGGGTTTTGGTAGGCATTATTTTTAAAGGGGTTAACATTTTCTAATGGACTGACCTTGGGAGTAACGTTGCCCAAGGGGTTTACGGAGGGCAGGTTAACTTCGGTTTTTTGCTGGGCGCGCTCCAGCGCTTGTTTAAAATCTTCGGCTTGTTTTTGCGCCGCTGACTGCGTCGCCGCACTTTGCGCCGACTTTCGCTGTTTAATCACAAACACAGACAACAATACGACACACAGCAAAAGAACCACTGTCATGGCGATCCAAAAACTTTTGCGATTTAGTTCCATGTAGTTGATTGTACTCTCTATTGCCAAGAGCTCAATCGTATGGTTATCCCCACCCGCATTTAGTACTGCTTTTTTAGAAACTTTTTATTTGCTTTAGGGTTACCTCAAGTTCCTTACTGGTAGTATCGCGTCCGAAACTTACTCGCAGACTCTCTTTGGTTGCCCGCTCGGTAAGGCTCATGGCCAATAAAACATGAGATGGGTTGTGAGAGCGACTGGCGCAGGCTGGTCCCGTAGCCAAGCGAACACCATTCTGATCCAGTTTAATCAGCGCTTTTTCGTTACTGACACCCGATAGACGAAAACTGACAATGTGCGGCAAACGCGGTGCTTTCTCTGAATGAATGACTACTTGGCGCGATAGAGATTTGAGACCTGTTTCAAATTCGAGTCGAAGTTTGGTTAGACGCTCAACTGTCGCCTCGCGCGACTTAGCCACCAGACTTACGGCACGGGCGAAGCCGACAACGCCAGAGATATTTTCGGTGCCGGAGCGGAGGCCATATTCTTGTCCCCCACCGGTTATAATCGGACTCAAAATATCCGAAATTGATTTACTTCTTTTTACATAGAGCGTGCCGACACCTTTAGGGCCGTAGATTTTTTGAGCCGAGACGGTCAGCAAGTCCACGCCGAGATTTTTTAAATCATACTTTATAAATTGCAGGCTTTGCGCGGCGTCGGTGTGCAGTAAGGGGTAGCGATTTTCGCCGAGGTCTGCTTTTTTATTATTGTGGCGAAACCGTTGAATAATCTCCGCGATCTTGGACAGGGGTTGGATGACGCCAGTTTCGTTATTGGCGTGCATGATGGAAACAAGAACCGTGTTAGAGCGAAGGGCGGCAGACAGCTCTTTGGAGTTGATCAACCCATCGGGCGAAACGCCGAGTATCGTTAATTCTACCCCCTCGCTCGTCAGGTCTTTAGCGGTCGCGAGGACTGACTCGTGTTCAATGGCGGAAATTATGAGATGCGAGCGTACTTTAGGAAAACGACTTTTGAAAAGTTTTACCACTCCACGGAGCGCCAGGTTGTTGGCCTCGGTGGCCGATCCGGTGAAAATAATTTCATTGAAATTGGCGCCGAGACTTTGGGCAATTACTTGGCGCGACTCGTCGAGTAAAGAGATGGCGCGCTGGCCAAGGGCGTGCAAGGATCCGGGGTTGCCGAATTCGGATTGGCAATGATCCATGGCTTTGACCACCTCCGGCGCAAGCGGAGTTGAGGCGGCGTAATCAAGATAGATTGAAATGCTTTTTTTGTGTTTCATTCTTTGGTCTCATATATATAACAGCGACGCTACTTTTTGACAAAGAGTAAGCAAGTCTCTACTCTAGACCACAATGACTGGACTTATTTTTAATGACTCCAATGGCGGGCACCTTAAAACGCGAGATGTCGTTCAGGCGATGCTGGATTTTATGCGCGCCGACGATAAGCGGGTTTACAAGGTAACGATCGGCACCGATTCGCAGGCGATACAGGGAAGAGTAACGGATTTTGTGACCGCGATCGTGATTCACCGCGTGGGTAACGGCGGGCGTTATTTTTGGAGAAGATTTCAACCCAAGCAGGGATTTCATACTATTCGCGAACGGATCGTGAGCGAAGTTTTAACCTCGCTTGAGGTCGCGCGAGAGTTTTTAGCGGCGGCGAAAGATTTTGGCATCTTGCCCAAGTTTGATTTTGAGATTCACGCCGACGTTGGCGAAACCGGCAAGACCAAAGCGATGATCCAAGAGGTGGTCAATATGATTCGCGCCAATAATTTTGAGGCCAAGACCAAACCGGAAAGCTACGCGGCGTCCTGTGTCGCCGACAAACACATCAGCAAACGCTAAAAGCGAAGAGCTTAAAAACCTTGCGCATGGATAAACTCGTCTTTGATATTGAGACCAAAAACAGCTTTCGCGAGGTTGGTGGCGAGCGAAACATCGCGGCGCTCCAGGTTTCGGTGGTCGGCATTTATTCTTATAATCACGATCAATACTGGTGCTTTACCGAGCACGAATTAGACAAAGTTGAGGAGCTTTTTAAGGGAGCGGGGCTGGTCGTTGGGCACACCATCAACCGTTTTGATTTGCCGGTCCTTCAAAAACATTTTTCATTCAACACTAAAGCGCTCGCAGTGGTGGATATTTGCGAGGATATAGAACTGGCCGTGGGACGCAAGATCGGGCTGGATGACTTGGGGAAGGTTAATTTGGGCATGAGTAAGACTCATCACGGTTTGGAGGCGATTGACTTGTATCGCGACGGCAATATGGAGGAGCTTAAAAATTATTGTTTGAATGACGTTAAAATTACCAAGGAGCTTTATGACCTGGGCAAAAAACAGGGATTTTTGAAGGCACCGAATCGGATTACCGGAGTTCACGAAAAGGCGGCGGTTGCCTGGCGCGAGGTAATTTTTCCGGCAACACTGTTTTGATATAAATAATGTTGAGTTGATGGCGCGGGGTTGAGAATGTGGATTTTAGAAAGTAGATGTAAGTTAGAAAAACGCCCCTCCGACGGTTTGTCGGAGGGGCGTAAGTGCAAAAGAGCAAAAGGGAAGGCTACGAAACTACTGCTCGACCACGGGTGTAGTCGCTGCGATCGCCGGGAAAGCACCAATACACGTAGACCCCGTCGACATGCCAGATCACGCTCGGCACAACACCGTCGGAGTGCCGAGAACCAGAGCAAAGAGTAACATTCTCTTTGTCGAGATGCCGTCCGGGTTTCACGCTGAGGAAGTAGAGGGCTTCAAGAAGTAGTCGCTCAAGAAGCGTGATGCCCTTGATCTCTTCCTTCTGGAGCTGGTTTGCTGACAGGTTCTTGAGCTCGGGATCAGCTTCGGGGTTCGCCTTGACCCAGATGAAGTAAGACTTCTCGGCTGTTCGGTCGTTTTGGGTAACCGAACGGTCAAGATCTTCCGTGT
>ERZ1292629.939-Hain-H43-01um-R1-939-length-31003-cov-226_pt1 | contig 10995 bp, 11 predicted proteins | sample MGYA00564399_ERZ1292629 | MGnify/ENA primary metagenome ERZ1292629 (study PRJEB36523, sample SAMEA6512636) | groundwater metagenome | collected 2019-01-08 | study: AquaDiva: Metagenomics assemblies of 32 groundwater samples | reverse complement strand
AATTTTGGTTTTATTTTTTCTTCCCTGTTCCACCATTTGTCCCATGGATAATCAAAATCATCAAACCATCCTTTTGGTCTAAAACCATTTAAATTAAGTGAGCCATATTGCTTCAATGTTCCTATTGTTCCCCCAATGTTTGCTGGGTTAAATTTGTCTTTATCGGCAATATAAACTGCTCTTATGCCACAATCAAAAGGAAATTTAGAAACACTACGTTCCAAAGCGGCAATTCTATCAGCTTCTCCTTTGCTTGGTATTCTTGGGAATCCACCCTCATCTTTAGCAACTTTTAATTCTTCTAAAATTTTATTTTTTGCTATCTTGGCATCTTCTTTCCAAGTGTCAACTTTTTCATACCAAGCAAATTTTTCCCATTTTTTCTTCCATTCAAGGGGTTTTCTTATTTTGTCTTTATGAGCGCGAATTAAAATTTGAATCCAAACATTGTGTCCGGCCGTCATAGAACCCAAAAATTCTATCATAGCTGTCATAGGGTCAATTTTAAATTCTTCTTTGGGGTCTCTATCAAGACCATAATCAACATAAGTTTTTATTGGAAAAGGGTCTGGTTCGGTAAGAGCAAATTCGACCCCCCAGACATTGTTTTTTTCAGGATTGTAATAAAAAGACTTGGTATAATCCTCTGCCTCGTAAATTTCTATGCCGGGATACTGAGAATATATTTGAGCCTCGATAGCGTTTCTATGTTTTGGTTTAGTCCATATAAAAAATCTGACTTGACCTCCAAGAGAAACAACTTCCAATGAAAACCAAGATCTTGTTTTGCCTTCTAATGCCCTGTTTATCCAAGTGGTCTCGCCTCCCACTTGATGAAAAGCGCCCAAAACAATTTCCATAGCCAAAGGTGATTTGTTTATTTCCCTAGGCAATTTTATTTCAAGTAAAACAGAACCCTCTTTTTGCCAAAATTTTAATCGTTTATATTTAAGCCAAGCATTAAATAAAAGCGTCAAAAAAATCACTGGCAACCAAACAGCCGAAGTTGCATAAACATATTTAAACGCCATCATCAAACTACCCCAAATTTCAGGTGATATAAAACTGAACATATAGTAATTATACTATATGATTTGAAAATTAAAAATTAAGCAACCGTGTATAAACCCTGTTTATTTTTTTTGAAGTATTTTGGATTTTGGAGGTTGACCATAACGGTGTTGGCTTTGACATAGCGCTCTTTCATAACTTTTTCCAAAATTTGTTCTTTTGAAAGAGGTCCATTTTTTTCCAAAATTTCACGAATGACATCTCTGACCACACCTGTTGAATAACCCCATTCTTTGAGAGCGTAAAGTCCGCGGCCAACCAAAACGAAGCGAGGGTCTTTTATGAGCTCGTTGTGGGTAGTGGCGACATGAGCTTTCTTTTTAAACACTTCGCTTATCAATTTGGCCACTTCTCTAAAATGAATGGGTGAACCGTGTCGGCGCAAAATCAAATAGGCATAATCGCGCACCCCCTTGGTTTTAATATTTGAAGATTTGGACTTGCCCCACTCACCCAGAGGATTTTTGGCTATGTTTTTTGAAATTGAAAGCCATCTGGTCAGAATCTCATCTTGTTTATATTCATTAGAAACTTCTTTGAGGTGTTCCAAGAAAGAGGAAACAATTTCTGATTCGGGAATTATTTCATCGTCGCCAAGCTGAGCATAAAGTTTTTGTAGAGCCTCGTGAATTTTATCAGACAAATTTTTATCCACATGCCAGCGGTGTTTAAATTCAACATCTTCTTTTATTTTATTAAAATCATCGCCGACTACCAGAAGAAAATGGATATATTTTTTAGTAACGGTATCTTTACCCAAGCTATTTAACAAATCGTCTTCAGAAATAACGCCCCCCATTTTATTTATAGTATTTTTAAGTTCATCAAAAACCACACTTTCTTTTTCATAAGTATTCGCTTTTCGGACATGATTAATGGCATAATTTTCTATCTGTCTGACTCTCTCTCTTGTAATTCCGTATTTTTTACCTATCGATTCAAGAGTCATTTCGTCTCCGCTTTGATTAAGCCCAAACCTGCCCACGATAACATCTTGGGCCCTGGCTGGCAGAGAACTCAAAAGTCTTTTAACCACCTGTTTTGGATTGAACGAAAGCATGAACAATTTTGGGGTTTCTTTTTTCATCCCGTTAGAAGTTTTCATATTTTTAATAATTAATTATACTACAATATTATAACACATTTAATAATGTTCACAATATCATACTCAAAAACTTTGTCAACCTTTAATATTATACCACAAAATTAACTATTTTATTGAGTACAAAAATAGTCTTTTTTATTTCCTTATCATCAAGCCATTTTTGGACATCTGGCATGATTAGCGCTTTTTCTTGGGCTTCTTTTTCGGATATGCCCGTTTCCGCTTCAAACTGAGCCCTCACTTTTCCATTTATTTGAACGACAATAATCACATTTTCCTCTTTAATTTTTGACTCGTCATATTTTGGCCATTCTTCCAAATGAATTGAAGATTCATTTGCCCCGCATAGCTTTAGCGAAGTGGGGCTGTTCCAAATCTCATCCGTCATATGTGGTGCAAAAGGCGCCAGCAATTTCAAAAAAGTTTCAAACATGTCTAGTGTCAAGGGTTCCCCTTGGCTTTTTTGGTGTGGTGTAATTTTTTCAAGTTCGTTTAATAAAATCATCATAGCTGAAATAGCAGTATTGAATTTATAATTTTCAATATCTTCTGTTACTTTTTTTATGGTTTTGTGCAAAAGATTCTCGAGTTTTTTATTACCGACTCCTAACTCCCCCGCCTCGCTCCGCTCGGCACCCCCTCTTAAATTAAGAGGGGGTTTGGGGGTGTTATTCACTTTTGCCGCTATCTTCCACACCCTCTCCAAAAATCGGCGAATTCCTACCACTCCTCCCAAATCCCACGGATACTGCCCCGTTTCGTTATATGGTCCTATAAAAGCCAAATACATTTTGACTGTATCTGATCCGACTTTTTCTACCATTTCATCAGGGTCAACTACATTACCTTTGCTCTTGCTCATCTTTTGTCCGTCTGGTCCCAAAATAAGAGCTCGATTCATTCTTTTAATAAAAGGCTCTGATTCATTTACCAGTCCCAAATCAAAAAGAGCTTTGTGAAAAAATCTTGAATACAAAAGATGCATGGTGTTATGTTCAGCTCCGCCGGAATAGCGATTAACCGGCATCCATTTTTTTAGCCTGAGCTTATCGAATGGTTCGTTTTTGTTTTTAGAATCGCAGTATCTTAAAAAATACCACGAAGAATCTATAAAAGTATCCATAGTGTCATATTCAGGTTTCCAGCCTTCGCCAAATATTTTCTCTACTCTTTCCCTCAATTCTTTTGAAGTAGCGATTGGAGATTCGCCTTTGGGTGCAAAATCTTTAACATCTTCAGGCAGAAGCCACGGCAAATTTTCTTTCGGCACAGGATGCGGCTTTCCTTCCGGATCATAAACTATGGGTATGGGACACCCCCAATATCTCTGACGCGATAAGAGCCAATCTCTCAATTTATATTTTGTTACTTTTTGACCAAATTTTTGTAAATCCCAGTCAAGTGTGATTTCTTTTACCGGTAAATTATATTTTTTAGCGAAGTCCATATCTCTTTCATCATGAGATGGAACCGCCATAATTGCTCCCGTGCCATAATTACCCAAAACATAATCAGCCACGAAAACCGGTATCTCCTCCCCATTTGCCGGATTAATCACCTTCACTCCTTTTATTTCAACCCCCGTTTTTTCTTTCTTTTCATTAGTCCTCTCTATTTCTGTTTTTTGTTTTGTCTGATTTATGTATTTTTGAATTTCTTCTTTGTTTCGGATTTCGGATTTAGAATTTAGAATTTCTTGCGTGAGCCAAGGATGTTCCGGTGCGACAACAACATAAGTTGCTCCCATTAAAGTATCTGCTCTTGTTGTAAAAACTTTTATTTTCTCTTTTATTTCGGATTTCGAATTTCGGATTTCGAATTTTAAAACTGTTCCTTCCGACTTCCCAATCCAGTTTTTTTGCGCCGTCTTTATTTCTTCTGGCCATTTCAAATTATCTAAATCGGAAAGTAGGTCCTCAGCATAATCTGTAATTTTGAAAAACCACTGCTCTAAATCTTTTTGAATAACTTCGGCATCGCATCTCTCACACTTCCCCGCCACCACCTGCTCGTTGGCCAGCACCGTATTGCACGACGGGCACCAGTTGACGCTAGCCTTTTTCTTATAAGCCAAACCTTTTTCGTAAAGTTTCAAAAACAACCACTGCGTCCATTTATAATATTCCGGGTCGGAAGTGATGACTTTGCGCGACCAGTCAAAGGAATTGCCCATACTCTGCAGTTGCTTTTCCATGTAGGCAATATTTTCGTAAGTCCACTTGCGCGGGTCCACGCCGTGTTTGATGGCGGCGTTTTCTGCCGGCAATCCGAATGCATCAAAACCAATCGGAAACATGACATTGTAACCTTGCATTCTTTTGGTCCGCGCGAAAATATCCGGCACGGCAAAAGCATACCAATGACCTATGTGCAAATTGCCCGATGGGTATGGGAACTCTACTAGCGTGTAAAAATTTTCTTTTCCCTTTACTTCATCCTCCGTTTTGTAAAGATTATCTTCCTGCCATTTCTTCTGCCACTTCTTTTCTATTTCTTTATGATCGTATTTTTCTTGCATATTTTAAATATAACCCATTATACGCTTTTTTTCCAGAGGATGACCCTTGAAGAATTTGCCCCAAAGGGTCATCCTCAAATTTTTAACCCCACCCCTCGCTTCGCGTAGCCCTCCCCTTGTTCAGGGGAGGGAAAAAATCTTGCGGCTCAATCCGGACGAATTTAGCCGCAACGGCTCAGATGGCAGGAAATGAGCCGTTGAAAAACAAGGATGACCCTTGTACTTGAACAAAGTGTGATGTAATTTAAACACTCTCTATTATTTTTGTTCTTTCCCAATCAGTGGGAACAATGGCGACAATTCTTTTATTTTCAATATCAATCTGAAAAACCATATCCTTTAATTTCCATCCACGAATAACTCCTACCTGTTCAAACTGAGTTTTTAATTCGTTCATTTTATGTTCCGCCTCGTTCATAAGAGTTGCAACATCTTCGTCTGAGTACCCTTTTTCTTTAAGATTTAAGGTATCTCGTTCAGACCAGCGGATACCGGGTATTCGTTCCATAACAATAATATGTGTTCCTCCTTGTTCTGCTTTGGCAACCGGTTTTGCGGCGGGTAATCCCATTTGAGCAAGCCGTTCAAGAATTTTATACTCATAAAAATGATCTCCTGATTTACCAACATCTCCTTTGGTAAAATTTACTCGTCTAGCAACAGTTAAAATTTCTTGATTTTCTGGATTTTTCCAAACAGGTAAATCTTTGACAGCAGTTGGGTCTTCTCGAACTTTTCCCGTTTCATCAACTTTCTTTTCTCCTGTTTTTATGTTCTTTCCTTCTCTCTCAAAATATCCCGTTGGGTCATCAAGAAATTCTTGAGGCACAAAATTAACAAATTCAGTCTCAACTTCTACTTTGGGAATGGGAGTGATTTCTTGAATATTATTTTGTGGATTTGGGGAACTTTCCATCATTTAATTATTTTTCTTAAGAATTCTTCTCTATCTATTTCTGCCAAGTCCAGTACCCCTTGAAGAGTACCTATCGCCAATTCCTTATGATTAGGAACTATTGTAGTGATTTTTCTGCCAGCGACAATTTTCTGACATTTAATGTGACTACCCCTTTGTTTAATTACAGAAAAGCCAAAATATTTAATTAAAATTTTTACTACTTCCTTACTCCCAAGTATTTTTCTTTTTTTAGGCATAACTTACTTCAAAAGATGTAATAATTGAAGCTTCCGGAGAAATATTTTTAGTTGCCTCTTCGTTGTCTTCAAGATAAAGTTCAACCGCTTCTTTCAAATTTTCTGTTGCTTCTTCTATAGTTTTTCCTTGACTGACAACACCAAGCTCAAGGCATTTTGCAACATACCATTTCCCCTCCTTATTTATTGCTGTAGTAAATGTTTTAGTCATATGAGTATTTTATAACTACTACTAAAATAAATCAAGATTTTATCCCCTCACCTGTGTCGGGTAAGCGACGGGGTCAATGACTCTTTCAAAACACTGCCGGCCGGCTTTGTGATTCCAGTTTTCGTTTTGAATAATGCTACCTTTTACCGGATAGTTGACTGGCGCTACTGCCATATTGTTTTGATTTGTCATATTTTCAGAACTAAAATCAGAACAAAGTTCAAAAGTCATTTCTCCGGTTTTTTTATATTCGTAATCTGTTTTTGATTGCGGGTCTGTTGGTAAAATGTATTGCTGAGTTTTTTCCAGTTCTTTAAGATTGGTCGGTATGGTGCCGTTCATTTGCCAATAGCTGATTACTTGCCACTGGATATTTTGTAAGTCAGTTATTTTTTGATTGTCATATCGAATAAGTCGTTGGGTTTGGGGCGATCCAAGAATAGAAAACCCTAAAATAATAGAAATTAAAATAACAATACCCACACCAATCAACCACATTTTCCTTACTTTTGAAGAAATTTTTTCTCGGGTGTCCTGCAAATAAAATCCAAAAACACAACCAGCCGTAACAAGAACAGCGAGCGCCTTTAAAAGAAAAGCGGAAGTTAAATCTTGACCGTCCAAAAATTTATAAAGAACCATAACCAAATCTCCCACCAAGACAATGCCAGTTACAAACAAAGTAATATAAACAAGCCATTTTCTAATCCAAGGTTCTTTTTTGTCCAAAGTTTCAGTGTAAGTTTTGTAAGCAAGATAAGACAGAATGGCAAAAATAGGAAAGACAATAATAAGTGTCGCAACAGGCAAACTTATTTCAGAACCGGCTCCCCAAGCATATATATTTTGAGCCACTTCCGGAAAAGCTTTGTTTATAATTCTAAAAAGCAAATTCAAAAAACTTATCACTATTGCATACAGAGTGGCAATCACTCCCAGATGCAAAAAGAAATCTTTAGCCGACGCTTTATTTTCCATATTTTTAGATTAATTTTAATAAAGATATTATATCAAATTTTAAACTCAATCACATCCCCATCTTTAACAATATAGTCTTTTCCTTCTGTGCGGAGAAGGCCTTTTTCACGAGCAGAAGCATAAGAGCCGGCTTCTAAAAGTTTGTCCCATTCAATAACTTCGGCGCGTATAAATTTGTCTTTAAAATCATTATGAATAGCTCGGCCCGCTTCGGGGGCGGTTGAATTTCTTTTAATTGTCCAGCCTCTCGTCTCATCTTCTCCTGTTGTAAAAAAGGTTATGAGGTCAAGCATCTCGTAAGCTTTTTTTATGAGTTCATTCAAACCTTTGCCAAAAATGGGGTCCACTTCAACATATGGTCCGGGAATTTTTTGCAAAACATCTAGATGATTTTCGCTGGCTTCGGAAGTGTTTATGACATACAAAATAGGTTTTTTTAATTCCGCCAATTCCAATTCCAAATTTATTATTTCAATATCAAAAAGAGGATCAATTTTGCCGGCGACATGAATAATTTCTTTGTCCTCAAAAACACGGACAACTTCGGCAATGGCATCCACCTCGCGAATGTGAGACAAAAATTTGTTGCCCAATCCTTCGCCTTTTGAGGCACCTTGCACAAGCCCGGCAATGTCTACAAACTCTACAACCGCCGGGATTTTCTTTTGCGATTTTGAAAATTCATTCAATTTTTCCAATCGTTCATCTGGCACAGCAATAATCCCCACTGATGGGTCAATGGTGCAAAAAGGATAATTCTCCGCCGGCACACTTTTTTTGGTAAGCGCGTTAAACAATGTGGATTTCCCCACATTCGGCAGCCCTACGATTCCGACTGATATATTTGCCATGATAATCTGAGTTTAATGGATTTTTCATAAAAAAGAAACCTGCTCGTTTTATAAATATTTAGTTTGGTATAAAAAAATGAAAGCCGTGGCATCTTTGCAAACGACACGGCTTGAACAGGAATTACCTTCCGTGGGAATCCTGCTACTGGTCCCAATCTTTCCAGTTGTTCCAGTTACCACTCCATGCGGTAGGAGTTGGGCTTCCTTTGGGACCGTCACCAATGGTTGGAAAACGGGATACGCGAGCGATCGAGCCACACAGAGTCTCGGATTTTTGTGTTGGTTCGACCATAACTGGGGCATCCATGACCGGCATCTTCATCACCTCCCTTCTGTCCAGAATCCTAAATCATTGCCTTTATTTTGTCAATTATTGTATAATCAAAAAGTATTTTAAATAATCAAACAAATATGCCACTTTTAACTCAAGAAGAATACAGCAAAATAAAACATAAGACTCCTTATGTTTATAAAATACAAAAAGAAAAGCGATTTTTGTATTATTTTGGTGAAAAACATTCTTTTGATCCAAATGACGCACAATGGGCACGAGCTAAAGAATTTTGGTTTGATTTTGTTAAAAAAACAGAGAATCAAAAAAGAATTGCTTTTGTTGAAGCGGGCAGACCATCTGTAGAAAAAACAGAAGAAAAAGCTATTCTTGAAGCTGGTGGCACAGGGTTAATTATATTTCTTGCTTCTCAATTAAATATAGAAGTTTACTGTCCAGAACCAAACAGAACGCATGAAATGCAAGAATTAGAAAGACAATTCTCACGAGAAGAAATTGAATATTATTATTTTGCTCGCATTGTGTATCAATGGGGAAAAATACCAGATCCAAAACCAAATTTTGAAGAATATATCATCCGATTTCTTGAAAGAGACAAAAAAATGAGTGGCTGGGATGACTTTGATTTTTCATTTGAAAATTTAAAGTTAATTCATAAACAACTCTTTAATATAGAATTTGGTTTGAATGATTCAAATTTTTTTAAGGATTTAGTCACACCAGTCGAATTAAAAACTGTTATAAATAAAGTTTCTAGAGCTAGTGGCGAAATAAGAAATGAATATATTGTCAAGGAGATACAGAAATATTGGGATAACAAATTTTCGATATTTATTGAATATGGCGCAGGTCACGCTGTGATACAAGAGCCGTTACTTAAAGAAGTGTTAATTAAATAATTCTCAAAAAAGAAAGCCGCGTCACTTTTGGGATGACGCGGCTATGGAGCAAATCTGCTCAAAAACCTTCTTCCTTACTTCGCAGTGGCGATACTTACCCGTTTTGTTGTGCATTGCGCTGCAGCCGTTATTGCAAAATGGTTGCCATTTACAGGAAATGCAGTCTGGGTGCATGTTTCTGACTTTGAGACGAAACTTCTCAGCTTTGTCGCCAGTCATGATTTCAATCAGACTTTTTTCCCGCAAATCTCCGAGCAGGTGCTGGTCATCAAAACAAATTCGATCGCAGGGATAAACCAGCCCGCTGTAATCAACACAGAAGTAGTTGCCACATGAGCCGCTGAAATTGCAGCTACTCGGTCTTCTTCCGAGAAATGCAGCGATAAATTGATCTATTTCTTCAATCTCCAATGAAGGATCATTGGTAGACATCCAAAAATCAATCAGTTCGTTGTAGGCTTGCAGAAGATTGTCTTTAGATATGGTGATGGTTGGATCACCCGCAACATTGATGAGGCACGAGTCCTCGTCAACGAAGTTTATTTTCCAACTTCGGAGGCCAAGTGTGTGATAGAAAAACTCTTGGCTTTCTCTGATAAAACTCAACCCTTTGGAGGTTATTGTTTGTATCAGCCCAAACCTCAAACCGAACTTTTGCATGAGTTCAAGGTTTTTCACGACTTTGTCGAAAGTCGGGTTTCCTTGGCAATCAGGACGCTGTAAATCTTGAATTTTCTTAGTCCCGTCCAAACTCACACCAATACCAAAGTCGTTGTCTTTGATGAACGATATCCATCGTTCATCCAAAAGCGTCGCATTCGTTTGCAAACGGTTTTCGAATTGAACATTTGGATACAATCTCTGTTCAGCAACGGCTAGTTTGTAAAAATCCAAACCAGCCAAGAGGGGTTCTCCGCCGTGCCAAATGGCGGTTACTTTTGTGGTTCCCACCTCACTCATATCTTTAATGAGTTTCTTGAGAAAACCAGGTTCCATTTTCTGAAAACTGGCCTGGTCAAGATGAGAGTAGAAACAATAGATGCAACGCAAGTTACAAAAGTTCCCAACGGGTTTGATGATAGCTATCACTTTAACCACCTTTCTAGGTCAAAGAACAGACCTGACATAATTTAACCACAATATGTTTATTATTGCAAATTTATTTTAAGGAAGCAAACTATTCTGGGGTTTTGGCGGTAACCCACTTTTCTCCCTTTTTAAAACCATAATCCACTCCCCTCCTCAGTGCTGGCGGGAGCTTGATTTTAAATTCAAAGGGAATCTGTTTTAAACGGAGGTTATTATTGAAATCAGGTTGGCTTGTGTTCGTAGTGTGCCTATAGAAATATTCATAATACTCAAAGTCTAATCAAAATTTAAACAAAAAGAAAGCCCTTATTTTATCCCATTGTTATGCAAAAACACGATTCTGTAATTAAAATTCAGATTGCCCTTCTTGGAACAGCTTCCCCACCGGCTCTTGGTATTTTGGAAACAGTCTCTTCACTTTGTTGCAATATGAAATTGACCAGAGGGTCAACCCAATATTTTTGAGTGTAGAGCAAACCAATCCCGATAATGATAAGCACCAGAAGTATAATTTGTATTTTTTTAATCATTTTATTTCCTCTTCCAATCTTTGAGTCTCAAGGTCTTGCTCGGTCCCTCCTCAATAGAAATTTTCTGCCTCTCTTTCCACCCAAACTTTTTAACAAGTTCTTTGGGAATAACCAAAGCGAAGCTATGAGTGGACTCTTTCATCAATTTTCTAATGTATTTCATATTTTCAAATATGCAAGGGCGCCGTAAAGGCCGCCGAAGTCACCCAGTTCGCTTTTTTTAATGACAGGCAATGTTGGGAATATTTTTAGAATATCCTTCAAATAATTTTCAGTTTTATCCAAAGGAATACATG
>ERZ1292629.4018-Hain-H43-01um-R1-4018-length-10998-cov-5_pt1 | contig 10998 bp, 8 predicted proteins | sample MGYA00564399_ERZ1292629 | MGnify/ENA primary metagenome ERZ1292629 (study PRJEB36523, sample SAMEA6512636) | groundwater metagenome | collected 2019-01-08 | study: AquaDiva: Metagenomics assemblies of 32 groundwater samples | reverse complement strand
GGGGGCAAAGATAGCTGTTGTTGCCATTCTTGGAAATATAGAAAAAATTGCTATTTTCTTTTTTATTCCATATATAATTGAGACTTTTTTAACAGTTAGGGGGAAATTAAAAAAACAGGCTTTTGGAGAGCCCCAGGAAGACGGAAGTTTAGAGCTTCAATATACTAAATTCTATCACCTTCCCCATGTAGCTATCTATTTACTAAAAAAAATTAAGAAAAATAAAAAAGCCTATGAAAAAGAAGTAGTTTATTTAATAAATATCTTTCAAATATTAATTATCCTTATAGGGTTGGTTTTGTTTCGAGGGGCTATCTTCTAAAAATGTTTAAAAAATTATTTTCAAGTGAATTGGGAAGGGGTGCAATTATCCTTTTTGTCATGATGAATATTTTTAATCTTCTCAATTTTGCGTTTCATTTTATAATGGGGAGAATGTTAGGACCTGCAGATTATGGAGTCTTAGCTGTTTTAATGTCGTTAGTTTATATTTATAGTATTCCCGCGGAAACGATTCAAAACATAATTACAAAGTACACTTCTATACTTAATTTAAAAAAAGAGGAAGGAAAAATAAGATTCTTAATGATTAAATCTCTAAAAAAAGGCTTTAATATTGCATTGATTCTTTTTGCTATTGCCATTATTCCTTCTATCTTCTTGTCCCGGTTTCTTAATATTAACTTTTGGTTGATTATCTTGATGAATCTCTTAATCTTCTCATCACTTTCTCTTCCAGCAATTAGAGGTATCTTGCAAGGAAGGAAGGAATTTGCTTCTCTTGGAAATAGTGTAATGATTGAGGCAGGATTTAAGTTAGTCTTTGCTATCTCTTTGGTCCTTTTTGGTTTGAAAGTTTTTGGAGCAGTTGTGGGAGTTTTGTTAGGGTTTTTAGCAAGCATGATATTTACTCTTTATTTTAATAAAGACATTCTAGAAAAAAAAGAGGAGAAAACCTCTTTCAAAGATATCTACTCAATAAGCACAAATTACTTAATAGTGATGATGGTCGTTTTGCTTGTGTTTAGTTTAGATATAATTCTTGCTAAAAGGTTTTTTTCCGCAGAGATTGCAGGAAAATACTCTGTTTTATCTATGTTGGGTAAGATGATATTTCTAAGTACGCTTTCTATTGGCAAGGTTATGTTTCCTCTGACTTCTGAAAAACACGAATGTAAAATAGACTCTTTTAATTTATTTAAAAAATCTTTTATTATTATATCTACGCTTTGTCTAATTGCTATAATCCTGTATACTTTTTTCCCAGAACTAATTATTGGGTTATTATATGGGAAACAATATGTTGATGTTGCGGGGTATTTGATTTACGCGGGAATAGCTTTAAGTTTTTTATCTTTAAGCAACCTTATACTGCTTTATGGGCTTTCTGTAGATAGAATAAAAAATCCTTATTATCTTTTTATATTCCTAATAATTGATGTTTTGCTGTTATTTTTATTTCATAGTAGCATGTTAGAGTATATCATGGCTTTTATGGTTTCCAATATAATAATGTTTATAGGTAGTTTTTTCTTCATTAAACACAAATGAAACAGAAATTAAGTGTGATTATCCCAGCATATAATGAAGAAAAAAGAATTAAAAATACTCTTGAAAATTATTGTAAATCTTTTAGAAATAAGAATCTTGAGTTTGAGATTTTAGTCGTATTAAATGCCTGTAAAGATGAAACTTTTAAAATAGTTAAAAATTCCCAAAAAGAGTTTAAGGAAATAAAGTTTATGAACCTTGATAGGGGGGGGAAAGGATTTGCTATAATTGAGGGGTTCAAAGATTCTCTAAAAAGAGAAAATAATCTTATTGGTTTTGTCGATGCTGATATGGCCACATCTCCCGAAGCATTTTATGATTTGGTTAAGAACATTAAAGATTATGATGGGATTATTGCAAGCAGATGGAAGAAAGATTCTATAATTAAGACAGAACAAAGCTTGTTAAGAAAAATAACAAGCAGGGGGTTTAATTTTCTTATTAAAAGTTTGCTTTTTTTACCATATTCTGATACTCAATGTGGAGCAAAGTTATTTAAAAGAAATGTTTTAAAAAAGGTTCTTGAAGATATTAAAGTTACAAAATGGGCATTTGATGTTGATTTATTATACCTCTTAAAAAGAAATGGATTTAGAATTAAGGAGATTCCAACTATTTGGGAAGATAAAGCCGGCTCAAAATTAAATTTAATTAAAGTTCCCTTCCAAATGTTTTCTGCAATAGTTAGATTAAGATTAGTTTATTCTCCCTTCAAATTTATAATTCGTATTTATGACAAGCTTCCAGAAAGAATAAAAGTTCATAATTGGTAAGGAGATTTTCTATTACAATATTATTTATAAATAACTATTTTATTCTTCGATTATGAAATTCTCGCTAATAATTCCTGTTGCACCTAACAGAGATGCAGAAATATTAGATTCTATAAAAAGATTAGATTATTCAAAAAAAGATTTGGAGATTATCATTGAGAAGGGAAAAAATCCTTCGGAGAACAGAAATAAAGGAATTAAAAAAGCAAAGGGGGATTTTATTGTCTTTTTAGATGATGATGCACAGGTTAAGGAGGATTATTTAAAAAAAATAAAAGAATTTTTTAATAAATACTCTTTGACAGATATCGTCGGAGGACCACAACTAACTTTAAAAGAAGAAAGTTTCTTTGGAAAAATATCCGGGATTATTTTTGTGTCTAATTTTGGGGCATTTAGAGTTAATAAAAGATACATTCAAGGACAAATTAATCTTAATGCTGATGAAACTTTTTTAACATCTGCAAATTTGTGTGTAAAAAAAAGTGTTTTCAAAAAGATAGATGGATTTGATGTTAGTTTATTTCCTGGAGAAGACCCAGAATTTATATTTAGGGCAAAAAAATTTGGATTAAAAGTTGCTTATAACCCTGAAATGATTATATATCATAAAAGGAGGGGGGATTTTCCAGGATTTTGTAAGCAAATTTTTAAATATGGATTTACCCGACCCAAAAAGAATAAGATTTCTAAAAAAACAAATCTTTTTTTCTTGATTCCCATGTTATTTAGCATTTATTTTCTATTCTTGCCTACCTTATCTTTAGCGAGTTATTCTTTATTACTTCCTTTTTTACTTTATATTGTCTTATCCATTATCTTTGCGCTATATGATTCAATTAAAAATAAGGTTTTTGTAGGATTATTTATCTTGCCTTTTCTTTATATATTTACTCACCTGAGTTATGGATTGGGAATGCTGGCAGGATATTTTGAGAATAGTGCCACAATTAATTTTATAAGTAAATTACTTTTTAAGAAATCATGAAAGTTGTAATTGCAAATCCTCCTTGGATGGTTAATGGACGTTATGGCACAAGAGCTACAAGTCGGTGGCCTCATTTAAGAAATGATAAGCTCTTAGTTTTTCCTATTTACCATGCTTATGCTGCTGCACTCTTAGAAAGAAGAGGGGTAAATGTAAAAACTATTGATGCAGTAGATCAAGAATTAACTATTGATAAATTTGTAGAGAAAGTGAGAGATTTTTCTCCAGATTATATATTTCTGGAAACTTCTTATCCTTCTTGGAATGTTGACAAAAAAACAATTTATGAATTAAGAAAAATAATTGATACAAAAATAGTAATTTTTGGTCCTGATGCTACTGCAAGAGCTGAATTCTTACTAAATGATTGTGAAGAAATAGATTTCGTAATCTTTGGGGAATTTGATTATACTATAGAAGAGATATCTTCTGGAATAAATCCAAAGAAGATAAATGGAATTTTTTATAGGGAGAAAGGAAAAATAAAAAAAACGAAAAAAAGGCCTTTAATTGAAAATCTTGATGAGCTTCCTTTTCCTGCAAGGCACCTTTATCCAATTAGCTCTTATCAAGAATCTATAAACCACCGCCCGCAATTCCTTATTTCAACCTCCAGAGGATGTCCTTTTGGATGTTCATTTTGTGTGTATCCACAAACCATTTCTGGAAGATGTTTTAGAAAAAGAAGCGTTGAAAATGTGGTTGATGAAATTGAATTCTTAATTAAAAGATATGGTGCAAAAGTTATTAATATTGAAGACGACACGTTTACTGTAGATATAAAAAGAGTAAAAGAAATATGTGATGAAATAATTAAAAGAAAAGTTAAAGTTTTATGGCAGTGTTATTCAAGTGTTAATATACAAGATTTTGAAATGTATAAAAAGATGCATGATGCTGGATGTGAAATGGTGCGATTTGGTGTAGAGTCTGCAAGTTTCGCAGCTCAAAAGCATTCAAAAAAGAACCTAAGTGTTGAAAAAATAAAAACCGGTTTTGCGCTTGCAGAAAAAGCAGGATTGAAAACATTTGGAACATTTACATTTGGATTACCCGGAGAAACAAAAGAGAGCCTAAAAGAAAGTATAGATTTAGCAATAAAATTAAATCCTTTTGCAGTTCAGTTTTCTTACATTGTTGCTTATCCTGGAACTTCTCTTTATGAGGAAGCCAGAGAAAAAGGTTGGATTATTAAGGAGAATCAAGATGGATTTGGAGGAAATCTTAAACCGGCAATTCTTCCAGAAGGATTAAATCTTAAAGATTTGGAGGGGGTTGTTCCAAGAGCATATAAAAAATTTTATCTTAGACCAATTTATATATTTAATAGATTGTCTGAAATAAGAAATATTCAAGATACTAAACGATTATTTTACGGAGGGGGAAGTCTCCTTAAAAGATTATTAAAATGAAAATAGGAGAATTTTTAGCTATGAATTTTGAAAGAATCCCGGAGTGGCCAATAAAAAATAGTTTAAGATATTTTTTAGCTTTCAATAGATTTGTTCCCTCATTTATCTCTGACCTTTCTCCTGTTAAAGGATATGAAAAATATTATCAATTAAAAAGGGGCGATGTTGTTGTAGATGCTGGAGCATATCCTGGAGATTATGCAATTTTTGCTGGGAAAAGGGTTGGAGATAATGGAAAGGTTATTTGTTTTGAACCGGACCCAAAAAATAGGAAGGTTCTTGAGAAAAATATCTTAGCAGAAAAATTAAAGAATATTATAGTTATTCCAAAGGGTTTATGGAATGAAAATGCGGTTTTAAAATTTAGTAAAGAAGATTTTAAATCTTCACTAGAAAAAGAGGGTGAAATTGAAATAGAAGTTGTTAGACTTGATGATGAACTTAAAAAATTAAATATTGGCAGAGTGAATGTTTTAAAGATGGACATAGAGGGTGCAGAAATACAAGCCATGGAGGGTTGTGAAAAGATATTGAAAGAAAACAAGGTAAATGTGGCAATTGCGTCTTATCATGTTGTTAATGGAAAAAAAACCTCCTATTTTCTAGAGAATTTTCTCTCTAAACTTGGCTATACTGTAAAAACTAATTTCCCAAAGCATCTTACAACTTATGCTTGGAAAAATATTAGAGGGGAAAATGACTGAAAAAACAAAAATAGTTATGTTTAATCCTAGGGGTTCATTAAAAATCCCATATGATGGGCCGCCAATGGCTCTGCTTGTAGCTTGCTCGTGTTTGGATTTAAAAAAATACAATATTAAAATTATTGATTGGCATTATCCTGATTATGAAAAACGTTTAATAAAAGAATGTAAAAATGCCACCATATTTGGAGTGACTTGTTTGAGCGGATATCAAATTAAAGGTATGTTAGAATCTGTTAAATTAGTTAAAAAAATAAATCCTAATATAAAAGTAGTTTGTGGGGGATGGCATCCAACTTTTATGCCGGAACAAACATTAGAATGTAGATATATTGATTATATTGTAATGGGGCAGGGCCAAAGAACTTTTAAAAATCTTATAGAGTGTATTGAGAAAAGAAAGGAGCCAAAAAATTTAAAGGGTGTTGCATATAGAGATGAAGATAATCAAGTAAAAGTAAATGAAACCCCTCTTCCTGAACCCATTTCAACATTTCCTCCTACCCCCTATCATCTTTTAGAAGATAATGAATTTTTCTTTACAAGTACAAAGTTTGGGGAAAGGGTGGCTTTTTTACTAACTTCGATAGGATGTCCTTTTAATTGTGGTTTTTGTTCAGAAGCTGGATTCTACAAAAGAAGATGGTCTGGTAGATCTCCAGATAATATTATAAAAGAGGTTCTTGAATTTAAAAATAAATATAACATAGATGCTGTAATTATTTCTGATTCAAACTTTTTTGTATCTGAAGAGAGAGTTGCGGAATTTTGTAAAAAAATGGCTAAAATAGGAGTAAAATGGGGGGGCACATCTGCAAGGGCCGATTCTCTAGCAAGATATAGTGAGGAGACGTGGAAGCTTATGAAAAAATCAGGTTTAAAGGGGATTCTTATTGGGACAGAATCTGCTAATAATGAAACACTCAAACTTATGAATAAAGGATGCAAAATTGAAGATTCCTTGAAAGCTATAGAGATGGCAACAAAACACGGATTAGAAATGGAGTGTCCTCTTATTATCGGATTTCCTGGGATAGATATTGAAAAAGATTTTAAAATAAATATGAAATTTGTTAATGATCAATTAGGTAAAGTTAATCAATTCCATATGTATGTTTATACTCCTTATCCTGGAACAGGCCTTCTTAAAAAAGCTATAGAGCATGGTTATAAACTTCCAAAAAACTTGGAGGGATGGATTAATTATTCTCTCCACACAAAAATTACTCCTTGGATTCCAGAAAAATATGTGGAAATAACAGATCAACTATCAGTATATTTTCAGTTTCTTGCAGGAAATGTTCGTAAAGTTATTAAGGCAACAATTCCTAAACCATTACAAGGAGTTATGTTAATATCGGAAAGAATTTTGTACAAATTAAGTTATCTTCGAGTTAAAAATTCTTTTTTTCGTTTTCCAATAGAGTATAGAATAATTAAATTTTTGGCTCTCCACCGAGATTTGCTTTTAGGGAATAAAAAGTTGGTTTATTGAAAAGATGAAAGAAGAAATTAAATGGCCTTCTGTAAGTTTTGTTGTTTGTACTTATAATTGTGAAGAAAATGTGAAAAGATGCTTTACAAGTATAAACAAACAAGATTATCCAAAAAATAAAATAGAGATCTTAGCTTTGGATGGAGGTTCTACTGACGACACAAATGAAATCTCTAAAAGTCTTGGAGCAAAAATTATCCATAATCCGGGGCAGTACCCGGAAGGAAAGGGTAAAGGAAAATGGTTAGGATTTAGAAAAGCAAGGGGGGAAATTGTTATTTTTGTTGACTCGGATAATAAATTAGTTGAAAAAGATTGGTTAAAACAGATGGTAAACCCCTTAATTACCGACGATAAAGTCAATTTCTGTATTTGTAGAATGGCTGTTGTTAAAAGCGACAAGAGGATTAACAGATATTGCAGTTTGATGGGCACAGATCCTGTCGCAGCATACAAATCAATAGATTCTTTGCTTGCACTTAGAAAATTGAAATTGAAAGACAGAGGAGAGTATTATACTTATAATATTACACTAAAAAATTTTATAATTACTGGGGGATATTATTTTGCAGTCAAGAAAAAAACTCTTGAAGAAATTGGAGGATATACTCAAGATACAGATGTTGTTTATAATCTTGCAAAAAAGGGTATGGCAAATGTAGCAATCCCAAAAAATGCGCACGTTCATCATTTAATTATTGATTCAGTAAGAAACTTTTACAAGAAAAAGGTTTGGTGGGCAGAGATTTATTTTAGAAATCAAAGAGAGGGAAGAGATTTTGATTGGATACCTAATAAATTTAGTGAAAAAATGAAATTGGGGTTAGTAATTTTGTCTTATCTTTTATTTATCCCCTCATTAATAACTGGTGTTAAAATGGCTATTAAAGATAAAGAATCTGCGTGGCTTTTACATCCAATTATGGGCTGGCTTAATTCTGTTGCATACTTATATGCTTATGGAAAATCTTATTTGATTAAAGAATAGATTTTGCCCACTTAATAGTCTTTTCTAAATTTGAATTCATATCTGTGCTTGGACTAAAACCAAGAATTAAATTGAATTTTTTTGTATCTGCGTGGTAAGTCATTACATCTCCTTTTCTATAAGGTTCGCCATATCTTAAAGGAATTTGTTTTCCTGTTAAGTTTTCTACTTTCCTTATTAAATCTATTAAAGAAATCTTTTCACCAGAACCTAAATTAATTATTTGATTAAAAGTCTTCGGGTTATTTTCTGCTTGCATGAATGCTCTTGTGATATCATCTATAAAAACATAATCTCTTTCCTGATCTCCGTTTCCGTGAACACTAAATTCTCTTCCTTTTAATGCAGTCCCAATAATATATCCTGTAATTCCTTGATGAGAGAAATCTAAATCCTGGAAGGGGCCATATGCATTAAAAATCCTAAAACAAGTTGAATTTATTCCGTGAATTGCCGCATAATTACTTAACAAAAGTTCAACAGTTCTTTTTCCGGTTGCATAAGGAGATACTGGATTTGGCATTAGTTCTTCGTGCATAGGAATTTTATTCTTTCCATAAATTGTTGATGAACTTGAAAATAAAATCCGTTTGCATCCTTTTTTAACCATAACATCAAGAAGGTTTATTGCTCCTATTACATTATTTTGTACATCAAATTTAGGATCTTCGACACTCTTTATTACTGAAGCTGAAGCTCCAAAATGATAAACTACATCTACATTTTCTAAAGCCTTTTCAACTAAAGAGATATTTATTAGGTCTCCCTCGATAAACTCGACCCCAGAAGGAATGTTTTCTCTTTTCCCTGTAGAAAGATTGTCTAAGATAACAATTTCTCTCCCCTCTTTTAAAAGACTTCTGACTAAATTGCTTCCAATAAATCCTGCTCCTCCGGTTACTAAAACTCTCTTCTTTAATTTTAATTTTTTTACATCGATAATCTCTCTAATTATTTCTCTTAAATCTTTGGTTATTTTCCAAGCTGGATAATGATTTTTGAATTTGCCCATATCTGAATAATAACAAATATGATCTCCAATCCTATTCTCATCAGAATATGAATAATTTAACTCTAAATTAAATTCTTTTTTTAAGAAGTTAATTATTTCTAAAACAGACGCGGAGTTTTCTCTGCATCCTCCAAGATTATAAACCTCCCCTGGGTGTGGATTTTGATAGAATTGCCAAAAAGCTTCTACAACATCTTTGCTATGAATTTGGTCTCTAACTTGTTTTCCTTTGTACCCGTAAATAGTGTAAGGTTTTCCGGTTATGGCGCACTCAACAATATAATTTAAAAATCCATGCAACTCTACTGCAGAATGTTGCGGGCCTGTCAAACATCCTCCTCGAAAAATACCTGTTTTAAGCCCATGGTTTTTTCCATATTCTTGCACATACAAATCTGCTGCGGCTTTGCTTGCTCCAAAAAAACTATGTGTGCAATTATCTAAACTCAAATTTTCATTGATTCCCTTTTCAGTAACACCTTGTTTTAACTCTTCTCTTGGAAAATTTGAATTTAAATTGTATTCCCATCTTGTTTCTAATTCTCTTAAAGGAATCATATTGGGGTTATCTCCATAAACTTTGTTTGTTGAAGTGAAAATAAAAACTGCATCGGTAGAATGTTTTCTTGTTGCTTCTAAAAGATTTAAGGTTCCAACAGCATTAACATCAAAGTCTACAAAAGGTTCTTTTTTTGCCCAATCGTGAGAGGGTTGTGCGGCAGTGTGAATAATCAAATCAAAGGGTCCAAATTCTTGAAAAAATCTATCAATCTCTTCCCTATTTCTTATGTCTCTTTCGAAATTTTCAAAGCTTAAAAAATTCTTTTTCAAGTAATTTAAATTTCCGGTTATATCTCCTGCTTCTCCAAAAAACTCTTTTCTTAGATTATTATCAATACCAAAAACTTTTGCTCCTTTTTCAAGAAAAAACTTGCAGGACTCTGAGCCAATTAATCCTCCAGAACCAGTCACCAAAATCTTTTCCATTATATTATTTTCAAGAAATGGTTAATAAAGATTTGTATACTTTAAGATAATTTTCTTTGATAAATTATTAGTGCTGGCTGAGTCTTCTGTTCATCTAAAAAGAATCCATTAATAGGTACCCACTTATCCTGATTTTTTTGCAAATATTCATTTATGTAAGGGGTTTGGGATGTGAAAATGTGCACCACAGCATAATCTGCTTCAATTATTTTGGAATCATTTTGTACATCTGGAAAATCTAAGAATCTTCTATTTGCATAATAAGGAGCATAGGGCTGTATTCCGCTTCCAATAATGACACTATCTTCAGGAGTATTTTCTTTTATCCACTCAAATCCTTGTCTTATTTGTAAATAACTTGTTTTCTTGTTTTCTATTATACTATCTGCGAATTTTATTTGAGAGTACCCTCCTATAAGGAGAATGAATAAAACTAAAACTAAAGCAAAAAATTTATTATATTTTCTAACTAAATTGTAAACAAATATCACCCCTATTCCTGCTAAGCATACTAAAGGTAGAGCTGTTGGTAATAACCACCTATCTTCGGCAGATCTAATGTAAAAAATAAAGAAAGAATAAAATATGATTAATGATAAAAGAAGAAATAAATGATTTTTGAGTTTCCTGTTTTTAGTTACAAAATTATATCCTATAAAAATTTCAAAAATAGCAAAAAGTATTCCTATAATAAAAGAGAAAAAGAAAATCAGAAAAAGGATATCTGAAGAAGCAGGGTTAAACATTTTCAGATATTTCAAGAGATTCCAACCTATTGGAAGTACTTTTCCATCAACTTGTGTTTGTTGAAGATAACTCCCTCCAAGCAATGCAGGAAAGATATTCCCATATTTTATTTGATTGGTTATGAAAAATATCCACATGGGAATCAAGCCGATAAATCCTGAAATCCAGAATTTTACTTTATTTAGCAGAAGTTTTTTGTCTGGAATCAACAGGATAAGGTAGACAAAAAAGAAAATTCCGTTCTGGAATCTTGTCAGCGTAGAGAAAGACAGCAATAAAAGCGAGATTGTGAAAAGTTTGAAGTTTGATTCTGATTTGAGAAATTTGATAAAAAAATACAT
>ERZ1292629.4017-Hain-H43-01um-R1-4017-length-11001-cov-6_pt1 | contig 11001 bp, 11 predicted proteins | sample MGYA00564399_ERZ1292629 | MGnify/ENA primary metagenome ERZ1292629 (study PRJEB36523, sample SAMEA6512636) | groundwater metagenome | collected 2019-01-08 | study: AquaDiva: Metagenomics assemblies of 32 groundwater samples | reverse complement strand
GAGTTTGTAAAAAGGAGCTTTATGGCTACAATGGGAGCGATGCAAGCAAAAGACAAGGAAGTTTTTATTGTGCAAGGGCTCGCGGGGGAAAAATCGCTTTCGGGCACCGTACACATTAATGGTTCCAAAAATGCCGCTCTCCCTGCTTTTGCCGCGGCACTTTTATTTAAACATCCAGTGCGGCTCTCCAACATTCCCACCATAGAGGACATTGCGCGTGTCTCGGAACTCCTTGAGGGAATTGGGGCAACAGTGGAAAAAGGAAAAAAAGATGAGTATACCGTGACCGCCCCTTCAGATACTAAACCAGAATTAAATAAAGATATCTCCAAACGTCTTCGCGCTTCAGTTATTTTTACTGGTCCCTTATTGGCGCGGTATGGCGAGGTCCAATTTCCTCATCCGGGTGGTTGTGTTATCGGTCCGCGTCCTATTGATCTCTTCCTCTCCGCCTACGAGGCCATGGGTGCGCGCTCCTACCTCTCGGGGGAGACCTACGTACTCTCCGCGCCGGAGGGACTCCATGGTGCAGAAATATTTTTTAAAAATCAGAGCGTTACGGCAACCGAGGCTCTCCTCATGGCGGCAGTGCTCGCGGAAGGGACGACCACTCTCCACAATGTGGCGCTTGAACCGGAGGTAACGAGTGTCGCTGAATTTCTCCGCGAAGGGGGAGCGTGCATTGAGGGGATTGGGAGCACCACGCTTACCATTACTGGTGGGGGAGTGCTCACAAAAGAAAAACCTCATTACCACTGCATCCCCGATCGCATTGAGTCGGGGAGCTTCCTCATCCTTGGGGCGCTCTCCGCGGAGTCGCTTATCTTACACGATATGAATCCCGACCATATTCGTTCTCTCATTACTCTCCTTCAAGAATCAGGAGTTGATCTTGAGATCGAAAAAAATTCCCTCCGTGTAAAAAATGGCAGACCAAGTCGCTCGTATCGCGCGGTGAATGTTAAAACACACGAGTACCCGGGTTTTCCTACCGATTTACAGGCGCCACTTCTTACCTACCTTACGCAAGTAAGCGGTGAGTCATTTATATTTGAGACAGTGTTTGAAAATCGTCTCAATTATACGGAAGATCTCATTCGTATGGGGGCGAACATCAAGGTTTTTAATCCACACCAAGCTATTGTGACGGGTCCCACTCCGCTCAAAGGGAGAGATCTCGAGAGCCCCGATATCCGCGCAGGGCTTGCCTTCCTCATCGCGGCGATTGTTGCCAGTGGCTCATCTATCGTGCATAATGTCTACTATATAGATCGTGGCTATGAGCGCATTGAGGAGCGGTTAGGACCTCTGGGCGTTTCCATCCGTCGCGAACACTTACCCACATAATACATTTCCTATGAATCAACAACTCCTCGATTTTATTAAACGACAAATGGCGAGTGGCCGAAGTCGTGAGGACATTTCCCAAGTCCTTGTCTCTAAAGGAGGATGGACAGAGGCGGAAGTTAAAGACGCTTTTACTTCTCTTGCCGCACCAGTGAGTACCATCGCGGCCCAATCTATCTCTACCCCTCCTCCCCCAACTCCTCCTCCACCGACGCCCGCTCCTAGCGGGGTCGGGACCTCGACTTCATCCCCAACGAACGTCGGGGCGGCTCCGTGGCACGGCGTACAGACCCCCGGTGTGTACAAGGAATCTCGTCCACCTAAAGGTTTGCGCACTTCCACAACTGTTTCTCTCGTTGCTCTCTTCCTCATCCTTGCGGGGGGAGCCGCGTGGGCCTTCTTTGTCTATTTCCCCAATCTTATTAAGCCAAAGCCGGAGGAAGCGGTTGCGCGCTCGCTCCAAGCGCTTATTACGGCGCCAACGATCCGTATCAACGGGACACTCCAGGCACTAGGAGATTTTGAAAGCAAAACTGCGATCGCAAGTTCCACCACGAGCACGACTACTATCAAAACTAAAGTTTCTTCCACCACACCGGAGGTCGTGAAGGGGATGTATGATCTCAAGCTTGGATTTGTGAGTAATGTTGATCGCCGTACAGAAGGTGAACCAAAGATAACCCTCTCTCTTTCTCCCGATGTTTCGGTAAAGATCCCTCCTTTTGCCTTTGATCTCTCTGCAGTTCTCGATACGCGCTCTATCAATCGCACCATTTACATCCAACTCCGTTCTATGACCGACCTCCTCTTCCCTATTGATTTTGCACGGCTCAAGGGCGTGTGGATACGACTTGAACCGAGTGACTACACGCAGTACGGATCTCTCCCCAACTCCGAGCAGGCCGTTCTTTGGGAAAAGATAAGTACAAGCGATGCCTTTGTTATTACTCAAGAACTCCCATTAGTAAAGGAAGGAGGGGAGCGCTATCGGCACTACGCCTTCCGCATTGATTACAGTAAATTACAAACACTCATTGCAGAGCTCAACCGCATTCCCGGAGCCGCAACAACCACCGCTTCTCTTGCGACTCTCCCGGGCCCTACCGGTGAGATCTGGCTCTCAAGCTCCGACTACTTCCCTCACAAACTTACGCTGACCTACAAACTGGATGGAGCAAAAACAGACATTGCTTCTTCAGGAGAGACACAACTCTCCGGTACGGTAACACTTGAGGCGCTCTTTAGCCGCACGATCGAAGAGGGGGGATTGAACGCTCCGGCAGACGCGACATCTCTCTCGGATATCATGACCCTCCTAGAGAGTCCAAAACAGGCGTCGTCTACGGCAAGTGGCACTCCGGCGGTGCGTTGATGCGACTCTTTACTAAAAAACTGGGCATTGATTTAGGCACGGCAAACACACTCGTGTATGTGCCTGGTCTTGGCACCGTACTCAACGAGCCCTCTGTTGTTGCCGTTTCCGAGTATGATCGCAAGGTGCTCGCGGTAGGGAGTGAGGCAAAAAATATGGTGGGTAAGACTCCGGAGAGTATTATTGCTTACCGTCCTATGAAAGACGGAGTGATTGCCGACTATCGCGTGACCGAGGCAATGTTGCGCTACTTTATCACCAGAGCACTCGGTCCTTGGAATTTTTGGAAGCCAGACGTGATGATTTCCGTTCCTGCGGGAGTAACCTCAACCGAGCGGCGCGCAGTGATTGAGGCGGCGCTCCGCGCGGGTGCAAAAAATGCATATGTGGTGAAGGAACCCATCCTTGCCGCGATTGGCGCGGGCATTCCCATCCAAGAGGCAACGGGGCACATGGTGGTAGATATTGGAGGGGGGACGACTGACGTTGCTGTGATCTCGCTCGGCGGCATTGTTGCCTCCACCTCGGTAAAGTGCGCGGGTGATAAAATGGATCAAGCGATCAGTGATTATATTAAAAAAACTTTCAACCTCGCTATTGGTGATAAAACAGCAGAGGAGGTCAAAATTGCTATTGGCTCGGCGCTCCCTATTGATGATGAGCTCTCGCACATCATTAAGGGGCGTGATTTTGTAACTGGTTTGCCGCGCTCTGTTGAAATTAAAACGAATGAGATTGTTCGCGCCATACAGCCGGAATTGCGCCTCATGATTAAGGCGATTAAGGATGTGTTCCAAGATACTCCACCGGAACTGGCGGCAGATATTATTGACCAAGGGATTACGATGACGGGTGGTTCATCGCAATTGCGTAATTTGCCCGAACTTGTTTTTAAGCGCACGGGGGTGAAGGCGGTGCTCGCCGACAACGCGCTCTTTTGTGTGGTCAATGGCACGGGGATCGCGCTTGAGCATCTTGATACTTATAAAAAAAGCATTTTAGCGAAGAGATAAAGAGATGATAGAGGAACTCTTCAACACTATTAGAGATGGGACCGCGCATCAGAGTGTGCTCATAGAAGGGGATGTAGCGGTGCTGGTATCTGCATGCGTGACGGCGAGTACAAGAAAGAGGGGAGTGACACTCTACCCCATCACTTCTGACGTGTGGACCATTGACCACAGTCGCAGAGTCACTACTATCGCAAGCCGTAGCACCGATGAGCCGCTGTGTATTCTTATGGCGGGGAATGTATTCACCATAGAATCTCAACACGCACTCCTCAAGGTAACAGAAGAGGCGCTCCCAAAAGTTTTCTTTATCATTATCACCGGTAATGCGGACACACTCCTTGCGACTCTGCGCTCGCGACTCTTCATTCTCAAAGGGGGAGAGCAGGGGAGCGTACACGCAAAAAAATTTTTAGGCCTCTCTCTACCGGAACGACTCACTGCCGTTGCGAGCGCCATAGAGTCACCCGAACATCGTGAGGTGTATACTCTTATCTCTGAACTCTCCTCACTCTGCGCACACGACAAAGTGGTGACTGAAAGCTCGGCTCGCGCGCGTACACACCTAACCCGCATACGCACATTCCTCTCCACCCACCCCATTGGCATGCGTCAGCTCTTAGAGCACTTGGCCCTCACCCTACCTATTGACAAATAAGTAGAGTAGGTCTATAATAATAGATAGATTGAAAATTAGGCCTGAACTCAGGCTTAAAATATAAACTTTGCAAAGGAGGTCAGAAATGACCCTCACAGCTAAAACAAACCTCATCAGCCGCACCGTCAGGGTAAATCGCAACCGCTCTCCACAAGAGGCGCTCGATGCCACTTGTCGCGCGCAGTACACGGACCGCGAGGTCGTGGACAGCATGCCGAGGGGTGAAGGCGACGAAGTAGAGGTCGTGTTCTTCAAACCCGACCTCTCCAACAACAACGGTTTCATCTCCGATGACGACTTGGAAAATGAGTTCGAACTGCGTGGCCTTGAGCCCGCTGACCCCTACTCTGTCGCTGCCGTGAATGAAGCCGATCCCGACTTCGCTTACCAGATGCCCCACGGCACTCATTGGAAGGACGCCGAAGGTAAGTGGTGCTACGCCGCGTTTAGCCATTGGGGCGGCAAGCGCGAGGTGTACGTCAACCGTCGCGACAGCGACATCTGGGACGACGACTGGTGTTTCGCGGGCGTTCGCCTGCCTAACGGCAAGGCAGGCAAGTAGTTCTTAATGTGTTGGGGGTCCGACACCAAAGACCGCTCTGGTTTCCAGAGCGGTCTTTTTCTTTCTCATATCTATTCACCATACCTCTCCACCCATAATAAAGTTATGACGGCCGTCGTTTATTTATTATGTTGGAAGTGGGACTTCTGACAACAAGAAAACTTCAATCAAGGGGATGGATTTGTAAAGTAGAGAAGAATAGATACAATAGGGCGACATGGCATATAATTTTGCACCATTTGACACTCGGGTTAACGAGATAGAGGAGCATTTTAAGGGCGAGCTTATGGGCCTGCGCACTGGGCGTGCATCTATTTCTCTCCTTGATAAGGTGCGGGTAGAGGCGTATGGGAGTAACAATCCTATTGAGCACATGGCAAGCATTGCGCTCCAAGACGCGCGTACTCTCTATGTTACCCCGTGGGATAAATCACTCATCGGAGCCATCCAAAAGGGGATAGATGCGGCAAATCTTGGAGTCTCTACGGCTCCCGATGGGGCTGGCATTCGGGTAACTTTTCCCGAGCTTACTGGCGATAGGCGTGCCCTCCTGATGAAGGTGGTTGGACAAAAATTGGAGGAGGCACGCATTGCACTACGGAGCGAGCGCGAGAAGGTATGGGGAGCAATCCAGAGCGCAGAGAAGGAGGGTGCTATTTCCGAAGACGAAAAATTTCGTGCCAAAGATGAATTACAAAAACGTGTTGACGCGGGGAATGAACGGTTCACCGCTCTCGCTGATAGTAAGCGCGCAGAACTTGCAGAATGAGCGTCGTCCTCTTTATCGTAATACTCATGCTCCTCGTGTTTATACACGAGTTGGGGCACTTTCTCGCGGCACGACTCTCTGGTGTCCGCGTTGATGAATTTGCCATTGGTTTCCCTCCACGGATTTTCTCTCGCGTGCGCGGAGGCACTCGTTACACTATTGGTATTCTTCCGTTTGGTGGGTTCGTCAAACTCTTGGGTGAAGATGGTGATGAAGAGACGGATCCTTCTTCCAAAGAACAGTCTTTGGTCCACAAACATCCACTGGTAAAAATAGGAGTACTCGCAGGAGGAGTCATTATGAACCTCCTCTTTGGGTGGATACTCATAAGTACAGGGCTCTATTTTGGCCTCCCCATATCAGAGTCAGCGCTCCCAGAAGGAGAAACACTCAAAAATCCACAACTAGTTGTGGTGGAGGTACTCGCCGATTCTCCCGCGGCACGCGCAACATTACTGCGCGGAGATGTTATTACAAAAGTAAACGATGCTTTAGGGAATGAGTTGGTGACTCCAAGCATTGAAGCGTTCCAAACATTTATCCACGAGCACCCTGCGAGCGAGCTTTTTCTTAGTGTGGAGCGAGGAGAGGAAATATTCTCTCTTGCTGTAGAGCCAAAAAAAGAAGGAGTTATTGGTGTTGGTCTCGATCGTATGGGCACACTCTCCTTCCCTCTCCTACGGGCTTTTGTTGAGGGTGCACGTATGACCGCCCTGCTCACGTACGGGACTGCGCGTGCTATTGGTCACTTCGCCCTCTCTCTTATCACCACAGGGTCTGGGCTTGATCAGGTAACCGGTCCCGTGGGGCTCGCGGGTATGGTAGGGGCCGCACAGGCTCTTGGATGGGCCTATGTGCTCACACTTACTGCAATTATTTCAATTAATCTCGCGCTCATTAACATACTCCCATTCCCTGCGCTCGACGGAGGGCGCATACTTTTTGTTCTCATTGAGTGGGTACGAGGGAGAGCACTCTCCCAAAAAGTTTCTGCACTCGGTAACCTCATCGGCTTTGCTCTCCTTATCCTTCTCATGATTTTTATCACCTGGGCCGACATTGCAAAACTCCTGCCGCTTGGGCTACTATAGGGCTATGAGACAATCCTCACTCTTTTCTAAGGCGCGACGAGAGGCGCCTACCGATGAGCAGTCACAAAATGCGCGTCTCCTCATTCAGGCTGGCTATGTTGACAAAGTTATGGCGGGTGTGTACTCGTTTCTGCCGCTGGGCTTGCGCGTACTCAACAATATTTGCACCATCATCCGTGAGGAAATGAATGCGCTTGGTGCCGTGGAGCTCTCACTTACTGCGTTACAAAATCCTGAAGTGTGGAAAAAGAGTGATCGTTGGGATGGTGATGTATGGTTTAAAACAGAACTGACACAAGGAGGAGCGCTCGGTCTTGGGTGGACACAAGAAGAGGAGATCACCGAGCTTATGACGCGGCACATACAGTCCTACAAAGATCTGCCGCGAGCTGCGTATCAAATCCAAACAAAGTTTCGTAATGAGGAACGCGCAAAGAGTGGTATTTTGCGCGGGAGAGAATTTTTAATGAAGGATCTCTACTCCTTCCATAGTGAGGAGGGAGATTTGGATCTCTTTTACCAACGTGCGCAAGATGCCTACGCACACATTTTTGAGCGTGTAGGGCTTGGTGAGTGCACCTTCCCAGCAATCGCTTCTGGCGGAGCTTTTTCCAAGTGGAGTCATGAGTTTCAAACACTCTCTCCTGCGGGGGAGGACACTATCTACTATTCAAAGGAGCGTGGTGTTGCGGTAAATAAAGAGGTCTATAGTCCCGAGGTGCTTGAGGAGCTGGGTATCTCCGCAGATGAGCTTATTGAAGCGCCGAGTATTGAAGTAGGTAATATCTTTAAACTCGGCACGCGCTTTTCCGAACCACTCGGTCTCCTCTATGCCGATGAGGCCGGTGAGCGTCACCCTGTAGTAATGGGTAGTTATGGCATTGGGCCGGGGAGAGTGATGGGCACTATCGTTGAAGTTAGTTCTGATGAGCGGGGCATTGTGTGGCCGGAGGCCATTGCTCCTTTTCGTTACCACCTTATTGCGCTCCCTGATGCTAACGGCACGGTGGAAAAGGAGGCAGAAAAACTCTATACACGATTGACCTCTTTAGGCATCACGGTTCTCTATGATGATCGTTTAGAGCTCTCCGCGGGGGAACGTTTTGCAGAAGCAGATCTCCTCGGTATTTCCACGCGACTGGTGATAAGTGAACGTACCTTGGGGAAGGGTGTTGAACGCAAAGATCGAAAGACTGGTTCCGTTGACATAATCCCTTATGCAGTACTGGAACCATGAACAACCCATTCGCGAAGTGGATCTCTCACGATATTGGAGTAGATCTCGGTACCGCTAACACCCTCGTGTATGTGCGCGGGAAGGGGGTCATTTTAAATGAGCCCTCGGTTGTTGCGGTGAACGCAAAAACGGGACGTGTGGTGGCAGTAGGGACCGATGCCCGCTACATGATTGGGCGCACTCCCGCGCACATTGAGGCAATTAGACCAATGGTTGACGGGGTTATTTCCAACTTTGAGGTTGCTGAAGAGATGATTGCGTACTTTTTGCGTAAGGCACGAGAGGGCATCCGCTACAGCCGTCCGCGCATCGTGATTGGTGTTCCCTCTGGAGTCACTAATGTAGAGCGCCGCGCGGCAAAAGATGCCGCCTACAACGCGGGAGCGCGCGAGGTGCACATTGTAGAGGAACCCATGGCCGCGGCGGTAGGGATACGACTCCCAATCTTTGACCCCATCGGGAGTATGATCGTTGATATTGGAGGAGGGACTACGGACATCGCCGTTATCTCTCTCGGTGGTATTGTCCGTTCAAAAAACCTCCACATTGCGGGAGATAAGTTGAACGAAGATATTATTTCCTACGTGCGTGATGAGTTTAAAATTCTTCTCGGAGCGCGCACTGCTGAAGACGTAAAAATCGCTATTGGCTCCGTCTTAAATCACGGAGCCGCGCGCGAGTCAACAATCCGTGGCCGTGACTTAGTAACGGGTCTACCGCGTGAGGTTATTATTACCGATGCCGACATCCGAGAAGCGATTGCTGTTTCCATCGCAACACTCGTAGAAGCGGTGAAGGAGGTACTTGAGTCAACGCCACCCGAGGTGGTCTCCGACATTATGCATCGCGGCATACTCCTCGTGGGTGGGGGAGCACTTATGCACGGTATGGCAGAGCTCCTTGAGAGAGAGATCGGTATCCCCGTTGCTGTTGCGGAAGATCCCCTTACTGCCGTTGTGCGCGGAACAGGAATTATTTTAGAAGAATTTGATACCTTTAGAGAAATACTCATTGATGGCGATGATGAATTACAGACGCGATAATAAGCGATCAATAGCGGAGCGCATGGTGGTGCCTCTCCTCATAGTGCTTTTCCTTCTCGTGCTCTACGTGTTTGGTCCGGGGCTCCTCAATTTCTCGCTCCGTGCACTTCTCTCCGTCACGGTTCCCGTAACAAAAGCTGCACAGACATTAAGTGATGCTAGGGAGGATTTTTTTACCCTTCTCTCGCGTAAAGTTTCATTGGTGGAAGAAAATCGCGCACTCCGTCGTCAGGCGGCTGAACTAACGCTTGTGCGCGCGGAGAACGAACGTCTCCGCTCCGAGCTCGCACTCTTTACCAAGGCCGAACTTCCCCTGTCTTCTCTCATTGCTCCAGTTATTATAAAACCGCCTCATTCGGTGTATGACACATTGATTATTGATATCTCACAGCTACCAGAGGTGCGTCAGGGTATGCTGGTGCTCTCGCTCGATGGAGCGGCGCTCGGGACCGTGGCAGAGGTCTTTGGTAAGGTCGCAAAAGTGCTCCTCTTTTCTTCAAGCGGGGTACAGGTACAGGGCACTCTGGGCGCGAGCACCACTCCCATTGATCTTGTGGGGAGGGGGGGAGGAACCTTCCGTACGACTGTGCCGAGCCGCATAAAAATTAGCATAGGTGAGTGGATCGCGAGCCCACAATTAGGTGGTAGTATTGTGGCATTGGTGGAGGCGGTAAGTCCTGATGCTTCCCAACTCTCAACTACTGTTGATGCGCGTATTCCTATCTCATTTACGGCACTCTCTAATGTTGTTCTTATCCATGCCCCGGCTCTATATCCATAGCATTCTCGCGATTGCGTTCTTTACTCTCCCGTGGTGGATATTCCTCCTCTTCCTTATCTTTTGTGCCTACGCGGTCCCGTACGCGCTTGAGATCATCCTCTGGGGAATTGTGTGGGATTTTACATACAGCATTCCTTTTGAAGGGCCTCTAGGGATAAGTATTTGGGGGACACTTGTCGCGCTTGCGGCGCTCCTTGTTTCGCGCTTTCTCGCTGACGAGGCGCGCCTTTTTGCTCCATGATACGATCTTTTTTCCGTCGTAGACGCCGTGTCTCTCCCGACATTGATCCGGATGTTATTTTCCTTGACTCGCGCAATTTACCCGAATTTGATAACCAGCAGTTTGAGGGTCGCATTGAAAAACCTATTTCAAAATTTGCCATCACCACACTCTTTGTTGCTTCGGTGCTGATGATGACCCTCTTTCTTAATAAGGTGTGGACTCTCCAAATTGTACAGGGTGCCTCACTGCGCACTGCAAGTATAGAGAACTCACTCCGTGCAACTCCGCTCTTTGCTCCACGCGGCATTATTTATGATCGCACGCAAATGCCGCTTGCCTATAACGAGAATGGCGAGCGCGTGTACGCGGAGTTCCCCGGACTTGCGCATGTCGTGGGCTATGTGAGTCTCCCTACCGAGAAGGATATTGAACGCGGTGCCTACTCGCAGGAGTATCTTGGTCGTGATGGTTTGGAGCGTGCTTTTAACGATGTGCTCACGGGGACCCATGGGCTCCGTATTGAAGAGATAGACGTAAAAGGGAACATTCGCTCAAGCTCCATGCTCCGCGATCCTCTCCCGGGGGAAAATATTACGACGAGTATTGATGCGCGCGTGCAGAGCAAACTCTACGAACTTATTGCCTCGCTCGCTACCGACAAGGGATTTGCGGGGGGAGCGGGAGCGCTGATGGACGTTGAAACAGGAGAGCTCATTGCGCTTGTGAGCTACCCCGAGTACTCGCCGAGCACTCTTACGAAAGGTGAAGACCGTGAAGCCATTGCTCGTATTCTAACTGCGAAGAACACTCCCTTCTTAAACCGTGCCATCGGCGGACTCTACGCCCCCGGCTCCATAATAAAGCCCTTCCTCGCACTTGCGGCACTGGAAGAAAAAATTATCTCTCCC
>ERZ1292629.4016-Hain-H43-01um-R1-4016-length-11002-cov-4_pt1 | contig 11002 bp, 13 predicted proteins | sample MGYA00564399_ERZ1292629 | MGnify/ENA primary metagenome ERZ1292629 (study PRJEB36523, sample SAMEA6512636) | groundwater metagenome | collected 2019-01-08 | study: AquaDiva: Metagenomics assemblies of 32 groundwater samples | reverse complement strand
GGACGAGGCGAACGCGATCCGGCGCGCGAGGATCGGGGCCGGCGCGGGCGGCGAAGGCAATATCGTGAAGTGGTTGTTCGATGACAACGACCCGCCGAACGTGATCGGGGGCCTCACGAGAAGCGGCAAGCGCATCAATCTGGATGCGGCCGACGTGGGCCGCGGTACGCCGCGCCCGACAGCCGACGTGCCGGGGCGCGGCCAGGCGCGCGACCTTCGCGGCTACATTGCCGAGCGCAATTCTCTGGTGGCCGAGGCCGATGCGAGAAAGAACGGTGCGCGCATCGCCGAACTCGATGTGCTGATCAAGAACGCGCAGGCTGCGCCGAAGCCGAAGGCGGCAGCGGCACCGACTGCTGGCGCACAGGAAAAAAAGACGATTGGCGGCAAGAACTACGTGAAGCGTGGCGGGCAGTGGTATGAGGAATAGCGCATGGGCCCCGTCACCGATCCGGCGCTCCTTGAGCAGCTAAACCAGAAGCCGGTCACCGATCCGGCTGTACTCGCGCAACTCGAGGGCGGCGGCCAACCAGCGGGCACGCCAATATCCGACCCCGCGCTACTCGCGCAGTTGAACGCGCCAGCCGCGCCCAAGCAAACCACCTTCATGGACACCGTGCGCGACATCGGCTTGGTGTACCCGGCTGTGGAAGCGGCACTGCACGCAACGACCGCCCTGTTCGGCGGCTTCCCGGCGTTCTTGGGTGGCGCGGTCGGGACGATGCTTTCGGAAGGCCGGGCCGTGACCCCGAAGGCCAAGGAGGTCGCAAGCGGTTTTTCCGAGGCGATGACCTACCAGCCGCGCACCGAGCGCGGCAAGCGCCTCGCCAACACGGTTATGTACCCATTCCAGAAGTTCACGGAATTGGGCGAGGCCGGGGGCAAGAAAGTGGCCGACGTCACGGGGTCGGCCCCCCTCGCCGCGCTCACCGAAGCGACGATCCAGATGGGTGCTCCAGTGCTGGGCGCCAAGGGCATCGCCAAAGCCGCGAGCAACGTCAAGGGCGAGTTCAAGCGCCCGGAGGAGGCAACCGGAGGGGACGCTCCTATCGAGGCGCCACGGCCGTTCCAGGCCCCGCCAGTGAAGCTCGATAGCCTGATCAGGGAGGCCGAGACGCTGGGCCGTGGCGGCATCCCAGTGCCGCCCAAGAACCTGTTAAAACTCGCGGTTCCACGTGCCGCCCGGCAGGAAAACATCTTTGAATCTGGACGCTCTGGTGTTTCCGTGGAACAATATCCAGATGCGCAAGAGAACGTGCAGCGGGTGCGGCGGGGTGAATCTCCGCCTGCCGCAGAGGTATTGCCACGAGTGCCACGCGGCATCGATGAGGCGCAATCGCCCGAAGCACCGGGAACTGCCCCAAGAGGAGCGGCTGCGGGGGAACTCCAGGGCCTACGCGAACGTGTATCTCAAGAGGGGCAAATTGAAGCGCCTCCCGTGCAAGGTTTGCGGGGCCAAGGCACAGATGCACCACCGAGACTATCGCCTTCCGCTGGAAGTCGAATGGCTGTGCAGGAAGCACCATCTGGCGCTACATCAGGGCGCGGCTATACCCCAATCGATTGGACCCGCGCCGATGAAATAGGCGCCACCCGGGCAATCCGTTCCGAGACCCTTGAAGGCGGGGTAGCGGGGGACCGGGAGGCGAAGGTCAACCAGGTGCTTTCGTGGCTGGAGCCGGAAAAGGGCCGCGGACGGGCGGACGTGGATGCGACCATTTTCGATGCTGGGCGCGAGTACGAGACCCCGGAGGCGAAGCAGCGGGCGTTCAATGACCTGTACGACACCTTCGACCAGGATCCGGCCCTGCGCGCCGAGTACCCGGAGTTCTACACCGAGCGCGGGCAGGTGGATAAGCGCGCGGTGGATGCCGTGGCGCGGTCCTACAACACCTACGTTTCGACCCAGATGAATGCCGCGCGCCGGGCAACCGAGGGCAAGGACACCGCCATCCACCCTGGCTCGTTCGATGAGTTCCGCGGGCGCGGGGAGCGTGGTGCACCGCCAGAGGCGCCGCCGCTCGCCCCGGCGCCGGAAGCGCCAGCAGGGGAGATTCCGCCCCCGCCCGGCGCGCGCGAAGGCGAGATTGGTCGGCCTCCAGTGGAGGAGGAACCGATCGCCAGCGCGCGCGAGTTGCGCGAACCGATGGGCGAGGAAGCGCGCCCGGCAACGGATGCGGAGGCGCTGGAGAAGTACGGGCCAGGGACGCTCGGCATGAACCCGATGTTCGATCCGATGACGTGGAAGGACACGCTCAAGCCCCTCGTCGCCTTGAACAAAGAGGGGCAAAAGCTGATGAACAACGCGCAGGCGATGCCGGAATCCGCTTACCCTGCCGCCGCTGCCGGGTACGACTTCGCGCGCGCCAACTACACGGCGCGCGAGACGGCGCAACTCGACCGCGCGGCGAACTACAAGGACAAGGCGGGGATCGAGCGCGACTACAAAGAGGCGTTGGAGGACGCGCGCGCGCTCGACCCGAAATACGATCCCGGTTCAGTCACCACGGTCAAGGAGGCATCCGTTGCCGCAGAGAAAGCAAAAATCCGCGCAGCGACCCTGGAACTGCAAAAGGAACTCCTGACCAGCGGCGTGGCCGTGCTGCCGGGGAAAGCGACCTCGCTGGAAGGGTATGTCAAGCCGACCAACTACGCAGCCTTCACCACGCCTGGCGGGCGCGTGATGTACCTGCGCCGGGACGCGGCGCCCGTGCTCGAGCAGATGGTCTCGGGCTACGACTGGCTTGCCGAGCGCAAGTACATGGAGGGCTGGGGGAAGGTCGAGGCGACCTCGCACGGCATCACCGGGATGCTGCTCGCGGTGCCAACATTTCACATAGTAACGGTTGGCGGGCGCGTACTGCCTGCCGCCATAAACATGCCATCGAACAACATTCTTCGCTTCGGCAAGTCGTCTTGGGAAGCGATGCAGGACCGCGCGCAGATGAAGGACATGATGGAGCACGGCGTCACCTTCTTTCCGAAGCGTCAGACCTTCGATCCATCCGGCGCCGAAATGGGCCTCGTGGAAAAGCACATGCGCGACATGGGCTTGGGAAAACCCTACGAGGGCTACCAGTGGGTGCATAGCGAAGTGCTGGCGAACGCCGTCAACTGGATGGAAACGATGTACTACCAGTGGCGGCTGAATCAACTGACCTCGGGCCACAAAGGGCACATGCCGGCGGGCACGCTCGACACGTACAAGACGATGGCCGCGCGCGACGCATCGAACGCCGCGGCGAACCTTGCCAAGGAGGAAGGCAACCGGACGTGGTTCAGAATCCTCGGCAATGTGGCGTTCTCCCGCGGGCTGCAGGTGAACACGGTGCGCATGGCGACGCGCGCGCTAGAAGGCGACCGGATTCTGGAAGCGGTAGCGGCACGAAACGGGATGACAATCGAGCAGGCGAAGGAAGTCGTGCAAAAGAACAAAGCCTTCCTCGGGCGGCAGTTGGCGAAGGACTACGTGGCGATGGTGGTCGCGGCGAACGTGATCAACTATTACCTGACCTCGATCGAGGACGAACCGAATGGGAAGAAGGGCGGTCATTTCGTCTGGGAGAACCAGGGTTCGGACAAGACGCAGACCTTCCTGCCGCTCAACATCTTTGTCGGAACGCGCGAAGTGAATGGCAAAAATGTCGGCGTCTACATGTCCACGCCGTTTCGCTCGGCGCGGGACGTGATCGAGTACGCGATGCTTCCCTACGAATTGATCATGGGCGAACCGGGGAAGATCCTGAAGAACAAGGCTTCCGTCCCCCTGAAACTCGCCGAAGAACACCTGTGGACCGGGAAGGACTACGCCGGCCGGCCGCTCGGTGGCACCTACGGCGCGGCGGGGAACGTCGTCTCGCACATGACGCCGAGCCCCTTCGAGGACATTCCGCGCTACGCGATGGAAGCCTGGGCGCAGGGCAATCCGACCTACTTCTCGGAAGGACTCGCCAAGGTGTTCGACCCCACGCTTTTCCCTCTGAAAGCGGCCGGGATGCAGCCAAAGGTCTTGAAGCCGGACCCAGAGACGACGCTATTGCAGGGCAAGCAGTTGCGCGAAGAAGAAAAGGTGCGCGGGCGAGCAAGCAAGTTGAAGGCAGATCTCTTTGGCATGTCCGCGGAGACGCGCGCCCGCGCGATAGAATCGTTGATGGAGGATGCTGAAAAAGCCGGGATGGACGCGAAGGGAAAGGGATCGCTTCGGCGCTACCTGCAATCCGAGGGCGTCACGCGCGGGGCGACGAAAGCCGCGAACCGGCGCTTGCAGGCGAACCCGAACGAACGCAAGGATCAAATTTCCACGCCGCCTGGCTATGACTAAGGAAGCCGAGGAAAACACGCAGTATCCGGTCGAGAAGCATCCGTCCTATCTCACGATGACGGAGGATTCGGCCAAGCGCGCGCTGATCGAGGCGCGCGGCGATATTTTCATAGCAAGCCAGCTACTCGGAGTAACGGCGGTGCGTCTGGATCGAGCGATTCAGGTATCCGCAGAACTCCAGGCGGCGCGAGAGGAGGCGAAGGCAGCGCATGGTAAAGCGTCGGTATCGGACGACGAGATTTCCGCAGCGATAGCTCGACGGATGGCGCTCTATCGCGTTGCAGGACTCGATGCCCTGCACGAACTCGCCACCATGCCGCTCGATGCCAATAGCGCGCAGAATCAGGTGAAGCTCGCAGCCGCTGCGCGGCTCGCAGGACCGACGGAAGGTTCGAGCGCAGGCGACGGACTGGCAGAAACATTGCGCGAACTCAGCGAGGCGTATACGCGGGAGGCGCCGCGTCTGCGGGTGGTGAGGGAGAAAACGACGACGACGATTGAGCTTGCGCCGCTCGAGCGCGTTGTTGCCGAGCAAGGTAAATCTGAGTGAGGACTGGCAGGCTTTTTACGTAGTCGCGCACGATTTCAAGACGCTTCATCTGGCGCTGGAATTTGGAGGGGTGCGCGTTCTTGTGCCGGCCGATGATCGTGTCCTCATGCACGCGCCACGTCGGGGGCACGTAGATCACCGCAAGATGGCGTGTCAGGTGCGCGCCCTTGTACATTCCCTCGATGGACTTCGGGCACTCCATGAATAGGAGTGCATCGTGCGGGCCTTCCTTCGCGTCCACGCGCCGCCAACTGATGAGCAAGCCTCCGGTTTTGCGCCATTGCCTGATCTGGGATGGAACCTTGCCGAAGTAAACGCGCGGGTGGGTTACTAGGTCTGCGCGAAAGCGGATGCGCTGGGCGTCGTTGTTGTCGTAGTAGGCTTGCACCAGAACATGCCTGAAGTGATCGAGCAGGCGATTAGCGGCCGTCTCGGCGCGCGTGGTCGTGGAGAACGGGATCATTGCAGCAGTTCGGTCTGAATGTCGGAGGTCGGGCGGTCGCGCTCTTTCTCGAACCATTCGCAGATTCTTTCCTCGACTTCGGCCTCGGTGAATCTTCCTTCCTTGGCGAACATGCGGGCGACGTGGCGAACGATGTCGTAGAGCATCATGCCGTAGCCCTCGGCGGGCAATCCGCAGGTAGTGAGGCGCACCTGGTAGGACTGTTCCTTTTCGTCCAGAAATACCGCGATGATCGGTTCTAGCGCGCTCATTTTTTCTCTGCTGCGACAGTCGGAACGTCGCACCACTCGCCGTATTCTGGTGGTAACTGGAAAAAATGTAGGAGCCTCGGAGGACAGCGAAATTGCAGGCGCTTCTCCATTCGACCACATCCATCGCCTATCTCAACAAAGTATTCCAGCCAGCGCAACTCGATCATCTGGCGGCAGACTGCATTTGCTTGCGCTTCGCTTTTCGCGTCGCTACCCAGCCCAGCGCCTCCTCGTAATCGGCGGCCGGAAGAAGGTCAAGCCTCTCGATCTTCGCAATGCGGCAGAACACGGTCGATGCCTGATCGTCGCAATCAACGAGCTGGCGCCCGAGTTCGAGCGTCTGATCCTCGTTGATGGTTGCGACGGTCGCTACCTTCGCGGCTTGGGTATGGGCCGGCGCCGCGCCACCAGCGGCCCACGCGCCTAGCGCGCGTCCCAGATCCTCGTCCAGCGCTTTGCCGGCCGGAACCATCGTGTCGAATGGTTCGCGCATTTCGGAAATCGAAAGATCGGGAACGCCCTTGCAGTGCGGCGGCAGGACGAGCGTGAAGATGGTCTCGAAGGATACGCGGTCGGATGCGATGGGCTGCCACCCGAGGTCTATCGGCGGCTTGCCGGAAACGATCTTGAGTTTTTCCTTGGCGCGAAAGCACAGGATCACAGGACACTTCAAGCCGAGCATGGCGTAGATGAACTGGTTCTCGTCGGCTTTGGGGCGAATCCAGGCGGTCCAAGTCATGCGCTCGCGCTTCTTGTAGTCGTCTTTGCCAGCCATGCGATCGAGCTCGGCATCGTGGAACTCGAGCATGCCGCCGGGGCCGTCGTGCATGTGGGAGGCGCTGTCCACGATCAGCACGGCAGGGTTGAGTTCCTTCGCCGCCGCAATCGCCTGCGTGTAGCGCGCCGGACTGAAGGGTGCCTCGATGTCGCACGCGACGTACTTGAACTTGTCGGCGTACTGGTGGCCGCGGGCGCCTTCGGCGTTCAGCATGGCGATCACGCCGCCGGCAGCCAGCCCTTGCGCCAAGCGATGCGCTGAGTAGGTTTTACCGGATTTCGTCGGGCCGGCGAGCCCTATGATGAGGGGGGTTTTTTCTCGAACTGCAGGCCGAAAGCTAAAGGTCATGTGGGCTCCAATGGTTAGGTGAGTGGTGCGCTAGTCTTTTGACGGTGCGCTCGTCAATTCCCCAAGCAGCACGATCCTGCCTTCATGCTCGATCACCATGTAGATTTTCCCGGCTTTCAGGTCCACCGGAGAGTCAAACTTCACGTACTCTGTGCCGTCCATCTTTGAGTCGTACGGAACGGTGAACAGTGTGCTGCGTTCTTCGGTCATTTCCCCTCCTCGGATTGGCGTGGCGGTGCGGCAGAGCGGCGTTTCTTCTCTCGCTCGTTCCTACTCTCTGCCCAAAACAAGAGTGCTCCGAACACCAGCACGATAAACACGAATATCGTAAATTCTGCTAGAGCTTTACCGATCCAGAACAGAAAGCCGTCGAGTATTCCCATCATTCCTCCTTGCTCGGTGGCGATACGTACAAGGGGCGAAAGTCGTTGAGCAGAGCAGAGGCAACGGTGTTGCAGACCGTACTCCTGGGCACCCTTTGCCAGTTTTTCGGGCTACCGTTAGTCCTGATGTGTCGCCGCATGACGCTGCTGGTTCGGCGGTGTTCTCGTGCGCGCTTCAACGCTACGGTCAGCGAAATCCCCAAGGGATTTTCCAGCCTCGCGCACGAACTACCGACGATGTTTGCAACGCCCCCAAGCGAGAGGGATGGGACATTAGGCCGAATCGCCCTACTACGCTGTCTCTGTTGCTCAACGACCTTCATTGATCTTTTGTCCAATTATCTACCGTCACGCTCATCCAGCATGGCGTCGTTATAGGCATCTACAAGGGCTATGATGAAGGCTGAATCTGCCTGGATTTGGTCGTGCATCTTCGCCCACTGAACAGGGTCATTTTCCCTCACCGGATAATGCTGCGGTCCGGTAGCATTGCCAACGTAAAACGGGTCCGTCTCGGACGAAAGTCGCTTGTAGTCCCATCCAGCCGTACCGCCATACCACGGCATCTCGCTCGCTTTGCGCCACAGCTTCCGCAGTCGTAGGCGACGACGTTCGGAAAGCGTAGGGAACACCGTCGATCTTGTTTTCTTCTTCACGTCTTTCTCCTGCCGTCTGGAGTGGCGTAGATCATTTCGGCTTCGAGGATCGCCCGCCCGATGATTTCCGGGATTTGCGGGACGACGGCGTTGCCGAGGGCTGCAATGCGGTGTGTCCGTCCTGGTATCCCATTGCTCGTTCGTACAAACTCGGCGGCGCGAACTTCATCTCGAAACTGCTGCGGAGTGCAAGCATGGCTTCCCGTAGCTGGTATCTGTGCGCGGAGTCGCCGCGTAATATCGCTCTCACGCGGACCATGCTCGGCCCCCTCTCGTCGCTCTTGCGCGGGGTAGGCAATAATCCAGATTCTTTCTCGGCCATGTGGCAAACCGACCGCCGAAGCTCGTATGCAATGCCACTCCGCGTCATACCCGATTTCGGAAAGGTCTCCGAGAACGTCGAGAAGCCCCCGAAAAGTGAGTGCTGCGACGTTTTCCACAACCGCGTAGACGGGTCGAAGCTCGCCAATAAGGCGGGCAAACTCTCGCCATAGGCCGCTTCGTTCGCCGGCAAGTCCCTGACCGGCAAGGTTCGCTTGGCTGATGTCCTGACAGGGGAACCCCCCGCAGATAACGTCAACCCCTCCAACGTCGGCTGCGGTGATGGTTCGCACGTCCTCGAAGCATGGGACTCCAGGCCAATGCTTTGCGAGGACGGCCCTTGCGTATGGCTCGATTTCGCAGAATGCGACAGTGCGGAATCCTCCCGTTCGCTCAAGGCCGAGGGAGAATCCGCCGATGCCGCTGAATAGGTCGAGGACACGGAGCATCACGCCTTCGTCCGGTCGTCAGGAGCAGCGTAAGGCGATTTGAACAGGGTGCAGTTGTCGTAGCCGTGCTGCCACTGACAATTCTTCGTTGGGCAAAGGTGTCCCACAGAATCCAGCTTCCGCTTCGCGCCGCAATATTTGCACCGCATCGGACACTGGCATGTCAGGCCGTGTTTGATACTACGATGCAGTTCTCTCTGGCTAGGCATTTTTCGCCCTAACGTCCACCGCGCCGCCGAGTGGTTGCCAGCCACCGAAGATGCGGGCTGGGGCTTTGACCCAAAAGCTGCTGAACACGACGACCTCACCGTCCTTCGGAGCGGTGGTGGTGTAAGTCTGGCCGCGTTTGCACTCCTGCCGGTCGCCGTTCTCGGCTTCGACGTGCCAGTCCTCAATGCAGACTGCGGTGCCAGCATTGATGCCGCTCATTTGATTTTCTCTCCGGTTGCGGATACGGCGACTCGTTGTGCAATTTCCTCCGCGAGGGTCTGCCAGCCGATGCGCTCAACTTCTGGCACGTCCTTCCACAGCGGGCAGTATTCGCCAGTCTTGAGCGCAGCCCATCGCGCCTCGTAAACAAAGCTGTAGAGCAGGAACGCTGCGCCGCCAGCATCATGCCCAAGCGGAGGCCGGGTTGCTTTAGCGGCTGCTGGCGATGAAATCCCGTATGGAAAGGTTCGCACGGTAGAGGATGGTGCCGCTTCTCGCTCATTCAACGTGATCTGCAATGCAGCGCGAATGATGCTCTCTTGCCGTAACTCGACCTTCATCTCCGCAAGCTCTCTATCCTTCGCAGAAAGAAGCGATGCTTGGTGCGACAGGGCGTTATTAGCCGCTCCGAGCAGTCCCTTGACATCGAACAGTTCCTTTGCTGGGCACTTCGGATCAGCGCATCCCATGCAGTGCGCGCAACCCGGAGCCTCTATACCCGGCGTTGCTCGTGTGGACTGGGCGGTTTCTCCGGGTTTGTTCGGCAGCGGCATCCAGTGTGTGACGACCCATCCCTCAAGCCGGTCATAGTTACCGGGGCGACCAGCCCACCAGTCTTTACCGCTGTGCAGATAGCCGACAGTCGCCCAATTCTCGATGGCTGAATCCTTGTCGCTGATGAGGATGCAGACGTGCTCAATAGACGCCGGCAACCTATCGCTGACCGGAATCCAACCCTGCTGCTCGGTGTGGGACCGTGCCTCATGGACAACGTGCGCGTCATCCGGCTCCTGGCCGACCGCAACCCACCGGACGAAGGCATCGCCCGCGTAATCGTCCCCGCGAGCAATGCGCTTGTCGTACTCTGGCGCCCGCTGGTAGTGGATCGTGATGCTTGGCAGTCGGGGTGATAGTGGCGCAGCAGCTTCAAGGGCCGCTGTAGAGCCTGGGAAGTAGCGCGGCTCGTTCCTGAACTGCTCGACCGTTTCCAGCAGCTTGTAGGGGTCGTGCGGCCAGCCCTTAAACGCCTCTGCTGGCGTGGCACTGATAATCGCTGACAGTTTTTCCAGCCACCAGAAAGCGCGGCCAAGGTCGGCCCAAACCTTCACCCATTCATCCGTGGCGGCGAGAGAGGGCCGTGGCGTTTCATTTTCCATAGACGATCCACTCCGGTTTGAATTTCATGAAGATGTAGCCGTAGTCATGCTCGGCGCGGAAGCCCTTTTTCGTGCTGCCGTCCGTGTCCGGTTCCTCTCCGTATTCAGACTGTGCAAGCCAGCGGGAAACGAACTCGTACACGGCCTCTGGCGTCGTCAGTTTGAACGGCAGCTTCGTGCCCTCGGTGTCGGCCCACAGCAGGCGCAGCACGCCGTCACGGACCTCGTATGCCTCCGCGCCATGCGAATGCTCGGTGAACCCAAGCTGGCAGGCCGCACGCAGGGCTGTCTCGGTGTCGGCCTCGATCACCAACGCCTGAAGGACGCCCCATTCATGCTCTCGGCGTGGCGCTTTATCAGACTGCGAGTTGTCGGTCATTTTTTCTGTGCCTCCATTCGTGCGCGCTGATACCCCCGCTGGAAAGCTCTTCCTTTTCCACCAGCCTTCCAACCGGGAATGGTTTTGGGGTCAAGGCCGGTGGCGAACGCTTTCCGACCCTCGTTCTCCCATGAGAACTGTTCGGCAATAGCGCGTTTGCGTAGGACGTTCTTTCCGAGTGATCGACTCATTTGCTACTCTCCTACCTCTCACCGAGCCACCGATCAAACTCCCCAAGGATTACCTCAAGGGCGTTCGACATTGCTCGCTCGTTGTGATTTCCATTCCAGTATTCGCGCAGATGCTCTATATCTTGCCTCGGCACGGCCACGCACCGCGCAGTAGGTTCGTCGCGCGTGATTAGGTGCGACTTCGTTGCATCGGTAGACGCCGACTCCGCAGTCCCCGAGGCATTCGGGCTTCGATCCTTAACTCCCGTTTCCGCCGATATATCCGCACGGCCTTCACGGCATTGCGCGGGGAGGTTTGAACTAGACTGCGGAGCGGCGTTCTTGAG
>ERZ1292629.4014-Hain-H43-01um-R1-4014-length-11003-cov-7_pt1 | contig 11003 bp, 10 predicted proteins | sample MGYA00564399_ERZ1292629 | MGnify/ENA primary metagenome ERZ1292629 (study PRJEB36523, sample SAMEA6512636) | groundwater metagenome | collected 2019-01-08 | study: AquaDiva: Metagenomics assemblies of 32 groundwater samples | reverse complement strand
GACTTCCGGGGGTTTCTCATGCTTCAAGACCGGCTTTATACTAGCAGGTTTCTCCACTTTCTCAGCATTCGTCAGCTTTTCTTTTTGAGTCTTGACAGCCTTTTTTATCTTCTCGACAACCGTTGCCTTCGCTTCTTTCTTCATCGGCACTACGACTTCTTTAACCTGAGTAATTTTCGCCCGGGTCTTCTTCGCTCTGGCCAGTCGCCGCTTCAGCTTATCGGGGATACTCCATATCCATTTGCCCTTTGCAGCTCTGATGTCTACTGTCCCCTTTGTAACCTGTTTCATTATTGTCTTGCCGGGGCGTAATAGACCCGCCTGCTGCTGAACCGCCTGTTCTGCTGCTGCAAGAGACCTCTTCACGTTCAATCGAGCTGCATTCGGGACCTTCGGGCCTATCTTACGAAGAAGCAGCATCGTGACGAGCAAGCCACCTCCTATAATGGCGTTACTTTGCATTTCAGGATCCTTCACGATACTGCGAACTCTATTTTTAAAGCTTTGAATTCTTTCTCGATGCCGCTCTGACTTAATCGCTCGATGAACGGTCTTTTCAAATCTTCTGCGCTCTACTTGAGCAGTCTTATTTCGAATAGGAAAGCGTCTGCCTTCATAAGTCACCCATATGAGCTTATCGCTGGGCTTGTAATCTACGAATTGCAATAATTCTGATGCCTTGATTGCCTGCGAATTCTGGTTCTGCTGCTTGAAGTCACGAAGGAAGTCTCTTGGGGCTCTTGACTTTGATTGTATGGCTTTCCCTTCGGGACTGGCCAAATATTTCTTTCGTGCGACCGTGCTCTCTTTTTTGAACTGCGCAATATCCCGCGGTGTATTGTAACCTTTGAAGTCTTTCTGTCCAGCCCACCGAGAATAATCCTCAAGATCAACTCCGGGATTTTTCCTGTAAAATTCGTTTTCAGAATTCTGAAGCCTTTTGAGCCATTCTGCACGGTAAATATCACCCTGGGCTTCTTTCGCTCCTAGTAAGCCTCCCAATCCAGCGCCTATCGCACCGCCAATTAAAGCACCCCTCCTTCCTCTGCTTATCCCACCAATGGCACCGCCGAAAAGTCCTCCCAATGCCCCGACCTTCCCGGCTGCACCAGCTATATATCCGCCCTTCTTCTTAATCGGAATGCGTCTGCCTCTAACAGTGGTCCACTGCACATCCTGATTATCGGAGAACTCTCTCTTTCCCGTCCTGAAGTCATAGTCATGCATAAATCCTTCTGGATTCGCCATGATTGCTACTTCATCGCCATTATATCCCTGAATCGTGTTCTCGATGAGATTAGCCAATGCTTTCCGTTCATCCTCATCGAGCCTATTGCCGAAAATGTCATCTACTTCATCTCTGACTTGTCGATAAGGAAGCCCCTCGGAATATGCGTAGCCCGAGTAATTGCCTTGCAAACCCTGCCCGAAACCTGGGACAAGGGCCTGCATCGGATTTATGTAGAGTTTTCGCTTCGGTCGATAAGCTGCTTGCTGATCATAAGCTGAGACATAGTTTGGATCAAGATCTCGCCTAATCCTATCCGAAGCATAGTCCGCGGCCATCCACGCGGCCATAGGAGCTGCTAGACCTACTCCGACTTTGCCTACAGTGCCTAGACGCTTCCAGCCGCCTTTAACGGCACCGCCTATGCCTTTACCGACTCTCTTCAGCACGCCAGGTCTGCCTGCAGATTGGCCCACAGACTTGGATGCACGGACCTGCTTTTGCAAGACACTTTTGAATGCTTGCATCTTGGCTCTATTCGCACCGGCCCATTGCTTATTGAATTGCTTTAGATTACCAGGGTAGCCCTTGAAGCCTTTCGCAAGCCGGTGTATTCCCCCCGCTACCGATCCTCCTGCTGCTTTCGCCAAAATAGGAAAACGTCGTCCATTGACAGTAATCCATTGGACAGCCTTTCCCGCAAGTTGCCCTATCGCAGGCATCTAGATTACCTACCCGCATTCATCATTGCATTCTTCGCAAGACGGGCTGCCATTCTCTTCTCACCATCCGACTTCTCATCGTCAGCACTTTTCTTCTTGCCCGACATCATCATGCCTTCATCAGGACCCATTTCTTTCTCTTTGCCCATACCCTTTTTCATCCGCTTGCGGATCTTGGCCATCATGGGCATCTCTTTTTCGGCCTCTGGAGATAGCTCTTCTTCCTCGGGTTCCTCATCGTTCTTATCGGCGAATTCATACGTCTCGGCTCCTATGAGGGCGAAGCCGATTGAGCGAAGCCCTTCGGAATCGATCATATCATCGCCGAATGCGATTGCCTCGATATCGCCATCCTCACTGAGCTGGACCTCGACGTTTTCCCATGCGTCATCGTCCGCGAAGTCTACTCCTGGCGCAAGTGCGTGGAGCGCATTCAAGAGAATCTCATCCGATTGTTCTTCATTGAAAAGATCGGACAGCATCAACGCGGATGCAGGAACGAGTATCATTTCTTCGTCTTCAGAATAGCGTTTCGACTGCATTCCACTTGCTTTCTTCGCTATCTTTGCACGTTGGAATGGTTCTTTCACCTTCCCTACGATATATTTGCCCGTTCCTTTCTTTTCCATCTCCGGTACTTCGCGCGTCACTTTTCCCCCTGCTCCTGGCATATAAATACTTCTGGGTGCTCCTTTCGCTCCAGAGATTCTCTTTCCGATTATTGGAATCTTTGACATTTGGACTCCCATAGCTTCCAATTCGGGGTTTTTTATTCCTCCCGCTTTCATGCCCTTTATTATCCGCCCCCTCTGCATCATAGCTCTCAATGCGGGAAGTTTTCTCGCTGCAAGAAGACCACCTCCTAGAGCCGCCAATCCCAATCCACTACCGACTGCGATTCTCCGTTCAAGTTTTGTATTGATAGGAAATCGCCTGCCCTTATAAGTTACCCATTTCACATCTTTGTCTCTCGTCGCATCTGCGAACTCATATGCAAGCCGATCTCCCACGATTTCAGCCATTTCCTCTTCGGATAGCTCGATTTCCTGATCTCCGATTTCGAATTTGAACATCTCATTGTCTCCTTCCGTATATTTTACGCCCATCGGGGCTTTCGGTGGTGAATAGGCAGGCAATACCCTTGGTTTTCTGCCTGCCGCGGCCATCGGACGTATTCGCTTCGTCTGTTTAATGATGCCCGTATTCGTCTTTGCTTGCGCTATCTTGTATTGCAGTCTCGGCATCGTTTCGGTTCGAAATCGAGCAAGACCTCTTCCGGCTTTCGAAGAACCCTGCGTCACCAGATTCCTGAGTCCGCCCTGTATCCCAGTCGCTGTTGATTTTGTTTTCTGTAACATGCCTGGTATCCTCGACTGAGCCTTTGCCAGGCCGAATCCAAGCTTCTGCTTCATCAGAGACCTCTGCCGGAAAATAGTAGGACCGGCTTTCTTCATTGCAACACCGATGCCACTCTTTATCCCAGTAAGTCCAGTGCCTATTTTTCCTCCGAATCTGCCCATTGATCCACCGAGTTTTGACCTGGTACTGAGTTGCTCTCCGATTTTGCTCATAAAAGGCAATCGCTTCCGAAGCAGCAAGCCTCCCGCCAGAAGCCCTGCGCCTGCAATCCCGAGACCGACTTTCCCCATCGTGGACATGCCTGGTTTTTTCTTTATTGGAATGCGTCTGCCTCTTACGGTTATCCATTGGACATCACCTTGCATGTGCCCAGTGAATTGCATAGTTTCCTCCCGCTCCGAATATTTCCGTCGCCGCCCTTTCTTTTTCCTTTTTTTTCTTTCCGGCATACTGGCCGCAATCTGTATTGCATAGGGAGCAGATAATGCGGTCAATGGTAATCGCATTCTTCCGATTCGTAGCCGATTCTTCAAGTCTACTTCCTCCACCCCGCGCTTGATTCCCCGGCCAATTTTATATAGTTCTTCCGCCCCCGCCTTCGGGATGTCCTTCAATATCTGCATCGTTATTTTTCTTTTTCCCTCTGGAGTAAGTTTGCGATCTAGTACTATCCGTTTGATTACGCCCATGAGGACCTGTCCAGACTTGTCCTTCGTGATCTCATCTATCAATTCGGCTCTAAGAACATCTGATTTATTGCCGAAGATTCTGCCTTTCGTCAGCAATTCACGTACTCCTTGAATCCTTGCGAATTTAGGATCGTATTTGACTAATGCCGTTCTATACTTTACACTTGCCGGAATGAAATAATCCTTTATCTTCGATGCTATTTTCGTATTGATTAAATTTGCCGAAACATTCTTGCTAGATGCTAATATCTTCGAAAATATTTTTCTTCCTCCCGGCGTCTTCGCTGCGATAAGGCCCGCTAAACCTAATCCTAATCCTGTCCCTGCTATTTTTCTGTTGCGTATAATTTCCCCTTTGCTTAGCCCCCCCATCGCATGGGGGAAAAAGATATCCTCGCTGATAGAACCTCTCTTGATTTTTATCGGAATCTTTTTTCTGCCGATAGTTACCCATTTGATTCTATCACCACGCTTATCTACGAACTCTCTTATTTCTGACTCAGGTATCTTACGTCCTCTCACAGTGATCCACTGAACATCTTCACCATCCGCCAGCTCAATTCGTTCTTCAACATCATCATCATCCTCGGCAAGCTGCTTCCTCGACTTACCCGCTTTCTTCATCGCTATCGCAATACTCTGCGCCCTGGGATGCCCGCTCTTGATAAGTTCCGCTATGTTTCCCGATATGACATTCTGCGAGCTACCGGCTCTAAGCGGCATCGTGTTTCCTCCAGGAAATGTTATAGATTACCATACTAAGTATAGCAAAAAAAATTCCTCTGTCAATCTAGCAGAGGAATTTTCACTCAAGAACCTACAGGACAAGTAATTTTCTAGCCTGTTTTCTCCTCACTCATCAGCTTCTTCTTTCTTTCCTCCAACACTTTCCGCAATACTGTGTCTTTCGATTCACTAACTCTGTACTGCTCATAGTTTTCCGCCTACCACATCGGACACAGATATGTACGACCTGGTTAGCTTTCACCGACTTCAACCAGCAAATGCGGCAGCGTTCCGTTACACGTGAGGGCCGTTGCCCCCGAGCGATTTGTCGTTTCTTACCGCAGTCGGGGCAGATGAGAATGACAGTTGACATTCTTTCTCCTCTCTCGCCTCCCACCATGGGCAGGCAGCTACGTGGCCGAGATAGCGATATCGTTTCGGTGTAATCCTATCCCAACGAGCATCCTCTACCCGCACGGTGACAGGTTCGCACATAGCTCGTCAGCTCCTAACGGCAAAATCCCATCCATCAACAGATTGTTGAGGCGCTGCAGGAAATATTCAACCGTACGCATTCCCTCAAATGTGGCAATGACCCTATTGAAGAGAAAGATGTAATCTCTCGGGCAGTTTTCCGAACTTCCCGTCGCTTCCTTGCGGGATACACATATTGTGTGTAGATTTTCATACTCCCTTCTTTGTATTCGGAAACTCTCGCACCTGCCAGGGCAGGCCCGCCATCTCGCCCTTCCAGAAATACGATACGCCTGCATCCCGGCACTGACACCACAAGCTCTCTGCCCATGCGGGGTCAAAGGGCCGCTTGCCGGGGCCGGTCTCGGGGCCAACAATTACCCAGTGGATACCCATGGCGGCACCCTCATCTCCGGACACTTCAATCCCCGGCGATAGGCATGAATCAATCTGTTCGAGAAGGGGTTCGAATGAGACGCCTCTGATTAGGAGTTGTGTTTGTCTCAATATTGGAATTCGCTTATCCGCTGTCTGCTGGTCCTCCACGGAGACGAGCCCTATGAGATTCGACGGAGCTTTGCAGTCTTCAGCAAAAAACTTCCGCATCCGTTCCGGCCGTTTGGTACACACAATAAACGTGTGAAGCGGCGTCGCCTCTATTTCGCCCATCACTCCGGCGATGTAGTCTAGCGAGATTTTCGAATGAAACAAGTCGCCCATCGAATTGATAAAAATACGCTTGCCGCTGCCGGGGACTTTCCACAGTTTCTCCAGATTCCACGCATGCCGCGTCGGCTCAAACGGTTCGTCTTTCCGATAGCCCCGTATGCCCATCCCGGCGAGGCGGCGAGCAAACTTTTCGGCGTAGCAATTACGGCAACCATCAGAAACTTTATCGCAGCCGTGCATCACGTTAATGGTGGCATCGCACCAGGGGATTTTACTCATCGGCTACCTCCACTTCTTTTAACGGCGGCCAAGGAATTTTCGCTAACTCGATCTCAGTGTGGCTAGATTTATGCCATCTCCGCCAGGTCGGCGCACGTCAGGTTGCAGGTCTTGGGGATGTCCGGCTTCTTCTCAACCAGATCGATTCGCACGAATTCACCCATTAAGCGTGTCATTGAGCCTCACTTTTCACCATCCGTCAGCATCGGCCTATTGACGGTTATCCATTCAAAGCCTATAAGCACCGGACCGGGAATATACTTCACGAAGCCATTAACTTTGTTATCTACCTCAATTTTACCCGGCAAGTGCGTCGCCTCACGCTCGATTATCTCCAACGGCGACCGCTCCGCTTCCTCGTAGAGCCGCTTGAAGTCTTTCTCAAGCCATGTCAGCTTCTCATCCTCCGTCGTCTGGCACAGGTGCATCCAGCTGCCCAGCCGGTTGATGACGTAGTGTATCTTCGGGTCCGCGAACTTCACCGACGCATAATATCCGTGCTTCCGGATCGCATCGACCATCTGCTGAAACTTCTTAGAGATGTTGTCCTCGGGCTTATCGCCGAGAAAAGCTATAATCTCTGCGGGTGTAGGATAAGTCTTGTTTCTTTCGAGATGTCTTACCATAGCCTGGATTACCGCCTTTAGTTCATACTTTTCAAGCATTCGAAAAGCAAAGGTGATAGCACTTTCAGCCTTTTTTGGGATATTGACTACTTCTGCGGCATCATCCATCAAATTCCTGAATCCAGCATAGTCTTCTTGTTTCATGATATTTTCGCCTCCACGTCTATGAATTCACCCTCTGGGATTAGCGGTTCTTTCACCACGCCATATCTAATTCCCAAATCAATCGTGCTTCCCCCCTCTCGCCTAATGGGTTTCTCGGGGTCATATGCGCCTTCGAGAATCTTTAGCATATTTTCTGGCCGAATTATCCATTCAAAACTCGCGAAAAATCTACGTCTTTCTCCTCGTGGTTCAACACGGCCACATAACCAGTCTGCTCTTTTGACTCGTTGGAAGTATTCATTCCACCACTCGATCTTCTCTCGTTCCTTCTCCTCGCTTATCCGACCCCTCAATAATCCTTGTCGCTTATCCGTCAGCTTTAACATTCGTCGTAACTCAGGAAGAATCTCATGATACTTATCCACAATCAATTCGAAGAATTCTCGCTCCTTAACTCTGCTATCTAACTTACATGGATCCTTTTTATCTTTTTTACTAGAGGGAGAAACATGATCACTACATCTCACTTCTTCGTTAGAAGAAGTGCTATTTGAATCAGTGAATCCGGAATCAGGAATCAGGAATCCGGAATCAGACGGATCAGATCCGTTATTTAACGTTGAATCAACCGTTAAATAACCGTTATCTTCGTGAGGCGCATCACAGGCCGCTGACGCCGACATCCACAGAGGAGGAGGAGGGATTTCACTTGCCTTTTCTGTTATATGCGGATGTTGGTGCTTGTGAAAATTATTAATGGATATAAAATAAGCACCGGACTCAACTTGATACCTTATTATGAATTTTAACCGGACCAGTTCCGTTAGATAACCGCTAATATCCATAGATTCACGGTAGGGAAAAATCTCTGCTTTGATTCGCATCGGACGATCTTCTAGTCGGCCCTCCCTATCAGCTAGGCACCATAAGCCTATAAAAAGAAGGGACAGCAATGGATCTGCTATCCCTAAAACTTCGTTCTTGAATAACCCTGGTTTTATATTTCGAGCGCGCATGACACTTTCTCTCTGTTTCGATTATTCCGTTTTAGGCACCATTCTCGGGCGAAGGTGGCAAAAAAATTAAGCTCCTGGTGATCAAGCCGCGACAGTGCGCCTTCCCAAGAGCTTAACCATTTGCCATATTCAGTTACTCGCAGACACACTGCCGAGCGGACTTGATCCTCTTGATCATACATCCCTTTTTAGCAAAAGTCAATACTCCATCGGAAACAAAGTTTTATGCGTTTATGCATACTGCATCCTCGCAGTATGCAGTATGCAGTATGCATATTTGAATTAGGAATCTGCTACCACAAGGAAAGAAAAGCGCACTCAATCACAGTATCCATCACATCGACATTCCGAAAATCGCATGTATAAGCAAAATTTCACTCCGGGTTTTCTCTTCTAATCTCATCCTTCATATTCACTAAATCCGAGAAGTTGAGCCGAGCAAACTCATCTTTCGTGAGCACCACATACTCAACATTATCACTCTTCCCATGCTGCCCTCTCTGCCAACCAAGTATTCCTGTTATACATTTCAAAAATGCTATCTCTTTCTCATTCAAATATTCTTTGATGTCCGCATTCTCAATTACAAGGTAACGAGCCATCTTTGGATAACGCCTCCTGGATAAGAAGAAGATCGGGCCGGTGAAACCGGCCCGATTATTGCCGCATTTGAGGGATTCAGAAGGACGGTGTGCCTCTTATTGCTGGACAGGAACGAAAGGCTCCTCCTCCTCGACCATCTTCTCAAGAGTCTCGTCCTCGTCTTCATTCTCATCCTCGCCCAGGCTAACGAAGACTTCCTCACCGAATTTTGAGTCGGCCCGCTTGACACGTATTCCTAGTATTTCATTCTCGACTATGGATCCTGCGTATTCCGAGAACTCCTCGAAGTTTTCGACACGCTTCCATTGGATAGGTATGAAGCTGTCATCTTCCTCGGCCAATGCGATGAGTCTTTCATACCGTTCCGAGAATGGCATCTCGCTCATATCCTCGCCATCGATAAGAGCTGCATCATAGACGAGCGTATTCAATTCCGCATCTGCTGCGTCTTCCTCCGAGAGGATGAATACCTCCAGAACGGCTTCATCCGTCTGAGGGACATCAAACCCCTCGATGGGCTTACCGTCTTCTGCAAAGATTTTGGTCTCCGCCTGATTCCTGACATGTACCTGCATATTCCCGCCGTAATAAGGCGCGACATAAAGCGGGTAATTTTCCAAACTCTCCACATTCTCACCGAACTGAAACGTCTTCTCCGAAGTATCGAAGAACTCACCGAATTTCACGGCCATTTTCTTGTCCCCTTTCTTCTTACGTCTGCCGATTATTTGCATCAGGCCCGGGATTCGGACCTGATCGGTTCCTGGTGATTGCATCTTATTGCATTCCTCCTTATTGTATTCTATTATAAACTCTCTTCCTCGTCAATGCCGCAGCTCAGTAGAAATACCAGGGCCAAAAGGGTCCTCTCATTGGCTCAAATGGCATGCAGAACGCAAGTAGCGGAGCGAATAGGTCCGAAGGTTGCGGGCTGCTCATTTTCCCTTATCTTCCTTCTCTCTTTATCGGCCAGGGAAGGCCGAAGTCTTTCCGCTTTATCTTTACCATCTTTCCTTCTCGATCCGTATGATGCCATACGATGCCTTCCATGTCCTGCTGGGCGAACCATGCCTTCAAATCAGTGAAGTTCAGCGGGACCGTATTCAGGAATTCCATACCGTGATGGAAAAACCGATGTTCCTGCAACCCCTCCGGGTTGCCCTGCACCTTCGGCCCGCAAAGCTCATATGTACCATCATGCTCGGGCCGGTGCTTCTCCCATGCTTCTCTGTGCCACTTATCGCCAGGATCCGTTTCGCTTACAGGGATCCATCCGGGCCAATGCCCTGTGACCTCATCCGGTTCCTGCGAAGGCTCGAATCCAGGAGGAGGAGTTTTACCCTTCTTGGCATCGTATCGCTTGTATAACTTGCCGCGGACCATGCAAGCTGTGCCGTCGCGTTTACGTGTAGCAATTCCTTCGCCACTGAGGACCCATTCAGCGCCGGGAACTACCTCATCCCGGACAAGCTTGTCTCCATCGTAATTCCGTTGAAATAGGCTGATGATCTTTTTCATTATATTTTGCCCTCCTCGATTAATTTCTTTGCAATTCGCACGTTCCACTAGGCATGTGTCAACTCCTTGCATTCTTATAGGTGGCTTATGTCTTGGCTCACCTCCGGGCAATCTTGCCGATGTTCGCATTCTTCACAAGGTCGCCCGTACCCGACGCAGCGCCACGCTTCAAACTCTACGCGCAGAGGTCCTCCCGCCACAATGGTGCGGGACATGTAATATTCATCATCACTGTCGGGAGCGAAACGGAATGTCGTATTCCATTCCATCTCAGGAGCACATTTCTTTTCTTCTTTCGTAACAGGTCGGATCCGGAAAATCCCGCCTGTCGGAGGAACGGAATCGGCAGGGATCTCGCAGAATACGTATTTAGCCATTGTTTCCAGCCTCTTTTCTCATACGAAACTGTAATTGTCTTTTCCATTCAGGAACTACATCCTCCGACGATTTCGATGTCGCTTTCGTAAAGCTATCTATAGATTCTTTTTTAAATTTTCGCTCATCAGAACAACATCTCCTGTTCATATTCATCTGTCGATATATGCTTCACGCCTGGAGTAAACAGACCTTTTCTACGCTTCTCGTGAAGTCCGATGTATTCAAGATTCAGTTCAATGCCCAGCCAATTTCTCCCTTGTCTCTCTGCCTCCAGCAATGTCGTGCCGGTTCCTGCGAAGGGATCCATTACGATGCCAGGTATTGTCTCTTCCGTATCGCAATGGCAAATTTTTTGAAACGCTATATCCAATAGATTAGAGGGCCTGTTTCTTCCGTCAAAGATCATACCATCTGGACGGCCACTGTCATAATCTATTCTTTTTCCCTGCATGTGCTTCCCACGCTGCATTGTCGGGAACCAAGGCATTCCGCAAGAAACGCAGACTTTCTTCGGGCAACACGCTTTTATCGGTGTCCGCACGAGCTTCTTCGGATATGCTGCGTAGTGCTTGCCTTTGAACGGCACAGGGTTGATTGTCCAGACACATCGC
>ERZ1292629.4013-Hain-H43-01um-R1-4013-length-11005-cov-11_pt1 | contig 11005 bp, 11 predicted proteins | sample MGYA00564399_ERZ1292629 | MGnify/ENA primary metagenome ERZ1292629 (study PRJEB36523, sample SAMEA6512636) | groundwater metagenome | collected 2019-01-08 | study: AquaDiva: Metagenomics assemblies of 32 groundwater samples | reverse complement strand
GGTGTCGGACTGGTTGTTTTTTTCTGGATAGTTTTCTTTTTTAAGGCGTCAGCTTTTTCTTTGGCGGCGGTTTTTAACTCGGCTTTTTTCTGGTCAGCCGTCGTTTTGGCCTTGGCTTTAACGGCTTTGACTTGATCTTGGGCTGTTTTTCTTAGCTCACTTATTTTGCCTTCATATTCCTGACGGATAGCTTTTATTTTGGCCTCCATTTCTGTTCTTAATGTTTTTATCCGCGCTTCTACATTACTGACGGCATTACCAGAATCGGCAGAAATTGTGTTAGCGCTTTCTTGGGCCAAAGCCACGCCGCTAAACATAAAAACAGAGACCAATACGGCTATCGTTAATTTTTTCATATTAATATAGTATACAACGCTTTAATAAATTAAATATCCACAACGACTTATAAATTCGGTTCAATCAGGGCGGCGAGGCGAAGCACTTCGCGCGAATAAAAGTTGCAAATATATTGAGTGCAGTTAGGACTGCCGGAAATATAGGCCTTGGCGGCTCGGAGTTCTTTTTCTCGTGTTTTGGAAGTCGCTCCGGCATCAGCCAAATATAAAGCCGCGGCAGTAAAAGCGTCTTCCACTTTCCAAGGATCGGGCGGATTATGTCCAGTAAGATCGGCTACTTTATCATCAAACAATAGCCAAGTTGAAGGCAAAAACTGCGCCGGCCCCATAGCGCCGCCGCAACCATACGAGGGCTTGCGCGACACCGGCATATCATCGGGGTTGTAGCCCAACTGACTCGTTATCTGGAAAAAGGCGTTTTTTTGTTTTTCGGCCGAGGACGGCTTGCCTAAATTTATATAGCATTGATACAGATCAGTTTTCCAATTGCCGTTGCCGGTGTGATTGCCGGCGGTAATAATTCCCTCTTCGTAACGCCGGCCGGTTTCAACTTCCAGCAACCCCAAAAGAAAGGCCGTTCTGATGCCCGTTCTTTTGGCCGCCAGGGTGGCAAATTTAACCGCATCCTCGGCCGTAACACCGCTTTTTCCCAAATACTGTATCTGATTTCTAATGGCCGTGATATTTTGTTTCTTAACTTGGATTAATTTTTGATAATTGGCTTCCTGGCCTTGAGTTAGTTTCAAAAGATTGTTTCTTTCAGTTTTTTTAGCCACGATATTTTGCCTTTGAATTTGCGCCAGGGCCCGCAAAGATAGTTGTTCTTCTCTTTTCTGCTCCAAGTCGTCTTTTTCTTTTTGAAGAGAGTCCTTTAAGTCCTTAAGATTGTCCAGGGACTTATTGATATTTTCCTGAACATTGCCCAAAACCGAAAGTTCCTGAAAAAATTCTCCCAAGTCCTTTTTAACTATAAGGATTTCAATAAGCGATAAAGTGTCGCTTTTGTATATTGTTCTCATGTATTCCGAAAGCGAGACCTGTTGTTTGGAAATTTTAACTTCGGCCTGTTTGATATTGGAAACCTTTACGCCAATACCGTTCTCGGTCTGGGTAATAGAAAGATTAAGACCCCTGATGGTGAGTTCCGCGCGTTTAATTTCATTATCCAACCGAGCCACCTCGTTTTTTAGGGTCTCTTTCTGGCTTCTTATCTGAACCAAATTTTTATCTAGAGAAGAAATTTCGGCTTCAATGGCCGCGATTTGGGATTCCAACTCAACCCTTCGGGCCGGACTGACCTCTTGGGCCAAAACCGAATATACGAGACCGATAAATAACAAAAGGCCAACCACAATATAGCCAGCCCTTTTTTGATAAATCAAAAACATTTCGCGCGATTTATTCAATTATTAAACAATAAACTACTATAGAAACAAGTTTTTATTTTCGCCAGCGAGGATTGTTTGAGTCCCGAGTTTTACGAGGGCGAGTTCCGGAGCCAGAAAATAAAAACTTGTGGAATGGCTTATTCCTTTTTAACTTCTGGCTCTTTTCCTTTGGTCTTGGCGCTTTCAGTCGGGACCTCTGGTTTTATCACTCCTTCAACTTTAGAAACATCTTCCACCACTTCGCCTTTAATGGATTCCAGTTCGGCTTCGGTTCGGGGCGGCATTACCGAGGCCACAATCATGGTTTCGTCCGCTAAGATTTTAACGCCGCGAGTTATTTTTATATCACCAACTTTAATGTGGTCTTCAAATGTTTTCATGGCAGAAATATCCGCCTCCAGATGATGCGGCAAATCGGCGGGCAAGGCCTCAACCTCTAATTCATGTATATTTCTTACTAAAATACCGCCCAATTCTTTAACCGCCGGCGCTTCGCCCACGCACACAACGGTAATTCCCGCTTTTATTTTTTGATCCATCCGAACTTCCATAAAATCAACATGAGTTATGAAATCCCGCACCGGATCGGTTTGGGTAGCGTGAATAAGCACATTGCGGGTTTTGCCTGCCCCGACCCCAATAGAAGAGGAATCGCCCTCAATTTGCAATTCCAAGAGCGTGCTCTCGCCGGCTTCTTTTAAAACTTGAGCTATACGGCTAGCCGCCACCGCAACATTAATATTGGCCGCGCCGTGGCCATAAACAACCGCCGGAACAAAACCCAAGCGTCTCAATTTTTTGACGCTCTTGCCTGTTTCTAGCCGTGTTTTTGCTTCCAATTTAATAGCCATATGCGAAAAATATCAATGAAGATGCATTCTAACATCAATTCCAATCAAAATCAATTACTCTTATTGGCCGCGCCAAAAAGCTGAATCTTGGACATTACTATTTTTTTCATATCTTCCACCGCCTTTTGATCTAATTTATACGGAGAATATTCATTAGGGTTTTGTTTTAAGGAGTCCTCCAACCCTTTACGGAAAGCCACGCGCAATTCGGTGCTGATGTGGATATTGGCCATGCCATTTTCTATGGCCCGACGAATATCTTCATCGGCAATGCCCGAACCGGCGTGTAAAACCAAAACAGTATCGGGAGACACCGCCTCGCGGATTTTTTTTATCCTTTCAAAATCCAATCTTGGTTCTTCTAAATTAATGCCATGGATATTGCCCACCGCAATCGCCAAACGATCTATGCCGGTTGAGCCGACAAATTCCCGGGCTTGATCTGGATCGGTATAATCGTTGGGACCTATTTCTACCTTTTTATCCGTGAGCTGGGATTCGCCTTTTAGATAACCCAATTCACCCTCTACTGATATATTTAGATTGATATTTTTACAATAACTCGCGACTTCTTGAGTTGATCTGATATTTTTTTCTAAAGACAAAGCCGAACCGTCAAAATGAATCGCGTCGTAACCGGCGTCCGCCGCGGCCTTAGCGGCCTCAACGCTTTTAGTGTGGTCGGCGTTCAAAAAAATATAAGGCCAGTTCTTTCTTTCAGCGTTTATTAAAGCGACTATTTCGGCTAAACCCAGCCAGGCCCGTTCACCCTCGGAAGTCCCAATCATAACCGGGGCTTTTGAGTCCTGGGCGGCCTCAACTACGGCTTTTAATTGCTCCAAATTAGAAACATTAAAATGCCCCACCGCCCAGTGTTCTTGATTAGCTTTTTTTAAAATTTCATTCAAAGTCATTGACATAATACCAATACACGAATGGAAACTAATGACGCGAATAAAGCATGTAAAGGCAAAATATCGGTTCGAGTGACTTCAGGGAGGTTCAACTTATTTATAATAGGGAGGGTTCAGTGCTCCTCCCTGCAGGAACGAGAACTGATATTTTGCCGAATTACATATTAATAAATCCTTTATCAAAATTATCAATTATCAACTGCTCCAACTTATCTTCTCCGCCGGCGTATTCGGCAAAAATCTTGGTCCACATGGCCTCGCGCTGATGATAGGTCAAATTTTCATTCTTGCCTTCCATAAACGAAACCAGCGACATGGCGTTATCTTCTAAATCAAAACTGACCACTCTTTCACTGCCATTATCCGGAAAAAGGCCGCCGACCCAATCTAAGTTATACCATAAACCCAAATCAACCTTGCCGCCGGATTTTTCGCTAACACTCACCAGATCCCTTTCACCCTTGGCCCAATGCATGGATTCGGGATTGATTCTGGGAACAAACAGCCGCGGGTCCTGCGGATTCTCCTTGATCAAATAGCGTTGAACGATCAGCCAACTATTTTTTGGGCTAACATCCATCAGTTCCTTAACATCGCCCCGCAACAACGCTTTAAATTTACCCGAAAAATCAGCGCCGGCGGAATAACGGTGGAATAGTTTGGAATAAAATTCTATTTCGTGAAAATAATGGAGCAATAAAGCAAAATCGCGCAAAAATTTTCCGGGAATATCCATTTTAATCGGGTTCAAAAAAATAACCCCGAATTCCTTAAGATGGCTGACATTATGGTGCTTTTTTTCCACAAACTTTTTAGCGATATCGTGCCAACGCTCGCTTAAAACCTTTATTTCAATGTCGCGCTCTTCAAAATCGCTGGCCGTAAAATTGCTGTAGGCCTCCTCAAAGGTTTGATGCATCCATTCGTCCGTCTCCACAAACCTTAAGGCGCTGAAGGCCTCCACCAAATCATTCATTTTCAAAAGATCATCCACCGAACCTAAACCCAGATAGGCCAGCAAATTATCGGGACGGCGTTTTTTGAATATCTCTTTTATAAAGTCCTTTTTCAAAAAAAATCCGCGGCCGACTTGCGCCAAAGAACGGGAAAGATTAGCCGCTTTTTCAAACTCATTTTGGCCTTCAATTGAATTCAAAAAACTTAAAAATTGCTTTTCGTGGTAAAAAATAACTTTCTGCAATTCACCGCGAACATGGGCGGCCGTGGGCGGCGCCGTGGAGTTTATCTCTTTTAAGGTCTTGCTTATTACAGCGTCATTTTCTTGAGATATTTTTTCTATGACACCAGTTTTTCCGGTTGATGCAGAAATACTCTGTACAAAATCTTCTAGAGTTTTGTCGGAAACGCCGAGTATTTTGGCTATTTTTTCGTTGGGATTCATTTAGTTAATCTATATATTAAAAACATCGGTTCGAGCGATTTCAAGGAGAAAACATTAAACCTTGTTGGAGTTAAAAAGAAAATCGGTTTGAGCGACTTCATGGATCCTGTCTGCCTGTCGGCAGACAGGATGACTAAATTTACAATAAAGAGGATTAACCTTGCTTGAGCAAGGTTAATCCCATGCAGGAGCGAAAGTTGATTTTCTTTTTTCAAGAACCAAAAAACTACAAAACAGCTATTTACTATTGTTTAATTAATATCTTTAAATCCTGCCATCTTGAATCATTTTCAAAAATATCTTTTGAAAGAATACCTGTCTTGGCGCCCACTGATTCTACCACACTAGTGGCGTTGGCGCTGGCCAGTTTAATCGCCCGTTCAATATTATTCGGTTCTGACATTAACGCTGCCACAAATCCCGAACCAAAAGCATCGCCGGCGCCGGTCCTATCGGCTACTATTTTTTCTTTATATATTCCGGCTTGATATATCTTCTGGCCGTCGGAAACCATAACTCCTTTCGGGCCATCGGTTAGTACGACCATACCGCGGACATATTCATCTAACTTTTTAAAAATATCCCGTTCATTGCCATATTTTATTCCGGTAAGCAGTGAACCCTCTTCGCGGTTCATTATCACCACATCCAGTTTTTTTAAAATATCGCCGAGTCCTTTTAAACCAAGTTTGATTTGGTTTTTAGAAGGATTCATAGCCACTTTGGCACCACTATCTTTGGCTGTATTTAAAACAACATTCAAAACATCTGGCGGCAAAGAACCGGCAATATAAAACCATCGGGCCTTGAGCGCGCGGGGATTGATTTCTTCGGCCACAAGATTCTCCGAAGCGCCGCGATAAACCAGCACCGTCCGCTCACCGGCGTCCGACAAAATCAAAACCGAATAGGCGGTTTTTAATTTTTCGTCTTCCACCACCAAACCGGTGCTGACACCTTCCGATTTGAGGTTTGATAAAACCTCCCGGCCGGAAACATCATTGCCGATTTTACAAACGGCGGCGGTGTGGAAACCCTGGCGGCTAAATGTAACCGCGGCGTTGCTGGCCCCGCCGCCGGTGGCAAAAACAATATCGTCTAAATCAATTTTGGCGCCGGCCGGCAAACATATCCCCTCGCCGCTTTGATATTCCGGCGTAGAAATAATCTTAAACTCACGGCTTCTTAAAAAAGCGTCCCTCGTCGCCGTGCCAATAGTGATGACATCAAACATAAAAACTAAAATATTAAAACTATAAAAATGAAACTATAAAAATTATACCATCAACTCCGTCTCAAACCCACTAACTGTTAAACACTCGGTGTTAAACACCGAGTGTTTAACATGGTATAATTTAGGTATATGAGAAATATCACTATATCAACTGGTGAGTATTACCACATTTACAACAGAGGAGTGAATAAACAAAATATATTTACAGACGAGAGGGATTGGATACGACTTCTATTTTTGATCCTTTACTTTCAATCACCTTTGACATTCAACAATATAGGCAGACGAGTTTCCCACTATGTTAAACACCGAGTGTTTAACATAGAAAACGACAGTTTGGAAAAAATTTATAAAAACATAACAGTGGAATTAACTAGTTTCGTGATAATGCCAAATCATTTCCATTTGCTACTAAAAGAATCCGAGAATAAGGGAATATCAAATTATATGCAAAGGATTCAAAACGGATACGCAAAATACTTTAATACTAAATACAAAAAATCGGGCCACTTGTTTCAGGGGCCATTCCAAGCTGTTCATATAGAAAGCAACGAACAACTACTCCATTTATCAGCCTATATCCATAGAAATCCGACAGAAATAAAACAATGGAATAAAAAAGAGCACTTATACCCATGGTCAAGTTATTACGATTATGTATCCAAGAACAGATGGAATAATCTGCTTAAAAGAGATGTAATTCTATCCCAATTTAAAAACTCAAAGGAATATAATAATTTTGTAGAAACCAGCGGCGCAAAAACAATAATTAAAGATAAACTCATTGATTACTAAACCATGTTAAACACTCGGTGTTTAACATGGTTTTTATTTTCGGCTGATGACTTTTTTTACCGCTTTTTTGATAGACCCAACTCCCATGCCAAATTTTTCAATAAGTTCTTCGGGTTTGCCGGATTCACCAAAACTATCATGAACACCAATAAATTCCATCGGCACCGGCATCTCCTTAGCTAAAAGTTCGGCAATGGCGCTACCCAGCCCGCCGGCGATTTGATGCTCTTCCACACTCACCACGGCTTTGGTCTCATAAGCGTATTTTAGAATTATATTTTTATCTAACGGCTTGATAGTGTGGATATTGATAACCGCCACCGAAATTTTTTCCTGTTCTAATTGAAGCGCCGCCACAAGCGCGTTGTGAACCAACGGCCCACTGGTAAAAATAACCGCGTCTTTACCGTTTTTAAAAACTTCGGCCTGGCCAATTTTAAACGGAGTGTTGGGCGTCGTTATAACAGCAGTTTTTTCTCGGCCAAATCGTAAATAAACCGGACCGGCCATTTCCGCCGCCGCCATAGTAGCTTTCTTGGCTTCTTCAGCATCGCACGGCACAATAACTGTCATACCCGGCAGCATTCTCATTAAACCAATATCTTCCAAGGCCTGATGGGTGGCGCCATCGGGGCCAACCGATATGCCCGCGTGAGCGCCCGCAATTTTTACATTGGCTTCGTTGTAACAAATAGTGGTTCTGATTTGTTCATTGTTGCGGCCCGGGCTAAACACGGCGTACGAAGATATAAACGGAATCTTGCCGCAAAGCGCCAGACCGGCCGCCACCGAAGCCATGTTCTGTTCGGCCACACCCATTTCCACAAACCTTTCGGGAAATTTTTTTTGAAAAGCCAGCGAGCGGGTGGATTCAGTTAAATCGGCGCACAGTACCACCACATTTTTATTTTTCTCGCCGGCCCAAACCAAACCCTCGCCATAACCATCGCGGGTCGGCTTCATTTCCAGCTTGAGAATGTCTTTGACTAAATAGCTATTTGGGTTGATACTCATAAAATCTTACGGCTAGATAAAATTTTCAATTAACAATTCACAATTCACAATTTTCAATCAAACTCCAATGATTCAATTATCAAACAGATTTGAAAATTAGGACATTGAAAATTCATTGATAATTGAAAATTGCAAAATTGATAATTCAATCAATATGCCCCGCTTCTATTTGTCCTTGTAATGTCCGCAACTCTCTTAATGCCACCTCCGCCTCTTCCTTATTGGGCGGTTTACCGTGCCATTCAAATTTGTTTTCCATAAAATCAATACCCTTGCCCGGAATGGTATGCGCGATAATTACGGTGGGTTTTTCAAAAATCGCTTGGGCCTGTTCGCAGGCCTCCACAAACTGGCGGATGTTATGGCCGTCCACTTCCAGCACATGCCAGTTGAACGATTCGTATTTATTTTTTAAATCATCCAACGGCATAATGTCTTCGGTGTAACCGTCTATCTGGATATTATTGCGATCAATTATGCCGGTTAGATTATTCAGTTTATATTTGGCCGCGAACATGACCGCCTCCCAGGTCTGGCCGGCGTCGTGTTCGCCGTCCGACATAGCGCAATAAATCCTGTTGGATAGATTATCCATTTTGAATGCCAAAGCCATACCGGACGCTTGTGATAAACCTGATCCGAGAGGACCAGATGTGGTTTCTAATCCGGGCATAGACAACCGATGGGGATGACCTTGTAGACGCGAGCCAAGTTTGCGCAAGGTCTTTAATTCTTCTATGGGAAAATATCCGGCGTGAGCCATAGCCGCATAGCGCACCGGGCAGATGTGGCCATTGGATAGTATCAACCGATCCCGGCCGGGCCACTCGGGATGTTGGGAATCGTGTTTTAAAATATGAAAATATAAAGCCGTAAAAATATCGGCCATGCCTAAAGGCCCGGCCGAATGCCCCGAGCCGGCTTCCACCAGCATAGCAATAATATCCTGCCGAATCTGATTGGCCTTCAGTTCCAGTTGTTTTAGTTTTGTCTCATGCAAAGAGTCCACAACTTAATTTTACCACAAAAAACGGCCTAGACCTCTTGAAATTGTTTAATAATTCCTTTTGGATCAGAACTACTAAAAACCCCCGAGCCGACAATAGCCACATCGGCGCCGGCGGATTTGATGGACTCTATATTATCTAAATTGATTCCCCCATCCACGGCAATTTTAACATTAGAATGGGCCAATTTTAATGTTTTTATTTTATCAAACACTCGCTCATCAAAAGTTTGGCCCTGCCGGCCGGGTTCAACCGACAAAAATAAAACGCGGGTGTCGGGCTTTCGCAAAAGTTCTTCATAGTTCTGCCAATGTGTTTCTATTTTAAAAGCCCAGACAATTTCTTTGCCGTATCTTTTAGCCAAAAAAATTAACTCACCAAACCTAACCGACTGCGGACTGGCAAAGGTCTCCACCTGAACCACCACTCGCTTAGCCGGGCTGGAAAACCAGCTGCCGGCTACCAGCCAGGGTTCGTTGACCATTAAATGAACCTCAATACTAAGGTCTGACTTTAGTAAAAACAAATCCTGGGGATTATCCCAAGTTGCGCTAGATGTAAATTTTCCATCCGATACATCTAATTGAATCCAATCAACCGAGCCGTCAATCAGTTTGATTTTCTTTTCTGTTTCTGACCAATCTTTCTCCAATATCGCTGGTATTATTTCCATGATTCTTCAATTTTATTTATTTTATCAATACGGCGCTGGTATTTGGTTTCGTTTTTGAATTTTGAATTTAACCAAACTTTAAGAATTTTTTCGGCCAAACTAAAATCCGTTAAATCGGCTGCCAGAGAGACGATATTCAAATCGTCATTTTCCCGGCCATGTTGGGCCAGCCACTCATTGGTGGCCAGTCCCGCGCGGATGTTTTTGACTTTGTTGGCGGCCACCACCATGCCCAAACCCGAACCGCAAATCATCACACCGGTATGATGTTTTAAGTCGCGCGCCACGGCTTTGGCCACTTCAAAAGCAAAAACCGGATAATCATCTTCCGGATCAAATTTGTGATTGCCCAAATCCTTAAAAGGAATTTTTGATTTGGATAAATAATCCTTTAGATATTCTTTTAGATTATAACCGCGATGATCCGAGCCGATATAAATCATAATCTTATTTTACCAAAATCTTACGATATTAAAAACCATACTCTATAGTGTTAACAAATCTTTCCCGATCGGACCAAACTTGTTAACACCAATAAAAGATATTAAATTGTCTCTAAAGTGCCACGCTTGTTTATACTAACAATCTGAACTTTGTTTTTGAGTTTCATATCATCCAAAGATTTTATAAATTTTTCGGGCAAAGGCCGATAACCCATCCACACGCTTTTTTGAAGCTGCCTGTAGCCGCAAGCCACTAGTTGAATCCGAACAGATTTTCTTTTACCGCTTTCTGTTTCTGGAATATCAAACATAACTAACCTCATAATACCATCTTCAATTGGCAAACTTGATTCCACTGTATCATTTATATAATCTTTTCCTTTATTTGTGAGAAACCACAAAGATTTTCCATGCAGCCCAGTTTTAGCCACCAACCCTTGCTTCTTTAAACGAGAAAGTATGACTGAGAATGTTCTGGAGGAAAATTCGTACCCGGTGGGCAAACCTAAAACCTGCCGCCATATCTTGCCTTCGGTACGATTTATAGGCAATACAGCCCCCAGAGTCATCTCGCCAGCTTCTTGAAATTTTCCTAAAATCAGACTAGTCAGAGAAGTTTTATTCCCAGACATATTTTTATTCATTTTCCTCCAACTTAATATATTTATATTCTATATGTTAACACTTTTATCCCGATCGGGCTATGTTTGTTAACACTTACTGAAAAACTGAACACCAGGAAGTTGTTAACAGTTTTAGACCGATCGGGTCGGAGTTGTTAACATCTATGATTACAGTACAAAAATGGAGATGGAGTCAGAAAATTATTATAGAGAAAATAAAAAAGGCCGAAACTTTTTCGTTCCGACCTTTAAGTGATTGGTGGTGCTGGTTGGAGGATTAGGGCACCTGATTTCAGCCATCCACT
>ERZ1292629.4012-Hain-H43-01um-R1-4012-length-11009-cov-3_pt1 | contig 11009 bp, 9 predicted proteins | sample MGYA00564399_ERZ1292629 | MGnify/ENA primary metagenome ERZ1292629 (study PRJEB36523, sample SAMEA6512636) | groundwater metagenome | collected 2019-01-08 | study: AquaDiva: Metagenomics assemblies of 32 groundwater samples | reverse complement strand
CCATACAAGATGCTTCGGCAACCTGCCTTCGCCATGATAGACAACAATTTGTCATTCACGTGACTCACACGCGTCAAACAGTCCCAAGTCACATCGAGCTTACTGTCAATGATTCCTTGACCCAACGCAATAACACGCTCATGATTGACCGTGAATTCATCATCCTCAAAATAAATGTGGCGCACACCAAACTCATCATACAATCGTTTGACATGCTCAATAACTTTTGGCGGACTCATCGCGCGCCCGCGGCCACCGAATACCTTAGACGAGCAACAGAACGTGCACAGGAACGGACATCCTCGAGACGTCACCATCGACAACGTACGACGACCATTATCAAACATGGCGTACGCGCGATACTTGTTCAACGGCAACAAATGATACGCCGGAAAAGGCAAGTCATCAAGCGACTCAATCCATGGGCGTTTTTCATTCATGACCAGACTTCCGTCCTTCATGTAGCAAAGACCCTTGATGTCCTCCAAACGACCCTTCTTTTTGACAATGAAATCAACAAGCTCAACCGCGGTAAGGTCGCCCTCACCAATAATACCGTAATCAATCGCGCCCTTCGCCATCGTATGGTCGGGAAGAATCGTCAAGTGCGGACCGCCCGCAATCGTCTTGATATCAGGACGGAGTGCCTTTGCCTTTTGGCACAATTCAAAACTCTTGAGAATCGTGGCGCCAACCGCGCTCACGCCCATCACTTTCAATTCCTTATCCTGCAACGCAGTCAAAAATTCCTGTTCATTATACCCCGTTGCGAGAAAATCCAGAATTTTAACACTATACCCTGCGCGTTCGAGACAGGCACAAACCGTTGCAAGGCCAACGCTCGGATAAATAGGGCTTGCGCCTTGCATGTCACCGTAGTCAAAAGGAGCAACAACAAAGAGCATTTGAGCCATACCTTTTTGGTATTCCGTCACTTAATAAACATTTCGGAACTATAGTCCTCGGAAGCTTTAAATAAGAACTTTTGAATTTTTCATCCTATGCAGAGCTTTCTCGCCAAACAGCAAAAGCATTTTATGATTTATCTGGCCGTTTATGTAGCTCTTACTTTTTTACTTATTATTCAAGTATTCACGCATCCCCAATTTGACGGCGATGACTTCCTCTCAGCAGACTACTTCATTTCCCAAGGACTCGCGCCACACGTAGACTTCTTTGACGCCCATCCCCTGTTTACCAACTACTTTTTCGCCCAAATTTTTTGGCTTACCGGAAGCTCTCCATCCAGTCTCATACTACTCTCATTACTTGACATCATCCTCACCCTCTTTTGTGCCTATCTCTGCTCCGCAATCGCGAAAAAGAATTCCTTTCGAAATCCCCACGTTGCTAGCATTTTATTTCTTTCAAGTTACACCGCGGTCGGATTTTTCTTTCAGCGCTATGACTTCGCCGCAATGCTTGGAATACTTTTGTTTTTTTGGTTTGAAAAACCATTCCTCCGCGGCCTCACACTCGGATTTCTCATACTCCTCAGTCCCATCACTTTTTTCGCTGCAGGGGTCATGGGTCTCGCATACCTCTTTCAAACATTCCGAGAACACAAAAAAAAACTCGCACCTATCATTGTAGGATTGTTGCTCTCCCTCCTTATTTGGCGACTTGTCCAATACCAAACTCCGCTCGCAGCAATGTATCAGGACATTTTTGTGTTTAACGGCTCACTCGGCAGCTATTACCCCGTACCATTTCTCGAATTCTTTTTCTTCACTGGCATTTTTGAAATATCTGCCCTCCTTTTTGGCACAGTAATCATTTACCGAAAATGGCGTGAATCAAAATTTGTTTCACTTGCAGCAGTATTCGTTGCTGCCATGTTGTTCCAAATTCTCATGATGAATATTGTCTACGGCCTATTTACTCGACTCAAAATGCCTGCCTTAGTCCCTATCACCGTGCTCATGATCATACTTATATCGGACTATAAAGCAAAAATCGGATACCTCGTCGTCGCTTTCCACCTCTTCCTTGTCCTTTTAGCCTTCACTCCAAATCTATCTCTACCTCTCCTCACCGACTATGCATTAGCAAACGAACTCAACGATTGCGTCAAACAGGATGCAACATTTTACTACGACGCATCCCCTCCCGAAAACGTTTCACGTGTGCACTTGTTTCGAGAACCTTCCGAATTTCACTGGTATCTCCGCCACTGGGCAACCCGCGCAAACATCACCTTGCCGCCAACTGCCATAAACGATAGCTATTACATCTGCGGAAACACCATCAGCGCATCAGCGATTCAGTGTAGCGAAGAACATATGCAATCACTTCAAAACGCGTGCAACGCAAATAAACTGTCACGCCCGCTCTGGATTCCAGTTAGAGAACGACTCCGACAGGTAATTGATTAACATTGTTGCAACCAACGGCTCATCCATCGGCAAACATTTAAAAAGGCGCAGAAACGAACTTCCTGTATGCCTGCCGTTATCATTGAACACGAATTTGCCACCTGCATCGGCTGCGGCGCGTGCGAATCAACCTGCCCTGACGTCTGGCAGCTCAAAGAACACAACGGTGAACTCAAAGCATTCCTCAAGAAAAAAACATTCCCGCAGAAGAATTTCAGCGCAATAAAGAAACCGCGGAAGCCTGCCCCGTCCAAGCAATCCATCTTATCGACGCCGAAACCGGCAAAAAAATCATTTAATCAATTCTGTAGATAGATTTAAAAGTGAAACACCTCGATGCATCACCATGAGAAAACTCACCATCACGTTTCACACGGACAAATGCGTTGGCGCATTCAAATGCACAAACATTGCGCCTGCCTTCTTCGCTGTTCACGGAGAAAAAGCAGAGCTTTTGCAAGGAACTCATTCGCATGACGGAAAAACAACCTCGCGAACCGTCGAATGCACAGATGCGGTTGCCGAACAAATTCTCAGCGCGGCAAAACACTGCCCGACAAACGTCATTTCCATCGTTGACGCAACAACGAACAAAACCGTCGTTGACACCGCAGTCATCGTCACGCAAACCGTGCGCGAAATACAGGCGCAATACGATGACGACAAAGAATTTGTCCTTGACGAAAAAGGCTATTTCCTCATCCGCATCGTTCCCGAACACAAACTCATCGAAGTAGGATTCTGCGGAAAAAGAAACACCGTCGAAGTCAAAGTCACCGGTAAAAAACCCATTGACATCTACCAGACCATTTTGCGCGAACACATCATCACTCGACCTGATCACGCAGCATATTTGGGTCGTGAATTACAGAAAGCATTCATCGCACTGCAACTTGGACTTGCCTACGTCCAAGACGATGAGCTTGTTTTTAAAAAATAGAATTCTACTGATGAACGGTTAGTTCATGAATCGGTATTTGATAAGCGTCCAGATACCCTCAAACCCATCCGTCCACGTAATCTTCTTGCCTTCCGCAAGCGTACGAGGATAAAACGAAATGGGAATCTCAACGATGCGAATGCCTTTCTTCGCAACTTTTGCCGTCACTTCAGGACAAAACTCGAAACCAGTACAGTCAAGTTTCATGTTTTTCAGAATGTCCGCGCGAAACACTTTATAGCATGTCGGTTCATCCGTCAAACGCGTTCCGTACAGCAAATTTGTCGCCCACGTAATCAAACGACCGCCAAACACAAAAGACAAGTAACCCAAACCGCCACGCGACAAAATACTCTTGTTCCACGTGCCCCGATGCTGTTCCGGAAGAAAATATCGTGAACCATACACGACCTTGGCGTTACCCCGCAAAATCGGCTCGATAAGCCCCGCAAAATCTTCAGGCTCATACTCCAAATCGGCATCCTGGATGATGATGATGTCGCCAGTCGCGTACTTGATGCCCTCGCGAATTGCGCTCCCTTTTCCGCCATTCGGCTTCTTGATGAGCTTTATTGAAAGGCCCTTGTTCTGTTTGATGAACGCTTCAACTTCCGACGCGGTTTTGTCCTTACTTCCGTCATCAATAACGATGATTTCCTTCTTCGCTTTTGTCGGATCAAGACGCGCGTTGATAACTTTACCGAGCAATGCTTTAATCGTTTCCTGTTCATTATACGCAGGAATAATAATGGAGAGCAATACTGGAAGTTTCATGAAATTTATCCCCCATAACCCCTATATAAAACTTTGTTGGTCAGTCTTTTCACGATTGTATCGACTTATCTTTTTTGACATGTGCTTTTTTTTTAAATGCACTTATTGCACAATTTTCAATGGGTTTATCGGGAGTCCGCGCATCCGCCCCGTGCGACGCTCGTATGCAAGTATACGCCCCATTTTTGTAAAGTAACGGATCATGCGAATTTCTCTTTTAAATCTCAGTTCACTTTTTTTGCCCGCAATCCAGGTAACGGGTAATTCATAGATCGGCAAACCATGCATGGTTGCCCGGAGCAACATTTCTGCATCCCAAAATACTCCTCGATCGTGGCTCTTATCAATGCTCAACTCATTCACCAACATCACGATCGCTTCCCGGTGAAATCCCTTAAAGCCACACACATTGTCAAAACATCTTGTCTTGAAATAATTACGAATAAACCAATTGTATATTTTGCTGACCGTATACCTAAAGGTGCTACGAACGACGTGCCCCCCGGGAGCATACCTGCTCGCAGTTACGATAGAATACCCCTCTTCCAATTTACGCACCATAATAGGAATAAATTCAGGATTCATGGAGAGATCCATATCAATCATGAACACATGAGGCGCCCGCGCAAAAGGGAAAGACCACGCAAGATTTTCACGCCTGCTCGGACCGTCCTGATACGCAGCCACGCCAATGCGCGGATTCTTTTTCCGGAGTGCGAGCGCAATTTCGAGAGTATTATCCTTGCTGTTGTCATCAACAAGAATTATTTCGTATTCTTTTCCGGTGCGCGGAAGCACCTTTTCGAGCGCGGAAACCGATGAACCAAGAATGGCTTGTTCATTATACATAGGAATAAACAGGCTGATTTCGGGGTTTTTAACCCGAGGCGCATAAAATACATTCTGCAACGGACGACCTTCCATACGTTACTACTCGAGGGGGTAGATTTATAAAGATATCGCGGCCTTTTTTGAGTATGAAGATAGAATTTCCGTTCATCATTCTTCTAATGGCTGCCCTCGCATGGTCTTCCTTTGCAATCATTAGCATTGCTGATCTAGCAGAAATTGGAGGCGCAGACCCGGCAGGATATTTAGTCATGGCGCGCGGACTGCTTGAAGGCGAAGGATTTGTCAGTCACACCGTTAAGCAATATGATTGGGTACAACCCGAAATCATAGGTCCGGATTATATCGAGCCACCCGGCGCGGCAGTTGGCATTGCCCTCTTTTTCAAGCTGTTCGGCGAGACTCCACTCACCGGTAAATTGTTCACACTCCTTGCAGGACTCCTTGTAAGCCCACTCCTAGTCTACGGCATTGCCCGCGCGTGGAATCTTTCCCCCATCGTCGCACTCTTCGCAGGCTTGTTCACCCTCTGTTATCCTGTGAGCTTCTTCAGCCACTTGTACGCACTCAGTGATGACCCCATGACCATGTGGGTACTCGCAGGACTTCTCTGCTTTTTCATGGCACGTGGAAGAATGTGGTTCTACGTTTTGAGCGGTGTCTTTCTCGCGTTTGCAGGAATGACAAAATATTCAGCATTCCTTGTTTGGATTGCGCTCGGGCTATATGCGGTGATTCTTCTCTGGAAAAAAGCAGACCCCCATCTGCGACTTTCCCACGTCTTTCTGCTCTTTTTAGTTGCACTCGCAGTTGCTTCACCATTATTGATCCGTAACCAAGTCTATTTTGGAAACCCCGTATTCACCGTTGTAGCGGCACAAACATGGACACTTGACTTTCAGGAACCCGATGAAAAATACAAAATGTTCTTCTGGGATGAAGGACCTGCCACCCTCTCATGGGCATTACATGAATACGATTTCGAGGATCTGTCGCGCAAATACGCCCGCATCGCCCACGCGTTTATCTTTGAAGAAGGATTGTTCGTCGCCCTCGCATTACTCGGATGCATCCTGATGATTCGCAAACCAGAAACTCTTTTCATTCTGATCTGCACCGCTATCTTCTTTTTCTTTTTCCTTTTGTATAACCATTACGAAGGAAGATATTTCTTAGTTATGCATGCATTATGGTGCATTCCTATGGCATACCTGTTCTTTCACAATAAATCATTCTTAAGAACAGTAGCAGGCATCGGACTGTTAGTCCTACTCTTCGGCTTTATTGGTTTGAAATTTATCCAAGCTGATACCAATCCATATGGTGATAGTGCGTTCACGCATAACCGCGCAGCACTCCACGAGGCAATCATCAATCTTGTTCCGCAAGGTGAACCAGTCATGACCTATTACCCTAGACAGAGCGATTTCGTTACGCGTCACCCCATACTCATGCAGGTTGAAGAAGATCCTGGCACCACTCTCCGCATTATGCATTATTACGGTGCGAACTATGTCGAATGCGGACCCAAAGCACCAGAATTAGATAATGACCCTCGCTTCCAACTTGTGTTTGACGGATATTATGATCTCTGCAAAGTAGACTGGAAACTCGTTTTTGAAACAAGCCCGCCAATACCTGCACTCGTAAATATTACCCAAGACTGGTCTTTCTCAAGATTCAGACCTTACGTGCAGAAAATCAGTCAATAATACAATAGTTTTTGAAATTAAGTAGACTCAATTACAGACTGGTTACAACCATTTTTGCCATTTTAAACGCATAGCCCCTTTTTAGCTCACGCCAAACATATCCCGGCCTCAAGTAGAAATTACTAAATGCGTTTTGGCAAACATTCTCAAGATATTCTGGTGATAATTCATCGCTCATTTGCATCGTCGCAGAATATCCACCAATGAGATTCCACCCCTCTTTCTTGATCCATTTATTCTCTTTTGCCATTTTGTACAAATGAGTTCCCGGGAATGGAGTTGCAATCTTGTAGTCAGCATGGCTCGGATTCAGCTTTTTGCTAAACGCAATAGTCTCGGCAATGCTTTTACGAGTCGATCCAGGAAGTCCCAAAATGAAAAAGCAAGTGGCGCGGATTCCCACGCGTTCACAATGCCCAATCGTTTCTTCAACTTTAGCAATATCAATAGGTTTGCGCAAGATTTTCGTCAAAATTTCGGGATGAATATCTTCCACCCCAAAATTAATTGCACGACAACCCGCATCATGCAATTTTTCGATTAACTCCTTCGTTAATAGCTCAGGTCGAGTCTCAAAACAAAACTCGAGTTTAAGCCCTCGTTCCTTAATGATGGCACACATATCCTCAATACGCTGTTTATCCAACGTAAACAGAGGATCGCGGAAAAACACTCCCTTGAAACCATAGACTTTCGCGTCTTTTTCCATCTCGTCAACCACATTTTTTGCAGAACGCGAACGCCACTTAAGTCCCTGGTTTACAGGATAGGAACAATAACCGCAACCATACGGGCAGCCTCGTGTAGACTGGATGACCGCAACAGGTTTTTTACTCAACAAAGGATAATATACAAAGTTATCGATTTTAAAAAGATCCCATCGCGGGAAAGGTAGTTTGTCGAGCTCTTCATTAGATAGTGATTTCTTTTCAGCATTCCTTACAATCTCCCCGTTTTTTCTATAAATGATGCCTGAAATTTCAGTCAAAGGTTTCTCGGCTTTACAAATATCAAGAATCACTCGCTCAACTTCCCCAAAAATACTGATGTCAAAAGGTTCCTTGAACTGTTCAACATCATGCGTAATCGTATCCCCGGTTGTGATAATCAGCGCATTCGGACAGAGCTCTTTCAATTTCTTCGCAACAGTATCGCGTTCAAATAACAAACAACTCGAAGATACTTCCATAACGATAAAATCAGGCTGAAACTTCTGCGCTCGAGCCATAACCTCATCAAATCCAATTCCCTCATTAAGAGCATCTATGACTTTGACGTCAAAACCGTTTTCAACAAGCATAGTCGCGGCATACACCAGCTGAACAACGGGCAAGTGAATGAAATTACTCTTAAGCCTACTCAAAAATTTACTCTTGAAGTCGCGCCCGAAGTCCATCTTTTGACCCATGCCTCCCATCTGGTCTCGGTTGATGTACGAATTATCCGAACTCGGAGGGTTTAGGATGAGTGCCTTTTTTCGATTGTCCATTTTAGTCCTTCAGCAAATGTTTTAGGTTCATATCCGAAAACGCGAATTGTCTCGCGCATATCAAAGACATTAGTTCGAGTAATATTTGCGACACGCGCCCAGGTCACGAACGGATGTCTGAAAATCAATTCGTTCAGTCGGATAACTCCGTAGATAAGGAAAAGTGGGAGATGTACTATATATACTTTTTTGTTCAAAAGACGAGAAAGTTCATGCACAATCTCATTCAGCGTGACACGGTCTTTTCCGGCAATAATGTACGTTCCCTTCACTTCTTTTTGTATGCCCTTCAATACCAATTGGGCAACATCCGAGACATGAACCGGCTGCATTTTTGCTTTACCATCACCGGGCACTAACACAAAAGGAACAGTTTCACATAGTCTGATGAGCGTCGCAAAATTCTTTGTATCTCCCTCACCAAATACCGCGGATACACGCAAGATTAAATGGTTTTTAATTTTTGCAACCATTTTTTCACACTCTTTTTTACTTTCACTATACGCGTTCCTGTATTTGTCCAACACATTCTTTGTACTCAAAAAAATAAATCGCTTGTTCTTACTGAACGAAATGAGATTTTTTGTTCCTTCCACATTCACCCGATAAATTTGTTTTTCATCACCGTAAATAAAAGCAGCCATGTGGAGCACAATATCTGCCTGCGCGACAGAATGTAGGTTTTTTTTTGTCGAGCAGATCCCCTGTAATGTACGTTACGTTTTTTGTCGATGGACGCGCAGTACGCGAAAGAACAATGAGATTATACTGTGACGCGAGAACTCGCACCACTTCCTTACCAATAAAACCCGTACCTCCCGTTACAAAGATGGTCAGCATTTGTTTTCGCATTATGTATTTCTCAGAACAAACGTCCCGCTAAAACTCACCAAATCATGGAAGCAGGTTTTGCTTTTGATTTTGTGAATTGCTGGTTTTTTGATAGGGATAATAGGTAAATAACAGACAGGCTTGATTTCCACCGGAACAAATCCTGCCGCTTTAAAATCATCAAGCAATTGCTTCATACGAAACACGTGCACGTGCGGATTATTCATCAAGTAATGCGCAATCTGATGCGACAACTTGCTTGTGTCAAGCTTTTTCTTGTGCAAACCAAACATGCGACCAACCGCACCAGTCACTTTGAAAAGATACGGACGGAACAAATCCAGCGGAGACGTCACGATAAGCATACCACCCGGCTTGATTACTCGGTGCATTTCTTTCAACGTGCCCTTCATATCTGGAATGTGCTCTAACACGTGCACCATAAACGCCTTATCAAACTTCTTTGCGGGAAATGCAAGCTTTGTCGCATCCATCACCTGAAACGTGCCACGCGCGTTCTTTTTCGTCTCGCTTATTGCGTGCTCATTCACATCAATCCCGTAAATGTTTGCGTCCGGCAACTGCTTCGTAAGTTCACCCAAGAATTTTCCTTTGTTGCAGCCCACTTCCAGCACAACATCCGTAGGACGCAAGTCCAGCGTCTTTTTAATGTATTTTCGCTCAAAAGGACGACGATAACTCAGAATGCTGCTGTCACAGACTTTATCGTTCACCCACGCGTAATACGCGTTGTATTCAGTTGCCATGCATCACTCTCATTAATCGCATTGTTCTAAACGCCGTCATTTCAGTCTTGGTTTTAAACCTTTTGGTAAGCACCCAAAGCGGCTGTAATGCGAGTTTTAGAGGGTTATACAGTGCTTTAAGAAGGTAAAACTCAACATACAATTTGTTTCTGAATTTGCTCAACGCCTTAAAATCCTTGCGCCAGGTCGGCGTGAATGTGAGCTGGGAGTAGGTTTCATATCCCTGCACTTCCTGAAATTTGTTTGAACCAGGAATCGGAGTCATAATGAACAAGGATACTTCATCAATACCTGCCTTTGCCAACTGGTGCATATATTTACGCGTTAATTGTAAATCCACAGGAGTCTCGCCAGGAAAACCAAGCACAAAACACGCCTGCGTCGTGATACCCTTCAAGTGCATATGTCTTACCATATCCAGCGCGAACGCGTGATTAAACGGCTTATCCATGAGCTTCAACACCGCAGGACTGCCGCTCTCCGGCGAAATCGAAATATACACACAACCCGCCTTCGCCATCCAGTCAATCGTTTCTTTATCCATCGTTTCCACTTTCGTTCCTGCAACAAGCTTCCATTTCACGTTGATCTTTCGCGCAAGAATTTCCTTGCTTATATCCACCATGCGTTCTTTACGAATCGTCGGGTTCAAATCTTCCCAATGAAATTCCTTAATTCCGAATCTTCGAATCCAATGCGCCATCTCGTCAACAACATGTTTTGCAGAACGCGCACGCCATTTACGCGTATTCGTTTCCGGAACAATACAATACTTGCAACCATAGGGACAACCTCTTGATGTGAGCAGTGGAAGATACGGTCCCTGCATCGGACCGTGCGCGTAGCCCAGCTTCCAATAATTCTCTACCGGAAACAAATCCCACGCAGGAAACGGTAACGCATCTAAATTTTCAATAAATCCTTTACGCTCAACAAGAACATCTTTTCCATCCTTGCGCGAAAGCAACCCATCAACATCAGGTACTTTCTTTGCATCGATTGCGTTCAGCAACGCTTCTAAACGGTATTCAGCTTCACCAATAATACAATAATCCGCCCCGAGCGCAAGAAAATCTTTTCCAACAATCTTCAATGAATACGCCACAACTGACTGCGTATTTTCAAGCATAATGATAGGGACGGCAAACTTTGCGCGCAGAGCTTTGACAATCTCTTTCGTCACCGTATCAGCAACGACCTTCGCAGCATACACGCAAATCGCAGAAGTGCCCTGCGGAACACGAGAAACAATCTCTGCAACGGTCAAACCCT
>ERZ1292629.4011-Hain-H43-01um-R1-4011-length-11011-cov-6_pt1 | contig 11011 bp, 13 predicted proteins | sample MGYA00564399_ERZ1292629 | MGnify/ENA primary metagenome ERZ1292629 (study PRJEB36523, sample SAMEA6512636) | groundwater metagenome | collected 2019-01-08 | study: AquaDiva: Metagenomics assemblies of 32 groundwater samples | reverse complement strand
TAAAATAACTAGAGTCGTAACAATTGCCGCCACATCAAAATAAACATCCAGCTTAACCAAGCCGACTGATAAATTTTGCCCGCTGATCGCAACTAAGGTGACGAACAAACTGTAAAAATAAGCTGCCCCTGTACCCAAAGCAACAAGCGTATCCATATTGGCGCTAAAACGTTTTAGGCCAGCTACAGTGCTTTTCCAAAATTGAACACCTATCCAAAATTCAACAGGCGTCGTCAAGATAAATAAAATAAAAAACCTCAAAGAATCTGATAAGCCTGTTTCCACTTTAGATATGGCGGATAAATAGTCCAGGAAACTTAAAATTAAAACTAAAACTGATAAAATCGCCCCGTAAATAAATTTTTTCTTAAGGTTATTTATTTCCGCCTCTTTTAATAATTTGTGATGGTCGTGTTCAGCGTGCCCATCGTGGCTTTCAGCCTCTTCTTTTAGTAATTTATAGCCGGCTTTTTCAACCGCCTTGATAAATTCATCCGCCGGGACGTTTTCGTGCTCAATTGAAACTTTTTCCGACGCAAAATTTACCGCTGCGCTTTTAACGCCCGGCACGCTTTTAAGCGCTCTTTCGATAGTCAAAGCGCACGATGCACAATGCATTCCTTGAATTATAAAAGTTTCTTTTTTCATAATATTATTTAATTTAAATTCCACTCAAAGATGCGTTCCGGAACATCATATACCCCCTTAATTATAAGTTTAATATTTTTAGTTTCTTCAGTCAGGGCAGGAAATATTAGTATGCCTTCTAAATGATGGCCGCCTGAGCCGCCATCCCAAGAAATCGGCAAATATTGCCTATTTTGACCATCATACAAAATTGCCTGTTTTGTTAAACCAAAATTAAGGTCGCCTTGGTGGGTGGTGAAGGCGATTTGAAATTTAATCGGCTCTGCTGGTGCAAAATCAATCGGCGTTACCTCAACGGAAACCCCGGCCTCTTTATTTTCGGTAGTTTGTTGAGGTGATGCTGTTTGAATTTTATTTTCGTTGTTTTTTGGTAATAAAAAATATGCAATAGCAATTCCCGCAACAGCCAAAATAGCGAATAAAATTATTTTTTTGTTGGTCATACCTTATTTAGAGCAGATTTAAATTTAATTAACTTATTTGTCATATAAGCAATGCCAAACAAGTTAGAGGCGATGCCTATCCAGAAAAGTCCTGTCTGGTATTGGCCGATTACTGCAACAAGTCCAGAGATTCCAATGATTGGCAGAATACTTACCAGATAGTGGGCGCAGCAGGAAATCATAGCAATGGTTGAGGCGGTTCCAGAAGCGGCAATGACTTTTGCCGAAACATGGTTGTGATGTAGCGCTTTTAAATAAGTAAAAAGAGAAATTTGTACGCCAAACCCCGATGATAACCCGATTATCCAGTACCAATTTCCGTTGAGTTGTAAAACAGCAAAATCCCAGCCGGAGATTGCGCTTATTACAATAAAATAAAAAGCCAGAAGCGCGATTGCGCCAAATAGTCCCCTTGATAGCGAAGTTAAAATCATTTTACGCTCTTGGCTTTAAAAAGCGGTTGTGTAAATAAGCGAAAACCCAGGCGGTAATATAAGTATAAATAAACACCTGAACCAAACCGCCGATAAACTCAGCAAATGTTATATTTGCCGGCTGTAAATTTACCAAATGGACCATCCAGCCAAAAAGTTTCACAGCTAAATCTGGAGTGATGGAAACAATAACGGCGCAAATAAGAGACCACGCGCTTAATACTAAAGCCGCTGCCAAAGCAAATTTATTTTTATCTATTTCCATATTATTTAATTTCTTCTTTCATTTTCTCAAATTCCTGACGGTTAATTTCTCCCTTTGCGTAGCGCTCTTTCAAAATATCCAAAGCTGATTTTTCCTGCCTTGTTCCGTTCTGCCTGCTAATCCAACGAATAAGAACGACAATTCCAAAAATAATCAAAGCCCACCAGAAAATCATAAAAACCCAGCCCAAGCCCAGCCAGCCGCCGTCTCCATAATAACCCATCATTTGTGGATAACCATACATCATAGTAATTATTTTATTTTAAAATTAATCCGACCTTGAATTTATTTTTTATACTCCGCAGCTGCCGCCGCCTTGTTTATTAGGCGGCGTTATCTGACTTAAAATTTTTTGATAGCCAGAAGCGCTGGAAAAATCTTTGCCTAAAATATCTTTAGCGCTAATTTGCTTTTCGCTTAAACCGCGCATTTTTAAATACTCTCCAATCGCAGAATATGTGTCAGGAAACCAGTATGAATTAACAACTAAAGCGGTTTTGTACATTTCCTCCGCATTTGCGCCTTGGCTTGCCATCAATTCTAAAAGCCCTAACATCGCCATTCCGTGATTGCAGTCGGGAAAATAAGTGGAATTATTGCAACAGGGCCGATAAATATTTTTTGCCACTTCTTCAACTAATTTCTGCTGTTCTAAAGTTAATTCAATAAATTGATGCTTGCTGTAATGGTTCATCACTCCACCTTGAGCTAAAGTCCAGCCGCCAGTTGAGGCAAAATTCCCTGCGCCGCCATAACGAGAGTCCGCCATCGGCCCATTCTCTAAAATAGAATTTTTATTAGCTAAGCCCAAGGCCCAAAGCATGTTTAAAATAACTCCATTATTATCAGAGGAAATGACCAAATTTCCGTTATTTTCCCCGTAAAGCAGCTTTTTTTCTTCTTCTTTTAATCCCCCTCTTTGGTTATAAAGCGCTTCAAATTGATTAGCATCAATAACGCCCGTTTCAACCATTTGCTTACCCAAATTTCCCCATTTCACAGGCAGTGTTTCGTTGCCAGAATTAACTAATATATTATTATTACCAACATTAGAACTCTTTTGGCCTGTATTTTCAGTCGATTTTAAACCAACGCTATAAATTATCGCGCCGAGAATTAAAATACCTGAAATTAAAAATGCAATCGGAAAGAGATAATTAAATTTTTTATCTTGGTTTTCCATAAATACTACGGCGTCACATTGACGCTGATAGAAATGTCTATTCGACCTTTACCGTTATTTTCCAAAGAAATTGTCCTTTCAATTCTACCCAGTCCCGCTGGACCGTGAGCCGCCGGGTCAAAGACTACTTCAACTTCAGCTTCTTTTCCGGGATTTATTGTTTCTTTTATTTCCGGAATAAAACCCATGCCCGCCATTCCAAAGGGTCCTTTTTTAGAATTTTTATTTATTAGTGTTGCTTGGGTGCACATACAAGAAGTGTAAATCTTGGTAACATCAACAGTGTCGCTACTATTATTTTTAATTTTAAAGATATGGCTGACATTGCCCTTAGCCATTGAAATATTACCAAAATCAAAACTTGTTTCTTCTGCCGAGAGAAAACCGTTTGAGGTTCCTTGGGTATTTTGACTCCCTAAACTTCCGGCTGAAGAAAGCCAGATTAAGCCTATAAGCCCAATGGCTCCAATGCCTAAACCCCATAAAATATTAGAATATTTTTTCACCCCGTTAGAAGTTCGTCTTATACAGCAGATTGCTGATTTCAACAAACTTTGATTTTAGCTATCACCCCGTTACCCACAAACAGAAAAATTTAATTGAAATTTTTCTGTATAGGACTTCTAACGGAGTTCATGTGCTTAGTTTATTAATTTTTAAAATTTCTTCGACCATTTTTATTTTATTTTTATCGTTAGTCCCTTGCATTGCTTTTTTAAAACAAGTATTTAAGTGTCGTTTGAATAATTTACAATTCGCCGATTTTAAGAGGCCGATGACCGCCAAATTCTGCTGTAAAATATCAATGCAGTATTTTTTGCTTTCAGTCATTTTAATCACATTATCCAAATGACTCTTGGCTTTTTTTAAAGCAATAATTATCTGTCTGTCTTCTTTATAATTTTTGATTTTTGATTTTTTATTTTTGATTTTCATATTCTACCTCCCCCTATGGTATACTCATTATAAAGCGGCGAAAGTAAATCTGTCAACCCCCTGTAATGGTTCAATACCTTCGCAACACCCTGGGTATAAAATGGTATGTATATGCCATACACAACAAATCCCAATGCGCCCAAGGTGCGTCGCGAAGCAGTCAAATTAGTTTGCTACCGCAACTGGAGCATCAGAAAGGTCGCTCGATATGTAGGCGTCTATCCCTCTACTGTCAGCCGATGGGTCAAGCTTGACCCAACCGGCAGCTGGAGACTGATACCTACCAAAAGCTCTCGTCCACATAGTCATCCGAAAGCGCTATCCGCTGAATTAGTCGATACGATAATTGAATATCGGCAAAGACACAGACGTTGTGCTCAAGTTATTCATTACCTCTTGGATAAAGATGGGATAAGAGTCAGTCTCTCAAGCGTCAAAAGGATTTTGCGAAAATATAATTTGGTTAACCACAACAAATGGAAAAAGTGGCACAAATATCCGCCTCGTCCAATAGCGGAAAAGCCAGGAATACTGACGCAAATTGACACCATACACATTGGCGAGCCGAACGAACGATTGTATGTCTACACGCTCTTAGATGTTTGCTCCAGATGGAGTTATGCTCTGCCTGATTTGAAAATCAACACCCATAAAAGTTTGGGTTTTGTAAAATCAGCCAGAGACATCGCGTCATTCGATTTCCAAACTGTTCAATCAGACCACGGCAGCGAATTTTCCAAGTGGTTCACCAAAAAAATAACCCCTAATATTAAAAGCGTGGCTTTGCCGCGCAAAATATGGGGCTTATGCTCATTATGTTCATGCGGAATAAAATATTTTTTTAGCCAATTTAAAACTTTCATATATGACAAAACTATAACATAAAAAATCCTAAAAAATCAAAAAAGGGTGAACCGCGTCTGCGATTCACCCTACCCCAATTATCTATTCAACTGGAAGTTCGTCCTGAGCAACATCGAAGGATTCAGCCGGAGCTGGTTCAATTAGTGACGGCTCTTCAGCCTGATTAGTGTCAAAAGGTTCAGTCTGTCCCGCGTCGGAGGGTACACCAACTTCCATAACTTCTTCAACCTCTATCACAATTTCTTCTGGTAAAATCGCTTCTTGGTTTTCTATAGCAGGGTCAACTGGGACAGATGATTCTGGCGCTTCAGCTGCCTCATCAGCTGGCGCTTGATTTTCTAAAGTGCTTGTCGCGTTTTCATCGGATTCTGCCAGGAATTCTTCTAAATCTGGCTCTATAATTGGTTCTAGTGCCTCTTCTCCGGTCTCACTTGTGCTCGTACTTAAAGTTTCTGGCGTTTCAAAGGTTTCTGACGTTTCCGAAGTTTCTGAAGTTTCTGAAACAGCTTGGGCTGGAGAAGAACCGCCGCCTCCAGACGCGTAATATACCTCTTGAATTGAAGTTCCATCACTACTAGTTGCAGCTGCTTCTGGTAATAATTCTACTTCATATCCTTCTTCTCCTTCTTCAGCGGACACCTCGCCCAGCGCTTCATCTAAAACCACATTTTCATCTTCAAGTATATTCGGTTCGCCGGGGGTTGGCACTGGATCTACCCAATTGGAAGAACCGTCTGGAATTCTGGCAAAGGACTTATCTTCAGGCGCGTCAATTGTATAAGTATGAGAATCTATTAAATTAGCGCCGCTGCCAATTGTTCCGTCATATAATCTAATTGTGTCGCCGCCCCTATTATCTAAAGCAAAATCATTATCACTATCACGATAAACTACCAAAAATCCAGCTGCGCCAATTATGGTTGAACTGGTATTAGTATTTAAAGCAGTAATCGGCAATTCATTGCTATCTTTTTCGTCATAAAGCACCCACCCAGCTAAATCAGTTGAGCTGGTAGATAAATTATAAAGCTCTACCCACTCGCCATTTGGTTTTTTGGCCTTATCCTTGCCAACTGGGTTTGGTAAAAATTCGTTTATCACTACTCCTTGGGGCAGCTGGCAAACAATTGGCGTGTCAGTAGTTACAGGTTCACTCCAGCCAGTTTGGTCTGACCAATATTTAGCGGAATTAGTTATCGTTGAATCACATTTAATCTCGTAGCCAGCCTTCATTTTTAAATCTATTTCAATTAATGGGTCATTAGGATAAATATTGCCAAAATTCCATTGGACATAATTATATGATTTATTAAACGCCTTAGGATTCCTGGTAGAAGTGTAATCAATATATTTTAATTCTGATTTATTAAATGTGTCCCTAAGCAAAACTCCGCCGCCGGTGCAAACCTTGCCGCCAACGTTATCAAAAGTGAGATGATATATTATTTCGTCATTTGGTCCCACTTCTTTAACATCTGTTGTTTTAGTTAGCTTCAATTCGCATTCGTCGGGCGGTGGCGGAGCTACGGAGCAAAATTTTATCTGATGAAGATTGTTAATATAATCCAAGATGTTTTTCATATCTTCCAGAACAGAATTTGCCGGTGGGGGATTTTGGCTTAGCAAAGCATCAGCTTCTGCTACTAATTCATCCAGGGTTTTATTTTCGCCTTCAACTAAATATTCACCAATGCCAAAATAAGCAATGTTAAATTTCATCGCCAATAACTGCTTTCTCAATTTATTTCTCATTATGCTGTCATTAGCGGTGAAAACAGAATTGGCTTCTGTTTGAGCTTCAATCAATTGGTCTTCGCTGCCAATTCCGCCCAGAGTTTGCGGCAAAAGCGCCAAATAAACACTGGGATGTGTCTTCCAATATCCGATTGTCCGAGTTTCTGAATAATTGCAAATTCTCGCTGTCACATTAATAATGTGCGCCTCACCAGCTGAAAAAACACCGGTTTGAAAAAGCAAAGAAAAAATCAAAATAAAAACCGCAACGGCTCGCATAGGATTAAAATGCCAGGTCTTTCTTAGGGCCACAGAAACTACCGGAATAATTGAAACCTCCGCTATTTCCGGCGCTCTTATTATTCTTATGGGAATTTTTATTTTTCTATAATATCTTCCTTTCATCTATGAATTTTTATGACTAAAATTAAATAAAATGCTGATTTGTCCCAAATAAGGAATTCTTATTGGTTTATTGTTAAAATCTAATGTTTTGCCGATAATTTCTTCAAATTTTACCGGCGCGTCTGAAACATTATTAGCGTCGCCTTTGGTGATAATTATGTTTTCATTTATTTCAATAACACGGTGAATTGTAAAGCCCAGTGGATTTTTATAAACAATTATGTCGCCGACTTTTATTTCATCTTTATTTTCAATCCCTTTTATAAAAACCATATCGCCTGTTTTTAGGGCTGGCCACATAGAGCCCGAGGTAATGGAAGCCATGGGGTATTTGGTTTTTAAAACAAAAGCTAAGCCCTTAGGAGTGCCCCACACTAAAGCCGCCAAAATAGCCAAATAAATCAGCCAACCCAATATACTTTTTACAACCTTATTCATTTTTAAAATATTTTCGGTATCTTGAAAATCCAAACCCATCCGTCCATTCTTTGGCCTATCGGCGCGGACGCCGGCATATAAACTGAAAATTCAACTTTTCTTTCTTCTCCCGGCTTCAAATAAATCGCGCTGTCGCTGGTTTTAATTAAATCAGACAACGAGCCGAATTTCATAATCCATATATATGTTCCTCCGGCACCGCCGCTTTTTAAAGTGACTACTCTTGTCGCGGAAGTGTCTTTTGAAAGATCGCCGAAATCCAAAACTTCGGTTGTCGGATTTACTCCGACTTTTTTCTCTCCTTCAATCGGCAAAACCGTTGCCTTATATTTATCCGCCACCACAATTTGCACCGCTAAAAGCAAAACTATTAAAGCCATAACGCCCCAAATGATTTTTTTCCACAGCGGCATCACTTTTTTTATTTCTTCGTTTTTTGTTTCTTCTTCCATAAATTTTTTTAATTAATTGCTAATCTCTCCCCCGCCGTTTTGAAGCGGCGGGAGAGAACATTAGCAATCAATTTTGATTTATTCCCGTAACTTCCAGCCATAAATCGCAACCAAAGATTTCAGATTCATCATTTGGATCAATTTCGTATCCCTGATGAGTCCAGTCTTGAGCGCACATTCCACCAAAACAAGGAACGTCCAAATCAATGTTCCATTGATCATTGATGTCTCCGCCAGGAATCGAAAGTAATCCTGATACCTGATTTGCCAGAGAAGTCGTTAATGTCCATGGAAGCGGCAAGCCGTGAAAAGCTGAAAGGGATGGACCGTCATTTTCAGCTTGGCCGTCAAGCGTTACCTCTTCTTTTGAAAGATAGGGGCAAAGCAACGGCATTTGGATTGAACCTTCAGGGCAAACAAAATTTCCCTGTCCATCTTCGGTTACTTGCGGATGAGCACCAGCGGGCGTTACGCATTTTGGCTTCTGTAAAATAGCGTAACTAATATCACCGCAAAGTTCTTCTCTTGAAGTAGCTCGAACCGCATCAAGGTCGTAGGCATCAGCCGTCGCTTCAAAAAGCGTTTTGTCGCTTTCATCGGTGATGCGCACATACTTTGCCCACGCTAAAGGAGCTATATCAAATTCCGCGTCGCGAATACCAATCGTTGGAACTGTTGGAAACCAATTTAAATTGTCTTGGCTTACCTCAACAGTGATGCGTTCATCAGGATACGTGCCGCCAGTCACTTCAAAGATTTTTATATCATTGCCCGGTTCGTTAACAATAAAGTTCGTGAAGCCCAGAACAATTGACCCACCGCCAATGTTTTGATTTGGAGAAAATCCCAAGCTGAAGAAAGAACCTGCAATTACCGGATTGTCTGAAGGCGCGCCGCTTGACTGCGCTACGCCCAATGCGTCTGTCGGATCGGACCGATCCGGCAAAACAGATGTGCCGTTCTTTCTCATGCCTTGAGCTACCCCAACCACAGACGAAGCCCATTGAATTCCAGCAACTGTACTGCACGATTCAATAAATGAATCGCTCAATGAAACATTAAAGTCTTTGACGAATTTTTCCTGCGGAAAGACCGTGCCAAAATCCAAGGATTCCAAAGGAACGTAAAGCCCGTTTTCAATGTGAGCGGTTACGTTGATGACATGCGCTTCAAAAGCGGTTATCCCAATAACACTAGCTGTAATGACAACTACTGCGCCAATTGCAAACAAGATTTTCTTTGTCATAAACGTTAATTTTTGTCCGCCTCCACGGATTAAAAAACAATTAGTCTATCGTGGTGCTCTGTTAATACCCGTAACTTCCACCCAAAGGTCGCAGCCATAATCATCTTCTGCTGGCACGACCCAATCTTGCCGGCAACTCGCTGGCCAATCCTGGCCAACATAGCCGGCAATGGGCGGGACTTTTAAATCCACTGTCCAGGTATCATCGAAATCTTGAATAGTTGTGTCCAGGATACCACTTGCTTCAGGTGTGGATGTCGTGCAATAAGCTGGCGTTAAGTTTTCCGCCGGAACATAATAGCTAGGATGAGAAACATCATTATTGCCACCGTTTTCTTTATCCTCGTTCATCTTAGACAAAAATTTACAGAAATCTTGATAATTTCCGTTTACGTCAACATACTCAAAGCTCGCAGAAAATCCAACACTACCTTCTAATTCATCATTGTCAACAACAGCCACACCAACTAAAGGATAACCCTCAATATTTTCATTTTCAAAGTTACCTTCTTGAGTGGTAACTGGATTCCAGGCAATCCCATCTAGGCTATATTCACCTTTAAAGGTGTCGCCGTTTCGCGAAAGCCTAAGATAAACAGTATCTGAACCTACGGCATTCCAACCTTTTCCGGTTTTAGATGCACCTTTTTGGCTTTCCATATAAACCGCGTTAGAAGGACCCAAACCAGTGAAAGCAGTTAATTCTAAACGCACAACGTTACCATCGCTTTCATAAACTAAAATTCCGCCGCTTTGATAATCATTGCCCGGATAGGCAAGCGGATTTGCGGTAACCTTTGTTTCAATAGTAAAGTTGCCGCCTATTCTCATCATTTTTCTTGGCGCTGTCCAATCATGTGGTTGCTCATTTGCTCCGAACAAATCTTCTTCGTCATTGCCAGTGGTGATTATTAATAAACCATTATTGCCAGCATTTTCTGTATAAGAACCATTATTATCTGGGTCTATCCATGCAAGAGAACGATGCAATGGCGCAATGCCATCAAATTCATCCCGCCAATGCTTTGGTTTTTGAACAATTTTGTAATCCACTTCTGTTGCCTCGTTTTGAAGCACGAAAGAATCGCTCAAAGATACGGTGAAATTCTCAAACAGATTTTCTTGTGGGAAAACCGTACCGAAATCCAAACCGTAATTATCTACATTTAAGGCATTTTCAATATGCGCCGTGACATTGATAACGTGCGCTTCAAAAGCTGACAAAGCAGCTACGCCTGCCACAACCGCCAACATCGCACCTAAACCTAATAGAATTTTTTTCTTCATATATTTTATTTATTAGTTTTTATTCTAATTAATTTTTTCGACTTTATTTTATTTATCTGCTTTCTCACCCAATCTTTGCCTTTAAAAATTTTTAAGGGCAAATTCTGGGCGAGATAACTTCACTATTCAAACACAGAAATTTTTGAATAGCGCCGACCTTTTATTTTTTTAACAAACAAAAAGGCGAAGCTAAATTCCGCCTCGCCATTTCCAATTTTTTAGATTAAAAATTTTCTCCGCCAAGGAAAGATTTTTTAACATTTCTTGCTCTACCATAGTTCCTCCTCTAGGCAGATTTATTTACATTCTTAATCTTCTTATTTTATAATTTATCAAAAGAGAAAAGCAAGGAAAATTTATCTACATTCCGTCCACAGGTTATTAAACAAAAATGTCTTCTCTGGATACCCAAATTAGGGAGGAAAAACCATCTAATTAGGTACCCAAAGAAAACCTCGCTTTTTCACCGCAATCGTAAAATAATTAAACTAAATATAATTAATCCCGCTAATATTAAAATCAATTTCAAATTAAAGGGCGTCAGGCCAATTGCTGCTAAAAATCTCTCTGGGCCGGATGGTATTTCTGGTTCAGAGAAAGGAGATATAGGAGAAGCTGCTAAGGCAATATGCGGGCCGATACCTATTACCTCTTCATCGTTGGATTCGGCCGGGTT
>ERZ1292629.4008-Hain-H43-01um-R1-4008-length-11018-cov-5_pt1 | contig 11018 bp, 1 predicted proteins | sample MGYA00564399_ERZ1292629 | MGnify/ENA primary metagenome ERZ1292629 (study PRJEB36523, sample SAMEA6512636) | groundwater metagenome | collected 2019-01-08 | study: AquaDiva: Metagenomics assemblies of 32 groundwater samples | reverse complement strand
TTTTCTAAAAATTGTACTAAAGTTTGAGAAAATGAAGGGTTCCCATTTATTTTGTCTATTTTATAAATTTCATTTTTAGAATTATTTCCGGAACCAGAGGCTAGTTTTATCGCCCAAAACTGGCCATCTGTAGGAAATAGTGTTTTTGGATTATCTAAAAACAAGGGTAACACATTTGTGTAATGACTGTACTGATTACGCAACGAAGCTAAATATGCGTCTTGTTCTAGTAGCGGTATTATTCTATCTTCTATTTTTGAGGCTAACATTATTTCAAAAGGGCCAAACCTATTATTATGATAAACCACAAAAATACTGCCATTTTTATCAACAGAAATAGTTGGATAAGACGATCTAGAATCTGATTTTGTTAAACGAACTGGCTTAAATAAATCATAACTGTTAGCATAATAAATTTCCCAATTCCCATTCCTGTTTGATTGCCATGTTATATGCGTTATATCGTTGTTATCAATTATAAAATCACATAATTGATTTAGTCCTTCACTATTTAAAGTAATAGTATGGTTATAAGCAAAGTCTTCTGGAACAACGAATCTTTGAATACGTGAAGGTTTAGGCCCTGTAATAGAGTCTTGATGAAAATCTCCAGTCCCTTTTATCTCTATTTGGGCAGTACCCGAAGAATAAGTTTCATAAGCAACAATTACCTGATTCCTATTGTTAACAAACACTTTTGGACGAGTAGAATTGGTAGAAATTAAAATTGGGCTGTTTTGAGAACTTCCTCGTGATCCTAAATTAGGGTAATTAAAAACCAGAGGGCCTTCTTTGTTAAACGATACCCAGTTTTGCGGAATGCCCTGAATATGGACAGGATCTATTCCATATACATGCTCATAATAAACGTTAAAAGGGAAACTAATTAATCCCTTAGTGTCAGTTCCTGGGAATGGGACATGGTCACTTTTAAATTCAAAATCTACTTTATTAAACGTCCATAAATCTGTTAAATCCCCATTATATGTAACAATAACTTCTGCTTTTTTAAGGAAATCAGGAGAAGTTCCATAAGATGCTCTTTCTATAATTGTTGCGTGACCAATACGAAGAATAGAATCTATTTCTTCAGTGATAGTATTAAATATACTATCATAATTTTCAGACTGAACATTAAATAAATCCTTGGTCCACCCTGTATCACGAGCCACATCGGAATAAACAGAAGTATATTTAGAATTTATAACAGGAATAAATATGATATTATTATCAATTAAATTTTGTTTTGCATTTTGTTTATTATTGTTTATAGTCCCACAAAATGAAACTTCAGATTCATCATTTGTATCACTCAGAAAAAAGATAAATTTAAAAGCATCTTCTCTCCAAGAAAACTGAGAACTTTCTACAGCATAATTAATTGCTGCCCATGGAGATGTATGTCCGTTTTCAGTTCCCCAACAATTTAAGCACCTTTTTAAATAATCCACACTCCTTGTAAATCCAGGTTCAGCAGATCCATCTAACCCATTTGGGTTATTAATACAAGTGGTTGATCTTTGTAGCCCATCAAAAATAACTGAATCTTCACAAGTTATTTTAATAGATGGGGTAGGCGGGATAAAACCTCTTCCAAAAGGTACAAATCCGAATCTAACATTAAGCCCCATCTGCATTAAATTCCTTTGCAAAGCAGATATAGACTGGCTCATAAGTTCTGCAGAGATAGCCATGCTTCCGCTATAGTCAATCAAAAACATAAAATCAATATTGTTAGTTAAATTAATTGCAGAAGCAATTTCTTCACGCATATGGTATAAAACTCTTGTAACATAGTCGCTATCATTTATTTTTATTTTCCACACATCTTCTGGTTTATATGTGACGCTAGTAGTATGCAAATAGATATTATCAGAACAAAGATTTGAAATACAATTTGTAAAGTCGCCTAAATATAACCCTTCAGAATTTTCACAATCAATTCTTGTAAAATGGTCTGTACATCCTGTCTCTATACAACATGCTCCAACAGGCTGTTCACATGTCGACAAAGAACATACACTAGCATTCCCTTTATAATTTCTTCCTGATCCAGAACATATAAGTTCTGTCACATTGTCTTCACATAGCCCGGTTATTGGATCGCAGCAAGCTCCTACAATTGATACAGGGTAACAAGTATCACATTCTTCTCCGTTACGCCAATGCCCATCACAGGCAGATTCAATCGTCTGGAAACACATTCCGTCTTCAAAGCAACATGCTCCAAGAGTATATCCCGAACAAGGATCTGGGATACAAGGAACTCCATGCCCTAAAAATATAAAGCCAGATGTTTCGCAATCTGTTTGGGTTTCTTGTGAACAGACCCCTGTATTACAACAGGCTCCTATACAAGGATTACTTATACAGTCTGTATGTTCTCCTGCCCAGGTCCCGTTTAGTCCAGTACAATCTGATTGTGTTTTTATATAACATCCACTTGATACACAACAAGCACCTGAATGAGTTTCTGAGCAAATTGTGTTGCAATCAACTCCTGGACGCCATAATGGGTCTGAATTACCAAAATATGTTTTACATTCAGAAAAAGTTAAATCGGGTATACATATTCCAGTTGGACGGCAACAAGACCCTTTACAAGTAGCTGCTTCCGGGCAGTCTCTGTCATTACAAGAACCTCCTGCTTCCCAATTGGTATACCCTTGTGTTATAGATTCTGCTTGAGTAGATTCTAGACAGAAACACTCATTACAAGAAGTCCCAGTTAGAAAATCCAATGTACAATCATATTCTCCTTCTCCAGTACCACATATAACGTTTGGGTGAAAAATGTCTGGATCTAAACAATTACTAGACAAAGTAGAATAACATCCACCCGTTGATCTACAACAGACTCCTGTTTCTACTGGTAATGAGATTTCCGGAGCAATAGTAGATAAACGAATATAGTTTATTTGCCCAGCGGCATAATAGTTATCAGAGTTATTTCCATTACCAAATTCTTCATCAATTTTATTTCCAGTGTGTAAAGCAAATCCATAATAAGTTCCAATTTTACGAGAAACAACGGAATCTACAGTAAAACTATATAATGGTATATCCCCAAAAGGGATATAATCAGGGTTATCAGGATGGTTTATACCGTCTTTATTTTCGCCTTCTTTTGCGAAATAAATATCAAACTTAATTTGTCCATTAGGGTGATTTTCAGTTGTTACTATTTCTGTAATATTAACCTTGAAATAAGGCCAAGGATCAGTCTCTTCTATAACTTCGTCCCAGTCTACTAAAGAAGGATTCATATCAATTATCTCTCCAGAGTAGTCTGTAGTAGGAGCGATAACAGTAGTTGAAAGTGCTGGATAAATACGTAACCAGGCTTCATAAATTACAGGGTCAGATGTAAATCCTAACGAATTTACTCCATCAAAATATTGAATTCTCCAAAATTTTTCATTCTTTTTTATCGGTGGACGCCATCTCCCATTTGATGGAAGTTTTTCATCATAATCTTGGTTGGCATTAAAACGAGAAATACGAATTCTATACCCTTTATACCAGTTTTCGTCTACTTCGTTGAGCTTCATAACAAAAGTAATATGAGGCCAAGACCCAGCATGAGATTTATCATAACGAGATACTGATGCAATAAACGAAATATCACTATAATATTTAACAGGGAATTTTCCTCGAATATCTGCTGTTTTAACACGGATTGCAGTATATGTCCATTTTCCTCCGAAATCAGTTCTACTCCATCCTGACGGAATACATCCGGTTGCTCCGTGTAACCTTAGTACATTCCCTCTTGTTTCAGGTCTTTTCTGGCCAAGCCCATTATCTATAAAATTATCAGCCTCATTAATAGCACATATAAAGAATTTACCATAAACCCATCCTCCTCCAGTGGCTCCTCCAGTAAAAATTTGTGGTGTTGGTTCAGTATTAAAGTTTAATAAATATCTATTCCCAGAAGGGGTTCCATCTAAATTGCTTGGTGTAGAATAGTTTTTAACAGTAGAATCAACAAAAATGTCATCTTCATAAAATATCAAAGGGGTATCAGGTAGAGGATCAAGAGTTTTTAGAGAAACATGATCAAAAATTACTTGGTCTCTATTCATGGTAGTCGCAGCACCAAATCCATGATATTCTCCTAGTTTTAATTCAGCAGTATTAAGTGAAAAATCAGAAGGAGAAACACTAATATCCCATTCTCTAAACTGAGTTAATAAAAATTTTATTTTTGATCCATTTTCTGATACAGTACTTAAATAAATATCAAAAATACGATGAAGTCCTCGAACTCTAGTTTCTACACTAATTTCCTGCCATTGAGAATCAACATAATCAAAACCAGGTTTACCTACACTATCTAATGGGACACAAGTCCATGCAATTCTAACTGGAGTGTCATTTTGGAGTCCACCAGAAAGAGATATTCCGTCTTCTGTTCCTGGTCTGTTATGTAGATAATTATGTCCGTTATATAACCTAATTTGAAAACAATTTGTAGGATTTGTACATCCCCCTCCATCCGTAAACGCATCTGGTGCGCAATAAGTTACAGTTTCATTTTGGACGGTATGACCAGGAAGTTGACCATAAGATGCCTTAAAAGTATTAATACCTCGAAGAATTTGTATTCTCCACCCATCTGCAAAAGTAACTTCTTGAGTATCACTTGGGTATGATCTTCCAATGAAAATCCATATTTCCGGGAAAGTATACGCATCATCAGGAGAAATACTTGCAGTTGTAAAACTAATTCCTCTTCTTAAAAAAGAAAAACGTAATTTCATTTCTAAATCTAAATACCCATCTAAACGAGCTAAATCCGTGGTTTCTAAATGCCTATCTTTTGATGGATTTGTAGACTTGATTTGGTTTATAACAAAAGCACGAGAATGAGGAAACACGTGTATATGGCCTGAAGTTACAGGATCATCTACTCCGTCAACAAACCACCAAGCAGTATCCATAGCAAGACAGTGCTCAGTATCAGCATCATTTAGCCCAACAGCTCCATTAAAAACAATTAAACATGGAGGCCCAGGATTATTAATATCTCCTGAGCATGGTCTTCCTCCTTCGCTACCTCCGATTGAAGAAGGCGCTCCAAAAAATGATACACTATTACAGTAATGAAAAGTAATAGAGTATGTTCCAGCCCCACCAAAAGCGATCCAAGGTAGGGCAGAAAGTTCTACCCAATTTGGGTTATAACTTAAGGGAACGCCTGAAGTAGTATAAGTAAAATCATCATCAAAAATAGAAGAACTACTAAAAAGGTCAACAAGAGATGACATTAACTCTATTTGCCGTTGATTATCATTAAATAAATATGGAGATAAATATGTAGGAACCGCGTTCCCGCTAGAGCTTAAAACTATTTCTCTTAAATATATTCTCCATTGATTATTTTCAAATGCTTGATAGCCTACATAGATATTTTGTTCCGAAGAACTCATTAAATTGTTACTTGCTACAGCAACAGAAGGATGAGAAACAGGGACTTCTACTCCTTGTGAGTCAAGATGAGATGGTAAGTCTAAAATAGTTATTACACTACTATTGTTTGGAGGGGGTAAATCTTTTGATCCACGGGTATCTGTAATAAACCATTCTACATCATGAACGTTATTTTTATCTGAAAAAATATTTTTTTTATTACCAACTTCAAAATTAAGTGTATTTTTAATTCTTTCTCCGTCTTGTTCTCGAACAAATTTATTTATTAAAAACAAAGAGCCAGCAAGAGGCCCTGTTAAAAACCCTATTTTTTCTTGAGCACTTGGTTTGTTATTTATATCAACGGGAATATATATATCGTCATAAATTTCAAATGTTTCAAATGTTTCAGTTCCTTGTTTATTAAGTAAAACCCCTTTTGCTAATTTTCGGTAATAACGTATATTTTGTCCAACAGAACTTGACAAAATCGCTAAAGATATTTTTGTCAATCCGTCTTCTTTTCTGTTTTCATAAGCAAGAACAGTATGTCCAGAAGGGAGAGTCGCTATAGAAGGGTTGTCATTACTAAAACAAACTGGAAGAGTTTTAAGGATTTTTTCATTTTCGCAAAAAACATTTTGGCCTATTTTGGTTGTAGTAGTGTCCCATATATATTGTGGTCTATTTTCTGCTTCGATCTTTTGGATAGAACTCTCTACAACAGATGTATTAGAATTATTTAAAGGAGGGATTGCTGAAGCAGGAGGTATGGGAAGTTCTTCAAAAATTGCAACTTCTTGTTCTTCTTGGCATTCAGAACAATCAAACAAATCTAAACACTCAGAAATATTGCCTTGAACAGTAAATAAATTTCCATCAAATTCGAATGAAACGATTGATTTATCTGTAGATTCAAAAGTTCTCAAAGGAGAATATATTTTACCAAAACAATAAAAAGATGATCCAAATTGAGTAGCATCGCAATTATTATTAATAAGTCCTTCAATAAACGAAGTAATTGTGACTCCGCATGGAGTTATAAGGAGGGAATATTCTCTTCCTTTATCAGGGCACTCGTACCAAGAAATATCACACCCATTCGGACACTCGTTTATTCTATATAGTAAAACTGCTTCTGGACATGGTAAAACACTAGAAGAACAATTACCAAAAACAACAATTTGTCTATTCTTATTGTTATCAATAAAAGATTCACCCACTTTAGGTAAATTGGATGTAACTTTATATGGAGCAAAAACGCAATGCACTATTTTAGTAATCCTGATAATAATAATGTGTTAGAGATTAATATTTTATAATAAACATTTTTCCCTAAAAAATCTGGTTTAATCACTTCATAGACTCCTAGTTCTGATTTGGAAGAATATTTATCGTAATTATTTCGAACAATTTCTTTAGGGATATTCATTTTCGTAATTTTAGAGTATAATTTAAAAGACAAATCTGAAGATATTGGTTGTAAAGAATTTTCACCAAAAACAAAAAAGGCATCATTATTACTATTAGTTGTAATACTTAAGACTATATCATCTGGACAAGACAAAGATACCTTCCAAGCACTTGTTATTCTACTTAATGCTTTAATAAAATCATCCATTTTGGTTTTATAAGTTCCTGGAATGGTTTTAATGTGCTGTATTAGTGTATTTCTTGATTCTATATCCTTTGTAGAATCAATGTTAACAGTAAGTGTTTCATAATATTGTAGATCTTTTTTGTCATAATATCCTATCAGACATTCAAGTATATTTTCTGAACAATATTCCATAAATACTTCTGCGTTTGTGTTATATAGTTTTATACTTTTATCAGAGTTTATACTTCCTTTTGATGTTGATAATATATCTAAAATAATACCATTACACTTAAAAAAGACTGTAGCAAATTCGTATTTTTTAAAATCCAAAAATAGCGAAGCTTTTAAAACCTGAACATCTTTTAGCCTATATAGCTCTATTTTTATGTTACTCATTTTTTTAGGATTACTGGAAACTCCTGATTTTAATCATAGAGACTTTTTCTTAGTCTAGTCACGTTTTTCTCTGTAATTTGGGTCTCCAAAAACAAAATAAGGGTCTTCATTACTTCTTATAGTTATAGAATGTTTAATTTTTCCTACATTATCTCTTTCTTGGGAAAAACTGTCATCAAATGGATTTAAAATAACATCTCCAAGACCAGATGGAGATATTTGGTTGTGAATATCTTTAATATAATCAAATGGAGCTAAACTCACAAAAGTATCAGAAAGATCGTTTTTAAAATGAATAATAATAAATGATAGCCCATCTCTATTAGATATTTTATTGTCATGTTTAATAGGAAAGACCCCTTTAAATGAAGACGTTGCTCCATCGTAAATTGTTGGCAAGGCCACAAGATCATCATCACCTTGTTGTAAAACGTCAAATGTTGGAGTAAGTTTAGATATTTGGTCTACAGTGGCATTTGTAATATTTATCGATTGCAAATATTCTAAATCAGGCACAATATTAATGAATATAAATTCACCTGTAGCTTCTATTAGTTTAGAATTAGATACTGTTGGGTTTCTTATACCAGCTACAGGAATCCCTTGAAGTTGAGAAAGAATGTTATTTTGCTTAAAAACTTTATCTTTTTCAGAATTTAATAATTGTAACAAGAAAGATTCAGACAGTTGGTCAGGGACCTCTTCTTTTATATCGCTTGATTTATAAAAACTGATAATATGATTAATTGTTTTATAATCAGCAATAATTGTTAAAACATCTGATGTCGATAATCCTTGATAAGTAGCAGCTTCTATTGTTACATTTTTAACTCCACTTATTTTAGATAAAGTCCAAGGGATTTTTATAAAATAATCTCCTAATTCAGGGTTAAACGGAAACCATGTAGACCAATCTTGAGCCTCATTACGTAACCGGACAGCGACAGCTTCCGGTTCGGAAATAACTTCTATCTCTATCATCCCTTGAGTTACTACTGCAACTGGTTTTTTGGATCTGGTTATATGATATTTGGCGAATTTATTAGCAACACGAGTATTTTTTATAATTTTCTTAAAAATTACGTCTTGACTTATTGGGGCTGTTTTGTTTAATATTTCTTTTGCATCGCATGGAATTGTTGTTAACGCTATTGTTTTGTTTGGATAAAAATCAAGATTTTTCGACTGGATTCCGCATCTATGAACAATAATATTATGTTGTTGGTTTATTTTAAACTCTTCACATAGTAATTGGTTATTTAATTGTTCTGCCGCTAAGAAAATATTATCATATTGATCTAAAGAAAAAGCAGTATTTCTCCCTTCAATTGCTGGTCCAGTATCGTCGCAATTTTGGCCCGTACAAGCAGTAATAGGAATATCTGAACGTATTAACAACGTATCTGGATTACTTTTTATTGATTCTGCCCCTGATGCATACATGTTATAACCAGGGAAAGAGGAAAATACAGATGCATATAAAGAATATTTTTCATCAGAATCCCCTCTATTACTTTCATAAATAACGATTCCCGTTAAATCGGAACGGATTTTAACACTAGGATTAAAATTATTTATTTTAGTTTCTGTTAGCCGAGTATCAGAAAATCCATCTCCACTACTATGCCATCGTATAAAGTTCCTAATGTTCTCTGGAGCGTTTTCGTAAGTCCATCGAGGAGACGAGCATTGACAAGTCCAATTAATAAAATCTTGTAATTCTAATGAGGTTCTAGAACAAACAGATCCAGAAACTTCTGAACAAATTTCTATTTCAACCCAATATGTAATACCACATAATAATCCAGTTGTATTAGATAAAAATGGCCACAAAGTTATGGTTCTAGTATGATTATAAAAAACTTCTAATCCATAGTCTTCCCAGACATTACTGGCCGGTTCATTATTATCTGTGGTAAAATAATTTAAATTTCCATCTTTAAAAGCTTCAAATTGATCAACTAAATTTTGCCTGGTTTGATCTGTATAAAAACGTACACGAGCATTATAAAATTTTGATTTTTGTTCTAAATTTGTGTTTTGAAAACTAATTTTTATACTACAAGAAGTGGAATTCCAAGGAAAATTATTCGACACACAAGACTCACAAGATATACTCCTTTTCTGATCTTCAAAAGCATGTAATTGTCCATCATCTTTTTTCGCCAAAACAGAAATAAAATATGCAGCATTTTTTTGAATATCTAAAGGAAGTAACATTTCTGTTAAAACATTACCTTGCGCATCTGTTCTTACTAAAGGAGTAATATCTAGATACCCTGTAATTGTTTCCTGTGGGGCCAAACATAATCTGTTTTTTATAACAGAAACTATTCCTATAGAATCAAAATTAAATACATCTCCAGAAGTTAAAAGAACTTCAACTCTTTTGTATCTTCCTTTAGGGAGAACAATGGAAGACCCATCATTAATGATAATCTGACTTACACTATATGTTTGTCCAGATATTAATGTATCCGCTCTAATCCATAAATTTTCATTATTTAAATCTCGTATCCAGTTTGTATCATTTATAGTTAAATTTGGGTTTTGTGTATTTAATGCTTCTAATTCTTCATTTTCGTCGAAATATGAATTTGCTAAAAACCGAATAAACTGAGGTTGGACTGCGAAAACTAATGTAACAGTATCAAATTCTGATCCAGGTAATTCAGTGTCAAGAGAACGAAGAATTGGCCCATATTGGTCATAAGATGCATTAGAAGATAATAATTCCCAATTAATTTCTGTATATTCCCAAGATATAGTAGTTCTATCATTTTGTGTATTAGGAATTTGGAAAGCAGTTGGAAAATCTGATTGGATAACATCAAAAGCAATATCTTTTAAGAATCTGTCTTTGAAAAATCTTACAATAGTATCTGATATACAAAGAGGCTCTGTAAGACTATTATTATTTAATTTAAGAGGAATTACACCAGAAGAGTGAAAATATCCTATATTTCTAACACTAGCAAGATATGGATCTTGCTCTAAAAGAGATAAGATTCGTTCATCGTCACGGTAAGCCATTAAAATCTCCCAGTTACCAAAACGATTATCGTGCCAAACAATATATAAGTTTCCTCTATCGTCTCCTGAAATATTGGGTTTTAATGATTTGCTTTTTGAATTCGTAATTCGAGTAGGATTAAATCCATCTTTTGAATTAGCATAATAAATTTCCCAAAAATAATCTCGGTTTGATTGCCAAGATAAATGAACTACATTATTAGTATCTATAAACAAAGTAGGAAGCTGGTTAATTCCTTCAGTTGCAATTGTTGTTTTATATACAAAATCTTTTGGAGATAAAAAGTAATCTAAATTCACATCTAAGTTTTTAGGTGTTAAAATCCCTACTGGCAACAAAGAACTAGGAGTTGATGTCCCTGTTATTTTGATTTGGTGTATACTAGGGTCTGTACACTCATAAACAACAAATATATCATTATTTATATCAACTGAAATTACAGGATGAGTACAATGCCCATTTTCAAAATCTGTAATAGGGATAGGATCGGAAATATCTAATCCCTTGAACTTTAATAATTCCTGTAAAGTAGATGTGTTTGTAGTTACCCATGTAATTAAACTTGGGTCTTCA
>ERZ1292629.4007-Hain-H43-01um-R1-4007-length-11021-cov-23_pt1 | contig 11021 bp, 9 predicted proteins | sample MGYA00564399_ERZ1292629 | MGnify/ENA primary metagenome ERZ1292629 (study PRJEB36523, sample SAMEA6512636) | groundwater metagenome | collected 2019-01-08 | study: AquaDiva: Metagenomics assemblies of 32 groundwater samples | reverse complement strand
TAGGGCTTCAAATTTAAACTAAAATGTGTTATAAATAAAGCGCGAAAGCGCTTTATTTATTTCAACGGGCCGGTAGCTCAACGGCAGAGCACTCGGTTTGCATCCGAGAGGTTAGGGGTTCGAATCCCCTCCGGTCCACATCGCCAAATCAGAAATCATTTTGAATAAAATGGTTTATGATTTGGCGCTGGACAGTTGAGGGATTTGAAGGGTATCGAGAAAACGTGAACTGCTTCACGTTTTCGAGAACCCCGGCTCTGGGTGAGAAGCGAGCCTTGTGCCGAGGGCACGGCGAGCGACGAAGGAAGAGAAATCCCCTCCGGTCCACCCTCTCAAAAAACTGGAAAACAAACTGGCTGGCGTGGTAGATTAGGATTGTGAAGACGGCGCCAGACAGGATTTTTGACGGCCTCAACGACAAACAAATTGAGGCAGTAAGGGCCATAGACGGCCCGGTTTTAATATTGGCCGGCGCCGGCTCTGGTAAAACACGCGCCCTGATTCATCGCATCGCTTATCTTATCTCTTCCGGCATACAGCCGGGGAGCATCCTCGCGGTTACTTTTACGAACAAAGCGGCAGGGGAAATAAAGGAGCGGGCCCATAAATTACTACAAACTACCAACTATTCACCGCAAGCTGGCCCTTGGTTAGGCACCTTCCATTCAATTTGTCTAAGAATCCTGCGCAAAGAGGCCGAACAGGTGGGTTATAGCAGGGGTTTTGTAGTTTACGACACCGATGATCAAATTTCATTGCTGAAAAATGTAATGCAGGATTTGGATGTGGATATTAAAAAATTCAATCCTAAGGCCCTGCTCGGTAAAATTTCCAAACTCAAAAGCGAGCTTATCGGCCACGAAGAGTTTGCCAACAGCGCCAAAGAGTATATTGAAAAAATATTAGCCCCGATTTACACCGGCTATCAAACCGCGCTAAAACAAAATAACGCGATGGATTTTGACGACTTAATGATGGTATGCGTGGAGCTTTTTCAAAAAGATCCTAAAATTCTGCAAAAATACCAGCAGACCTTCAAATACATTCTGGTTGACGAGTATCAGGACACAAATCATTCGCAGTATGTCTGGGCTAATTTACTCGCCCAAAAACACAGGAATCTTTTTGTAATAGGGGACGACTATCAATCGATCTATCAGTTTCGCCAGGCCGATATCAGGAACATTCTTGATTTTGAAAAAGATTATCCGGAAGCGAAAATCGTTATGCTTGAACAGAATTACCGCTCAACTAAAACCATACTCGCCGCGGCCAATAATATAATTCTCAATAACAAGGAGCAGAAACATAAGAAACTTTGGACGCAAAACGCGGAAGGCGTGAAAATCATTCTCAAAGAGAATATGGACCAGAGAAAAGAAGGCCAATTTTTGGCCGAAACAATAAGGAACAATGTGAAACAGGGGCTCCGTCCGGACCAGATCACCGTGCTGTACAGAACTCACGCCCAATCGCGCTCCATTGAGGAAGCAATGCTAAAATATGGGATACCCTACAAAATTATCGGCGGAGTTAATTTTTATCAAAGGCGTGAGATAAAAGATATTTTGGCCTACATCAGACTCGCGCTCAATCCAAACGACAGAGTCAGTTTGGATAGAATATACAACGTCCCGACTCGCGGCATCGGCAACGCCATTTTTCAAAGGGCCAAAACGATCATGAGCGAAGGAGGATTTAACAGCTTTACGGCCTTAGCTCAAAAACTGAACGCCGATTACGGCTTCAATAGAAGACAGCTTGATGCCGTTAAAAACTTAGGCTTGCTGGTTGAAGCGTTAAATCAAAAATCAAAAGAAATTTCGGTTTCAGAGCTGCTAAAATTAGTCATTAAAAAAATAAACTACGAACAATACATAAAGGACGGCAGCCATGAGGGCGAAGAGAGATGGGAAAACGTAAAAGAAATTTTCACCGCGGCTAATAAATACGAGGAGGCACCGGCGCCGGAAGGGCTTGAAAACTTTTTGGCGGAAGTGGCTTTGATCCAGGATACCGATAAAATTAGCCAGAAAGAAAGTAATGTTAATTTAATGACCGTGCATTCGGCCAAAGGTCTTGAGTTCCCGGTTGTTTTTCTGGTCGGCATGGAGGAAGGCCTTTTCCCGCACACGAGTTCGCTGATCAACCCGGCTGAACTTGAGGAAGAAAGACGGCTTTGCTATGTCGGCATTACCAGGGCCAAGCAACAGCTTTTTCTGACATACTGCCGCGAAAGAATGATGTACGGCTCAATTCAATTTAATCCGCCGTCGCGATTTGTTTTTGAGATACCGGGCGACTTAATTGATTTTCAGCCGCTGAAACAGGCCGAGCTCAAAAAGAAATCGGGCGATTTTGATTGGGAGAAATATATCCGTTACGATATTTAGCAAAAAGCGGTCTTAACGATTCGAAAATGCCGAATTTAATTAGCCAGAAAATTAAAGACGAATTAAAACAGCTTGGCATCAAACCCAAGAAGTCGCTTGGGCAGAATTTTCTCGTAAACGAAGGTGTCTACAAGAAAGTGGTCACGGCCCTGGAGATAAAAGGGGACGACGTAATTGTTGAGGTCGGCCCCGGCTTAGGCACTTTGACCGGCTATCTAGCCGAAAGCGGGGCCAAGATAATTGCCGTTGAAAAAGACCGGCTGTTAATCGACCATCTTAAAAATAAGTTTAAAGACGATAAAAATGTTACAATTATAGAAAGCGACGTTTTAAAATTTGACCCCAGAAACTACCAACTACGAACTACAAACTACAAACTAGTTGGAAACATTCCTTTCTACCTCACTTCGCACTTAATAAGAACGGTTTTTGAAAAGTGGCCTCATCCAGAAAAAATCGTACTGATGCTCCAAAAAGAGGTCGCTCAGCGCATAGTCGCCAAGCCGCCGGATATGAGCTTGCTTGCCGTTTCGGTTCAATACTATTCAAAACCGGAAATAGTAAGTTATGTTTCGGCGGGAAGTTTTTATCCTCCGCCAGAAGTGGATTCAGCAATTATCAGGTTAGTTCCCGGTGAACAGTTTACAGCTTACAGTAATAACACTGAAAACTATAAACTGAAAACTGTAAACTTCTTCAGAGTTGTTCGGGCGGGATTTGCCGGCAAAAGAAAACAACTGCTCAACAATTTGGCGGCGGGCCTGAAAATCTCAAAACAGGAAATCCAACAAAAATTATCCCTTATTGACATAAACCCCCAGCGTCGCGCCGAGACCATAACCATTGAGGAATGGCAAAAAATTACAAACTCCTTATTTTCGCGGGATTAAGCGGCATCATCCTGGCCCTCGCCTTTCCGGGCTGGAGTTTTAACCTTGGATTTCTAATCTGGATAGGATTAGTCCCTCTGTTCTACGCTTTAAATAAAGGGTATCGTCCGTTTCTAACCGGTTTTATCGCCGGCCTTTTTTATTTTCTGATCACCTTTCGCTGGTTCTGGTCAATTTATCCTTTGGATACAATGGGGATTCAAAGCAGATTTGCTTCCTTGATTATTGTTTTTATCATTTACATTATAAGTTCCGCCGGAATGGCGGTATTTTGGGGACTTTTTGGAACAGTTTACAGTTTACAATTTTCAGCTTCTAGTAAATTTAAAAAGCGCTCTTGGCAACTTATTTCTTGTTTATTAGTTATCCCAGCCCTCTTTGTTTTATTTGAATACGCGCGCTCTTACGGATTCGGTCTCTTGTGGGCGGGCTCGGGGACTTTTTTCGGCCCTCACTGGACAATGGGTAATCTGGCTTACGCCCTTGCCGATAATAATCTGGCGCTAAAAATCTCGTCGTATGTCGGCATATATGGAATAGTTTTTCTCATAATCCTCGCCAATCTTTTGTTTTTTAAAATTCTTGCCAAAAAAAATCTGAGAGGTGCGGGCTTGCCTGTGCGGGCAGGTATCGTTATTCTGATAATTTTGCTGATTACTCTGGGGCCTAAATTATTAAAACAGAAGCCGCCATCTTCAGACAAAAAAATTAATTTTGCCCTTATCCAGACAAACCAGCCAACTAAAATCTCACCCACCCCAAAAGAAACGCTTGACGCGTTCAAAGAACAGCTTGACTTGCTGAGCCGCGTCGCCAAAAAATACCCCGAAAGCCAGCTGATAATTTTCCCAGAAGCAAGCGATTTTTTCAAAAATCTTTCTTTATTCTTGACCGGCTCCCAGATACCGAATTATTTTTCCAATCTTTTCAAAGAACCGAAACTGATAGTTGCCGGCGCAAGAATTATTGATACTAACGACCGCACCCCTTCAACGGGTTCAGGGCAAGCTTACTCGCGCGTCTTTGCTCTAGACACCAAAAAGGACATTATCGGCTTTTACGATAAGCGCCTCCTGATGCCGGGGGGAGAATTCTTGTCTTATCCCATGAGATTTATAGTTAACCTCCTTTCAAAAACCAAGGTTTCAGAATTCGGCGGCATGCGAGAGTTTGGCGTCGGAAACAAAAAAGTTTCAACGATCAATTTCCGCGGTCAGTTCAGCGTTGCGCCGCTTGTCTGCTCGGAACTTTTATCGCCGAGTTTAGCAAGAAAAACAACGCAAGGCGCCGATGTAATCGTGGAAATGGCAAGCTACGGCATTTTCCACGGGAGCGGTATCCTTGCCAAGCAAAACCTTGCCATTGCCCGATTTCGCGCCGCGGAGAACCAAAAACCCTTATTAGCAGCATCAAATATGGGGCTTTCTTATGCTATAAATAGCGAAGGAAATGTAGGATTTGTAACGCAAAACTCGGAAGCGCAGATATTAACAGGTAGTATTGCGCTTAACTCCCAAAAATCGTGGTATAATAAGGTAGGTGATTTGCCAACAATTTTGGCATCTTTAGCGTTGATAACAAGTTTTGGTCTATTAACCACATTTAGGAGAATAAAAGGAGGCTCCTACTGACAAATTTATGCCGCAAAAATTAAAAATAATTCTCGGGGTTCTGGTATTGGCGGCCGCTTTTTTGGTCATCCGGGTGGGTTCCTCGTTTTATAAAAGCGCGAAAACTGCCGCTCTTCTTTCGCAAACAATAACCACGCCCGTACCCGAAGAAAACTTACTGACCAAAGACAGCGACGGCGACGGTCTTTCTGACCAAGATGAAATAATATATGGGACTAATCCTTTTGAGAAAGACACTGACGGCGATGGCTACGTTGATGGTGAAGAGGTGGACTCTGGTTATGATCCTTTGGATCCGTACTCAGGCTCCACAACGACTAAGGGATCTACCGCCGCCATCGCTCATTCGGCAAACTTGACTACTCGTCTGCTTACTCTTGGCATGGCCTCTCTCACCGGAAATGACGGGATCATGGATCCTAACGAGATGGACTCTAAAAAATTTGCCGATATCATGCAGAGCATTAATAATGAGGCCTTTATAACTTTGGGGGGCACGTTCATGACCGACTCGGACATAAAAATAATAGATGACAACAGCGCTGAATCAATAAAAAAGTACCTGAAAAGCGTTACTCAAATAGTTGAAGAAGGGATTTTTTCCGCCAGTAGCGGCATCGTTTCCGGCGTAAATTCGGGTCAAATTCTAGGAATAACGACCGATGGCTTAAATTATTATGAATCAAAATATAATTCGCTGATGGTCTTGGAGGTCCCTTCTTCATGGAAAGAAATACACAAACAGGTCCTAGTTGACTTAAGCAAACTCTCAAATTCAACAAAGGCCCTAAGTAATCAAAGTATAGAAGACGATCCCGTAATGGCCAGTTTTGCTTTATCACAACTGCAAGAATCCTTTTTGGAGCTTCACGATGTTCTTAATCAGGCGTTAAACCTTGCCAGATCTCAAAAAATACCAATTGAGGACTCTATATTGCAGTCTTTGCAATTAGCCAAATAAAAAATAGAAATGTTTTTGTATAACGGGTCAATGAGGAAAGTAATAGCGATATTAATCCTGACGCCATTAATCTTGGCTGGTCTTTTTGCAGGTCCGTATTATGCCAATGGCGGGGCAGTTATCTATGACCCCCTGGAAATGCTTGATGAATTTATAATAAGCCCGCTTGTCAGAACAATAGCGAACGCTCTTGAAAATAAGGTCGTAAACCAAGTAAACAAAGCACTAGGCAAAATAGATGGCAAGACACCGAGTTACATTACCAATTGGAGAAATTACATTTTGGAATCGGAGGCGAGAGGAAACGATGTTTTCCGGGCCGTGCTGGCAGACACCGCTCTTTGCCCTTATTTCAAAAACGATTTGGTTACGGCCCTTGGGGCTGAAAAATCGGCGGGCGCAACTCTAGGAGCTTCGGTAAGAAGAGTGGTGGCTGGGCAAAATGCAGTCGTGTACCAAAACCAACTCTCCGTACCGGGAATGCCCTCTTTCCAACAAACTGCTAATTGCACTCTTCCTTCCAGTTTTAATCAAAAAACTTTTCAAAATGATTTTACGAAAGGCGGTGGATGGACAACATGGAATCAGTTAATCCAGCCGCAAAATAATTTTTTCGGCGCTTACTCTCTGGCCCTTGGCGAGCAATCAAAACAAACCGCTACAGAGAAACAGGCCGCCCAAGACTCTTCCCTTGCCGGCGGCGGTTTTAAAGGACAGAAACTCGGAGCTGACAATAAAGCTAGTCCGACCGGCTGCACCGGCGTGAGCTTGCCGGGCCAATTACCTAGTCAAGATGCCTTACTAATAGGCCGAACCAGTGCCGGAGTCAGGTGCGCGTTTTTGGGAGAAGAAGTAACGCCCGCTAAGATATTAGGTGAATCTGCAGCCAATACTCTTGATAAGAAAATAGGGCGCGTTGGAACGGCAGCATATCTGACCGATATAATCTTAAGTGTTGTCGGAGGAGTAATCCAAGGACTTTCGGATAAGTTAACCAATTTTGGCGGTAAAAGTTCCTACGGGACACCTACAACTCCGGAAGCAGGTTTCGGTCAATCTGCGCCAATACCAGCAGGCAAAGAAGAAGGAGTGCCGGCAACAGATCCGAACTATGACGCCCAAGTAAACCAGATCTGTGTGAGTTCATGTCAGAGTGATTGCGAAGGAAATGCGCCTCAAGAATGCAATATCGATCCGGTAACAGAAGAGGAACAATGCACCAAAGACCAGGGCGCCATAGAAACCTGCAGACAGAATTGCGGATCGCAGTGTCCTGAAATTTAGCGATAAAAGTGAGGGTAAACCTGAATAAAAAACGTGGAGAGATGGTTTTTCTGGTTCTGGTAATAATCTTGCTGGCGGTTTTGATTTTTCCGCATCCGGCAAGAGCTGGCTGGCTAGATTTGGGTCTAGAAGGAATTGTAAACGGCATAGTCACTCTCATACTCAATTTCGTACAAAATGCTATTTCTTTTTTTGCAGAGCTCCTTGATAAATTCGTACAATGGCAAACTGACAATACCGTTTACGGGGTTGTTGTTGTGGACCAAAGCTGGACGATTATCAGGAATTTCGTAAATATGTTTTTCATCCTGATATTGATAGTTATGGCTTTTGGGACGATCTTTGACATTAAAAAATATACCTGGAGAGAGATGTTGGCTCCTTTTCTTATCTCCGCCCTGCTAATTAATTTCAGTTTAACAATCGGTCAATATATTATTACGATAGCCAACGGTTTAAGCGGTATTTTTCTCAAACAAATCGGGCAAGTATCCGGTACATTTGCTCAAGGATTTAGCATGGTAGGTATTGCCACCAGCGGCGCAACGGATTTAATCAGTGGTATCGCAAAAGTAGACATCACGGTGATCTTTGCGGTCATATTTCTAACCATAGTGATGCTCGCATTCGCGGCGGCGGCTATTTTCTCTCTGGTCAGAATACTTGCGCTATGGTTTCTCCTGATAATTTCTCCTATCGCCTGGATTGGATATTCTTTGCCAGGTCTTAGGGGTCAAACCTGGAGCGCCTGGTGGAAACATTTTTTCTGCTGGTGTTTTTTCTTGCCCTATTATCTGTTTTTTGTAATGTTCGCGGTTATTTTCGTGAAAAACAGAGGTACAATACCTCCGATTCCCGGTAGCAATACTACTGCCGGTATGACCGCGACTGACTTTTTATTCTATGCCTTAAGTTTGGCCTTCTTGATCGGGGGCCTGGTAGTGGCGAGAAAAATGGCCTGCGCAAGCGGCACTGGAATAAAAACTGTTTTTGGCAAAATAGAGGGCGGGGTCAGAAGGTACGCGCCGGGAGCACGTTACGTGCGGGCGATTGGAGCGGGCGTTCAGGCAACTGCAAAAAGAGTAGAAGAACAAGGTCTACCCGGCAAATTAGGTGCCGTGTATGAAGGTACTCAAGCAGAAAAACAAAGGACCGCAAGGTTTGGCGAGCGATTCCAACAGATACTTGGTTTTAGAGAGTCTTTTGCCGCCCAGAAAGAATTTGTAAATAATTCCAATAAGGAATATGAGGCCATTAAACAGCAATATGATATGGGCCATATTGACATCACCGCCATCAAACAGGGTGTCGCTACAAATAAAGCTTCAAATCCAAAGGGATTTGCCTTTAGGAAAATGCTGGGCGAGGTAGGTCAATTAGATGCCATTACCGCTCGTGAGACTTTATCCGCACTGTCAAATAACCCGTTTGCTTCTTCCGATTTCGTTAAGAACTCCAGCGAAAAAGGTAAATTATCTGCGCTTAGAGGAGAAGACATTCGGGCCATGGCTGCCGCACAAAATGTCCCCGGCGTAGGAGATTTCAGTGACTTGAGAACCAATGTCGCTGCCAGAAAACAACTATATAAACATATCCAAGCGAATGCTTCCGTTGCGTCAGGTTTATCGCAGGATCAATTTGATAATGCTATGTCTATGTTTGGCGGGCCAACTACGGCCGAAGGTACTACATTTCTTAAGGAAGTTGGGAAAATTAGACCTGACCTTGCCGCTACTTTCATTGAAAACTACGAACGCGCTCATCCGCCGTCTGGGCGATCTGCAAAATTAAGATTAGATGTCATAGCGTCCAATATTACGAGCGCAAAAGACGTTGGGGGCATGCATAAAGATGTGTGGAATGACTCGGATTTCCGACAGGCTTTATTCAATGAGCTTAGGTCTAGGTCTGGAAGAGGAACTAATGCCCTTAGAAATTACTTAACAAATCTCCAAGAATCAATTCGTGAATCAGCTGATTCTACAGCCAGAAAAACAGACAAGCAAGCTCTTGTTAACGCGTTTATAGCCAGTGTTAGGGCGATTCCGCCAACAACACCGTTGACAACCGCCATTCCTCCTCCTGCCAGCCCCACGATACCATGAGCGACGACACCGTAGACAAACAAAATAATGCGGTAGCCGATTATCCTACGCCTTATGACGTAGACATCGGAAGTTTGAATTCTAATGATTTGGAAGGGTTTATTTCAAGAACGCTGGCGCTACCACAAATCTTAGGTAGGATTCTCACAAATTTTTCAACTGCTGAATTTATTGAAGAGAAGCTGGGTGTAGTTTTTGGGCTAAACACCAATCAAAAAAAGGAGATTGCACGAATTATCCGTGACGTTATACTGGCTGACATATATATCGGTGACATGCCGGCACAGATTTCGTCAAAGCTCGGGGTTGATCAAAGCATGGCAACGGAAATAGCGCGGGCGATTGTTTCGCAACTCTTCGCGCCGGTTATTGAGGATATTAAAAAATTACAATTGCAAAAATTCGGAAAGTTACCCAATTCAAGCACGCCCCAGCCACCCCAGCAAGCGAGACCGCCGCAACATATACCAGGAGAGGAATTGCCGGAAACAGGAGGAAATATAATAGATTTGCGGAGCAAATAGCACCCGACACAAATACACTAATGGGCACGAATGTCACGAATAATTCGTGTAATTCGTGTGTTATTCGTGTATTGGTGTCGCTTGTGTAAGCAATGAGATTTCAAGTTCCACAATTTATTGAGACGGAGAGCAAAATCGTCGGGCCATTCACGCTCAAACAGTTTTTGTATTTGGCCGCAGGAGCGGTAATAATTTTTATTCTGCAATACGTTCTTAGTTTTACTCTCTTAATAATCACCGGCATACCAGTCGCGCTTTTAGCCGCAGCTTTGGCTTTTTATAAAGTTGACGGCATTCCGTTCCCTCAATACTTGCTGATGGCTCTGTCGTTTTTAACCGGAACAAAAAAGTATGTTTTCCGCAAAGACGAGCAGACCCCGACACAAATACACTAATGAGCACGAATGACACGAATGAGAGGATATTATACAAAGAGTTGTCGTATAAACTAACAGGGATTTTCTTTGGTGTTCACAATAAATTAGGCAGATTTTTAAGCGAGAGGCAGTATTCCGATGAGGTTGAGAAGCGTTTAAAGCTGGGTGGGATAGAATATAAAAGGGAATTTGAAATACCGGGAGACATAAAGGGCAACAGAGTGGATTTCCTGATTGAAAACAAAATGATAGCGGATATTAAAGCAAAAAGAATAATAACTAGGGATGATTACTACCAAATGTTAAGATATTTAAAAGTGGGAAAGTTGAAATTGGGCCTGATAGTTAATTTCAGAAATACATACCTCAAACCAAAGCGAATAGCAAACTAATTGCCCGTCTATATTCGTGTAATTCGTGTGTGATTCGTGTATTGGTGTCGCTATGGCGGAGCCAAAAAATCAAACAACAAAAGACTTCGTACGGCTCGCCGAGATACGCGATACTGTTTTGGTGTTAAAAGACGGCTCGTTAAGGTCAGTCGTTGAAATAGGTTCAATAAATTTTGAGCTAAAATCTACGGACGAACAGGTCGCGATAATTCAAGGGTTTCAAAACTTCATTAACTCTCTTGATTTCCCGCTTCAGATAGCGGCTAGCTCGCGCAAACTGGATATTGAGCCCTATTTAAAATCGCTTGAAGGGCTGACTGAAAGTTTAAAAAACGAATTGCTGAAGATCCAAGCCGCGGAATATTCCCGATTCATCAAAGGTCTTACGGAACTGACAAATATCATGGCGAAAAAATTCTACATCGTGGTTCCTTTTTACGCGATAGAGGCGGTATCTCCGACCA
>ERZ1292629.4006-Hain-H43-01um-R1-4006-length-11022-cov-15_pt1 | contig 11022 bp, 10 predicted proteins | sample MGYA00564399_ERZ1292629 | MGnify/ENA primary metagenome ERZ1292629 (study PRJEB36523, sample SAMEA6512636) | groundwater metagenome | collected 2019-01-08 | study: AquaDiva: Metagenomics assemblies of 32 groundwater samples | reverse complement strand
CCAAAAATATCTGCAACATGCCATTGAATTCCTTCATTAGGAAATTGCCTCTTCATCTGCTCTATTATTTTTTCATCGTAATCTAAACAGGCAATCCTCTCTGCTCCCAATTGGTCTCTATATCTTAAAATATGATCACAATTTCCACCAGAACCGATATCTAAGATACTAATACATTTAGGGGGGAAATACCTTCTTATTAGTTCCTCTATTTTTTGCGTCTTATATTGCGTAGTTGAACCTATGCTTAAATCTCCCCAATAATCTCCCTTTTTTGATTTTTTGTGTTCTTCTGATATGTCCATTTTTATTTCCTATCATAATCATCTTTTATTCTGATAATATCTGCAATTTCTGGTGTTGAAACTTCTAATAAAGTTAAATCTGTCAAAGCAGTTACTCTGTGCCTTCTTCCCGGAATTACTGTAAAGAATCTTCCTTCTGATAGTGTCATTTTCTTTATCAGTCCTCTTTCATCTTCAAGAGATATTTCAGCTCTTCCTTTAACCACATATTGGGTTTCTACTTTTTTTCTATGATATTGTAGGCTAGATTTTTCATTAGATTTCAAAAAAATTAATTTCAAACAATAACCCCTTCCTGTTTTAGAATCATACCAAAGCTCAAGCCAGTTTTCCCATCCCCAAGGTTTACTAACTAATTTTGGAAGGGACAATTTTTCGTAACCTTTAGGTCTAGGCAATTCTTTATTGGGCATAGTGCTCTATAACCCCCATTATATTATTTATTATATTTTCTTTAATATCCTCTCTTTCTTCCAGTTTTTGTATCAAATTTTTATAATTTTCAGAGAAAAAATGATAATGACCTGCAATTATGCAGCATAAAAATTTATTTTCAGGGGTATTATTGTACATCCATTTTTTCCATTTCCCTTTTTGATAAACTTCATTTAAAAATTCTTTAAAGTCAAGTCCATAAAGAAGGCATTTTTGAAGAACAAAAGCTGTTTGCAAGACACCTAATTGGGGGGCAATATTCATTGCATCGACAACTCCACTTCTTTTTTCGATTTCCTCTTTTGAAAGATAATCTGCATTATGTTCCTTTAGTTTTATTCCTTTAGTTTTTAATATGGGAGATATCTTTTTTACAAATTCTGAATTAAAATGCCCAACCTGATTTATTTCCATAACAAGACTTCCTGTTTGAACAACATAGAATTCTGGCTTGCAAAATTTAGTGAAAAAGTTTACTTCATTTTCAATCTCTTCCAAATTCATAACCCCAAAATTTGTGCCTGCATTTTCATCTGTGCCAACTTCTATGAGAATTCTTGGATTTAAACTGTAGCAATATTCAATTGCTTTTTTAGTTTCTTCGAACTGTTCTTCCTTCAATCCCTTGAAATGGCAGAAATCTATATGTATCAAATCGAAGCCGTTTTTTATATCTGCTTCTATTGTTTTATAACTATCTTCTAATTCATAAACTCCGTTAAAACCTGGACCGCAATGGTCCCTACAGATCTTTACATTACTATTGGGATATGTTTCCTTCATTTTCCTAATAAAGTGCATGAATTCTGCAGTTGTCCAGTTGTTTACATAGCCCCCATTGTAATCTATCTGGTTTTTTGAGGCTATAATCATTAATTCTTTTCTTTCATAGTTAGATACTCTAAATATTGCCTCTATTACTTCAGTACTCATAGGACCTACTGCAAGGTTAGAGTTTATCATCCTAATTGTAAACCCCCATTTCCTTTAAGGCATAATAAAGTCTGCTTTTTCCCAAAAAGTATAACATTAAATTGAAAGGATCCTTAAGTAGGGGAGTCATATTTAAGAAAATTAGTGCAGTAATTACTTTTATTTTAATAAAATCAAAATTGTTTTTTTTCAGAAAATCCTCAAATTCTTCTTTAATTTCAAGTATGTCATTTTTTATTTCAAAATTATAATAAATACTCTTTCCACTCATATCAAATGCAAATTTATTCTCTCTTATCAGGGGATATTGCAGAATCATCCCACTATATAACTTAGATAAATCATAATAAATATCTCCGTATTCTATTATCCCCGCAAAATCTTGCCTCCAATCAAGAAGGATAAATTTAGGGAGATGGCTCGCAGATCCCCGCGTAACTAGAACATTATCAAATTGTAAATCACCATGGAAATTCACAGGGGTCCCATTAGAGAGATATTCCCAATCTATTTTCTCTAACATTTCATTTAGAGAAGGTATTTGCGTTCCATTTATGATGTTAAGATCATCTTCTATAGATGTTTGCTTATAGAATTGTTTTATCCTATCTATGGTTTTATCATAATAAAATTTTTTGCATGATGCCTTAAAATTCAGTAAGCTTTCCCCTTCTATTTTTTTTTCTTTCCATAAATCAAATTTGAGCCAATGAAAAAAATCTTTAATAATTTGCCTATTTAAAAGATCGTACAATATTTGCCCCTCAACTTTCTTATAAGAATAAAAATTGCTCTTATATGCCTCTATTTCTGGGCAATGGGGGGAAAGATATCTTACCCTTTCCATTCTATTCTTAATTATATTTGCGTCGGCAAAGAATTTTATGACTCTTCCATTAACAAAAAAAAGAAATTCATTTCCTTTACTAAGATCAAATTTTTTATTAGAACCGGAAAAGCTTTCATTTGTTTCTTTATAGGTATTCAGGCTCCCTGTATCAAACCAAGTAACCCCCACCGGAATAATTTTTTTTTCGATTAATTTGCTAAAACCGTTAGAAACCTGAATTTCCCCTCCTTTTAATTCTCTATCTTTTTCAAGGCCTTCAAAAAAATCTTCATAATCCCTAATCCCAGCCACTCCAATAAATGCAAATTTATTATCACATTTTATTTTATCATCAAGTCCATATATAAGATTATTTTTTATTCTGACTGTGCAATAAGGTTCTGTTTCCTTTACAGGAGCAATTCCCATCCAATTTTCAGCAGGCTCTGGGATTTTCTCCAATAAAATAGTGTCTACAGCAGATAATACAAATGGGCAATTTAAACTTTTTTTACACTGCAAAATGGAATATCCCGGACCTGTTCCTGGACCCATATACCTGTCTACTTCCACATAGGTTATTTTTCTTTCGGGATGCGCTAAACCAAGATAATCAATTATTGTTTCTTTCTTATGGCCAACAGCAATCACAATTTCCACTTCTTCCGGAAATTTCTCAATTATATGGGAAATTACCGCTTTGCTATTTATAGGAAGAATTGCCTTATTTACATGTTCGGAAAGAGCACCCATTCTGCTTCCAACTCCTGCAGCTAGAATACATACTTTATAATTCACCATTTTAATACACCACATAGTCGCCTATAATGCTTCTAAACTAAGCATCCTTGCTGACTATCAAAAGAAAAATAATAGACTCTTTATAAAATTTATGAAGACAAGGTATATATTAAGAATCTTTAGTCTATTCCAGATAGTTTTAGTTAGACTGATTATCTTTATAGGTTGATTTTATTTATTTGCTGCCATTAAAGAAAACCTTATTAATTTTTATGCAAGCATCGCAAACAGCGCCTTCTCCTGATTTTGATGGTGTTATATATTTTGCCCATTTCTTTGCCTCTATTCTTGCGTTTGCTGGAGCAATTCCAAAAAGACAATCACGAATTACTGGAGCGTCAGGAATTCCATCTCCTATAAAGATTGTATTCTCAAATCCAAAATTATCTTTTATCCATTCATATCTGCTTCCATCTGGAACAAGCTCAATTTTATATTTCATATCACCTATTCTTTTTTTAGAAATTGGGAATCCACGTTTATCTGCTGATATAAAAAGTATATTAATTTTGTCTCTTATTATTTTAAGGCCATCTGCATCATGCGGGCCAAAAACTTTGAAAGCTTTTCCTTTTTCAGAATACAAAAACTGGCCTGTAGTCATTACTCCATCAATATCAATTATTAAATTCAACTTCTTCTTTTCAGCCATTGTTTTCAATTAAAATCTCCATATAAAAACTTTAGGAATTGGACTTCTATTTTAGAAATAGCATATTCAATTATAATCATTTTTATAAAACCTTTAGGATTTTCAGGAAAAATGATAAGGTGGTTTGAAAAAAATAAGGTGGTTTCCTTTATAATAACTTTATGGATAGCTCTGACAATATTCTATATCTCTAGTCTTGTGATAATTCCTTCCCCTGGAATAAAGATAAATATTATTCCAGTAGTGTATCACTTCTCTGCCTTCTTTTTTCTGGCTATTTTTTTATTTATATCTTTATTAAATAGAAAGTGGGATTCTAAAAAGATTGTATCTTCCATAGCATTATTAGCTTTATATGCTATATTAGATGAGTTACATCAATATTTTGTTCCTGGAAGAGCAACATCTATCAGCGATTTCTTACTTGATTTTAATGGGATTGCCTTTGCTTCTTTAATTTATTTTATATTAATATTCAAAAAAAAATTATAATTTTATTGAATATTTTCTTTCTATATTCTTTATTGCTTCGCCAATAGGTTTTATTGTTGAAAGAACTCTTTTTATCAAGTTTCTTATTCTGAACTGATAGATATAGGTTTCGTAAAATGGAAAATTAAAAAAACTTCTGGTAAAGTAGGGGTTTTCTATTCTATTTTTTCTTTCATTTGCAGCATCTTCCAATTTTTTTAAATCTACTTTATGGTTTATATCTATTCTATTTATTCTCTTTTTCCAGAAGAGAGGTATTTCTTCCAAAGAAATCTTTAAATCTGTTCCATTCTCAGAGTCCTGGAAAGAATATTTTTCTTTTGAAGGATTTATATTAACCCATCCTTTTCTTAGCTTTTCATATCCATAAGCTATTTTTATTTTTTTTTCAAAAAAGCCAGGAGGAATAAATAAAGGGGGTACAAGATTTGAAGGGACTAAGAAACCTGTTCCTTTTGATTGGCTATATCCATCAAAATGAGCGCATATTTCTTTTTTTGGTAGAACAACCACATTACTCTTTCTTTTATCTTGTTTGAAAAATGGGTAAACATAATCTATTCTTTTTATATTTGCTGAATTTATCTTTGAGGATAAATCTTTAGAAAAAAGCCAATGATTAAAAAGGCTCTTGGATAAAACCTGATCTGCACTAAAATATTCCCTTGGAAAAAAAGCGACAACCAAATCTTCATTTTCTTCCATAATCTTTGAACTAGGAAACCCAATATCATGAATAGTTGTTCCATTTCTTGCCATATGCAGGGTTTCTGGAAAATGAGAATATTTTATAGAAACATATTCATGATTTTTCCTTAATTCTTTTGCTTTTTCAAGACATTTTTCTAATAGTTTTTTATCTGGGGATGTAATAGGGTGATCGTTATTCCCAGCATAGAAAACCCATTCATCTTTAAAGCTATTGATCAATTTAGCTGTTTCTCGGAATTTCTGAATGTTATCACTCCTTCCATATATAATATGGACTTTTGGCCAGAGTTTTTTAATAAATTTCTCAAAGTATTTTCTTTTACTTTTGAATTTATTATCAAATTCATACTTTATTATCACATGGCTCCATTTTACTTCCGCATAACTTGCTAATGAATATAATGTTACTTTAAACCGATCTTCAAATTTGTAATTAGAGTTGCTCTCCCTAATCTTATCTAATTCTGAATAAACTCCCGGGAATAAGGGAATATCTGTTATTATATTATCAAAATAAAGTATCATTTTATCTCTAAAATATCTCTAAAATATCCTTATTAAATATTGTTAAAGATGAGTATATAATAGAGAGTACTAGATTTATTTATCATAAGGATTTTAAACTGATTTCTTTAATTAAATTATATGAGGGTGAATGGGATTTCTTATAGAACAATTTGGTTATCAAAAAAAGAAAATTCTCTTGTACAAATAATAGACCAAAGGTTTCTTCCCCATAAATTTTTGATAGAAGATTTAAGGACAGTTGAAGACGTTGCAAAAGCAATAAAAGACATGCATGTTCGTGGAGCAGGCCTTATTGAAGCGACTGCCGGATACGGAATGTATCTTGCTGCCATAAATGCTTCAAAAGACAAATTTGAAGAATTTTTGTTAAAATCTGCAGAAAAATTAAAGTCTACAAGACCTACCGCAGTTAATCTTGCGTTAGCTATTGAAAGGCAATTAAAGGCTATTAATAATATGAATACCCTTGAAGAAAAAATAAAAATTTCCCTAAAAACTGCAGAAGATATTGCTAATGAAGATGCAGAATACTGCAGAAGAATTGGTCAACATGGATTAAAAATAATTGAGAAATTAAGCAAAAAGAAAAAAGGAGAGCCTGTGAATATTTTAACACATTGCAATGCCGGGTGGTTAGCATTTGTAGATTATGGTTCTGCTTTATCTCCTATTTATTCTGCATTTAATGAAGAAATAAAAATTCATGTATGGGTTGATGAAACAAGGCCAAGAAATCAAGGAGCACGATTAACTGCTTGGGAACTTGGACAAAATGGAATTCCACATACAGTTATTGCTGATAATACAGGAGGGCATTTAATGCAGCATGGAAGGGTTGATTTAGTAATTGTTGGAGCAAATAGAGTAACCTCTAAAGGAGATGTCGCGAATAAAATTGGTACTTATCTAAAAGCTCTCGCGGCATATGATAACAAAATTCCTTTTTATGTTGCGCTTCCATCAACTACTTTTGATTGGGAGATTAAAGAAGGATTAAAGATACAGATTGAAGAGAGAAATTCTGACGAGGTAAAATATATAGAGGGTTTAGATAATGGTGAAATAAAAAGAGTATTATTAACTCCAAAAGACAGCCCATCGGTAAATTATGGTTTTGACATAACTCCTTCAAGACTTATAACAGGATTAATTACGGAAAGGGGAATTTGTTCTGCATCTGAAGAAGAAATAAAAAAATTATTTCCTGAAAAATTTTGATGAGAAAGTCAATTTAATACTCAACTCTTTTTTCTCCCACAATTTCTCCAACAACATCACAAAATTCTCCGACCTCTTTTGTCGTATGTGTTCCTATGTTTGCAATGTGTAGTACTTTACCATCAAGTGGGCCTTTTCCAGGATAAATAATATAACCTTTTTCTTTTAAGGATGTATGAAATTCTTCATAACCATAATTTTTTGGGATTAAAACATTAGTCATCACATTTGACATATATTCTTCAGGCAACTGGAATTTGAAGCCCATCTCGCTAAATCTTCTTCTCAAAAGGCTACTATTTTCTCTATATCTTGAAATTCTATTATCAATCCCTTCTTCTAAAAGTTCTTTCAATGCCTGATTAAGCATAGAAATGTAAGAAATTTGTGGGGTGAATGGTGTCTGATTACTATGTTTTGCAGAATCTGCATAATTATGATAACTTAGAAGATTAAGAGAATAATTTCTTGGTTTGATATCTCTTATTTTTTCTAAAGCGCTCTTCTTTGCTAGAGCTAAAGCGATTACAGGTAGGCCACCAATTCCTTTATTAGAGTTAGAAAAGCAAAAGTCAATATTTGATCCTTGAATTTCTAGTGAATCTCCAGCAAAGCCACTAACAGCATCTACAATAAATGTCTTATTATATCTTTTACAAAGTTCTCCTATTTCTTTAATAGGATTTGTCATTCCTGTACTAGTTTCCATAAATACGGCTGAAACAGCTTCAATATCTGTTTCCCGGATAAGCAACTTCTCTATCCCTGCAAGTTTGGGATATTCTCCCCATTGATATCCTGTTTTTACAACAGGAATTTTATAGGTTTCACAAATTTCTATCATTCTTTCTCCAAAAAATCCGTTGTTAACAACAAGCATCTTTTTTCCATCATGAACTGCTGATGAAATAATAGTTTCCATAGCTGAAGTACCAGACCCATTTATGATAACAGAACTATAATCTTTTGTATCCACTGCAAAAGCATCTAATAACCTCCCCCTTACTTCTGCATAAAGCTTTTCAAATTCAGGTTCTCTATGCCCAATTTCCGGATAAACCATTGCTCTCTTAACAGTATCTGTAACATTTACAGGACCAGCTGTCATCATTTTAAAGGGTTTTCTTTTTTTTTCTTGTTCACTCATTTTATCCTATATCAGACAACTTATCTAAATCCTCCTTTGTATCAACATCAAAACAATATTTCAGGTCTTTGGGTACTTCAAATGAGTGGAAATCATTAACATTAACAAGCTCAGGAAGAGGTATAGTATACCATCCCTGATGAGAAGTTTTGAGTTTCTCATATAATTGCAATGCAACATCTTTTGATATTTTCATGATTCCAACATAGCTATAAAGAGGCTTATCAGAATACTTTTGGCTTACAGGTTTCTCTTTTGATGGTATTATTAATTCATGGACTTTTCCTTTTTCATCAACTATAGATACTTCATCTTTTAGCCCGTTACTATATTTAATTGGTCTATTTACAAGGATGTTCTCTTTATCTGATGTGTTAATTCTTTTAATTAAAAAATCATCATAGACCAAATCTCCATCCAATACAAGAATTTTTTCATTGTTATCTAAACCTTTATCATGAAGTAAATACTGCAGTGCAAGATAGACGCTGTATCCATTATTAAACTCTGCAAATTTTGGATTGAATAAAGTATGCTCGTGTACTTTCTGGATCATCTCATGCTTATGACCTACAACAACAGTTATATCCTCTTTTTTTAGTCCGGCTTTCATCAAAGAAGAGATTTGGTTTTCTAGTATAGTGCTTTCTCCCAAAGGAAGCAAGCATTTTGGGACATCGATATAACCATTTAATCTAGAATTAACACCTGCTGCCAAAATTATCGCCCTCATATAAAAGAAATAAAAGACATTATCTTTTAAAGATTATGAAAGGGGGATGTATAAATTAAATCTACTACTTCAAATCCAATTTCTTCCTGAGCTATCTCCTGATTACTTTTTTTTAGAACCCTTTAATACATTTTCATAATCTCTAATGAGGTTCTGGGTTCTAGAGATATAAAAATAAGAGAAAAGAACTACAAAAGCATATCCTAAAACTACTGCAATGAAATCCAATCCAAAGAAAATTAATAGACAAGGGAGTATAAACGTGATTATGTTCCTTTCATATGCCCCTGTATGTTCGCACCATCTTTTTACTTTTAAGTATTTATTAAGTTTGACGAACAAGGAATTAACCTTGCTAATTCCAATAGTATCTAATTCCTTAAGACCTGAAAACATTGTTCTTTCGTCTAAACCTTTTTGTGTATAATTTTGTTCGAAATAATATACTTTATTGATGACCGTCATGTTGTACATCTTTGCCACAAACAAAAAGATAGATCCATACATGATGAAAGGGCTTTTTTCAAATAATCCCAGAGAGAATAAAAAAGTTATAAATAAGATTATCACCATCCTATCTGAAATCATGTCTAAGAATCCCCCAAAAGTGGATTTTTTGTCAGCGCCACGTGCTAAATGTCCATCAACACCATCACTAAACATTATCAAATACATTAAAATTGCAGAGAAGAGGTAAAAGATTTTTAATTCAAGTATTGGTGCTAAAAAAAGACAAATAATTGTTAATGGAGCTAAAAAGATTAATCTAAACCAAGTTATCTGGTTTGGAGTTATTTTCAGGTCTTTCTTATAGATAAAATAAGCCAAGCGAACAGAAAAAGGATCTAAAGTAAAAATAGTTGTAATTTCGTCTAGTGGAAGAAGAGCTTTTTTTTCAAATTCCTGAAAACTTATTTTGGATTTTTTTACCATTTTGACTTTTTCTATGAATATAGTTTTAAGAGGATATATTTAAATTTTTCTTGATGCCCAAACAAGACTGCCTAAGTGTGTTGCTTTACTAATTACAACCCCTATTATAACCCCGAAAACTGTTACATTAGGTCCGTAATTAGATAAGATTTTTACTAAGAGAAATGGCAAAATAACAGAAACGACAAGAATGAAGAAGACAACTCTTTTTATTTTATCGAGATTTCCTTTTGATATTATATAACTAGTATACAGTTCTATTAACGGGAAAAAAAGAGCCAGGAAAGCCAGGGCTCTAAGCATATTTATTGATGAAATGTAATTTCCTCCGAAAATTATTTTGATGAGTGGATCTGCAAAAATTAATAAAAATAAAAACAAGACAAAGGACATCAGTAATGTCGCAATTACTGTTTTTTTAAATGCACGCTCGAGTTTCTTTCCTCTCATTCTGAGGAATATTGGAAAGAATACATCTGAAAAAGCTATTAAAAACGCAGAGGCACTAACCAGACTAAAGGCAGCAGAATAATAACCAACAAATTCAGGAGGAACAAAAGGACCAAGAATTATCTTATCTATATTCCCAAGCAACATTATTGATGAAGTGATAAGAGCTATTTCAAAAATAAACCTTCTTAGTTCTTTTATGTCTTTTTTATTTAGTTCAGAAGCTTTTACTTCTTTTAATTTTAAGTTTTTTATTAAGAGAAAATACATGATAAATAAGGAAAAAATAGATATTATTAAAAGAAGAATAAATATAATAGAGACATTTGAAGAGCTTGTAAGATTAAATCTTTTTACATAAAGTATTACGAGAGAGATTAGAACTATTCTTGAAACCTGCAAGAATACCTCTTTTATAAGGGGGTATCTAAAATTATTGTTTGATTGTGAAAGAGCCATATAAAAACTTTGTAGACTTGTAAAGATAATATAGAGAGAGCCTGCAATCAAAGCAAGAAATATCGGCTGGCGATAATAACTCTCTGAAATAAATTTAGCAAATGCAATTAATGCTATTGCTGAAAATATGGCTAAAAACAATTTAATTTTAAATAAATGATCAATATATGCTTTTGTCTTTGCCTTGTTCTTATTGAGGGTTTTTGATGAAAAATATATAAGAGCTTCATTTACTCCCAGATCAGAGAATACATAGAAGAACATTATTGTGGAAAGAGCCAGGTTATAAAGACCGAAAGTTTCTGGAAGAACTATTCTTGCCAGAATTATTGTAAAGATAAGGGCTCCGAGCTTTGATACAATATTGGTAGAAAATTGATATGTGCTGTTTTTTAT
>ERZ1292629.4005-Hain-H43-01um-R1-4005-length-11022-cov-18_pt1 | contig 11022 bp, 16 predicted proteins | sample MGYA00564399_ERZ1292629 | MGnify/ENA primary metagenome ERZ1292629 (study PRJEB36523, sample SAMEA6512636) | groundwater metagenome | collected 2019-01-08 | study: AquaDiva: Metagenomics assemblies of 32 groundwater samples | reverse complement strand
CATGCCTTATCCACGCCGCCAGCGTTCATCCTGGACCAGGATCAAATCCTCTTAATAAAGCGGTTCAAAATTTCAATTAAGAAACTTGACCCGCAGTATGGCTTTTTAGAGAAACCACGAAACTCTTTATTATTGGGACAACTAAAAAACCTAGAAGCATGTTAAAAATTACGAGCTTTGCGATGTAATTTTGTTACATCTTCTTGGTCCCGCATCGTGTTGCGAAGCAACTCTGGTGCGGGGCTCTCGAAACCTCTAACAGCTTCCTTGCACATATTTATCCCTCACCTTTTTAGGTTCTTGACTTCGTATGCAATTTGATATACAATGCTAACCAGCAAGTAACTTTTGTTCTGGAGGTAGAATGATCGCTTACGTTGCGAAGCTTGAATGGCACGGAGCGCTTGACCCGGACAACCATGGAACAGATGAAGAGGTTTTTTTGGCTTACAGCGACGAGCATGCTAGAGCGAGAGCTCAAGAAATTGCCGAGGAAGAAAGATCTGAATTGGTCCAACTCCGACGTGTTATGGGAGATGGCACAGAGAAAGAAATCGACTCTTGATTCAACCTCGCACGCTTCATAATCTGAAGCGTGTTTTCTTCCGCTAAAAACCCAAAAAGGTGAGGGACTTCTCTCGCCCAATTTTCGGGCGAGATTTCCATTTTAACTTTTCAATCTGCAGTCGGACGGCCATCTGATCCCACTTAGATAGCTTGCGTCGAGTCAAACTCGACTTTGCATCTAACGGGACTTACAACAAAACATCCCTCCGGCACTTTCTTGACTTTGAGCCCCCAAGAAAGGGCTGGACGGATGTCTTTAGGCGAACCTATTAAGCTGTCAAAACCTGGTTTAATCTCCGTACATTGTAGTTCCATTATACAAACCACCTAAAATCTGTCAAGCCCAATTTGGGGACATGTAATGTCCGGAAATAGGCCGCGGCTTTAGGGCATCGGACATCAAAATTCGTATGTGCGTATTCGTTAACGCTATTCGCATACCAAAACAAGGCCCCGACACGGTGGTCGGGGCGAAACTTTAGCGTAAACCTAGGCGCAAAGTGCGGTATCTCTCTTTCTCAACATAGTCCTTTTTGATAAGGATGAAATGACTGGGATTGTGCAAACCGTATTGCACAAAGGCATTTGGCCAAGAAGAAGATGTTACATTGATCAAAGCACGCACCGGATCTCCGGACGCGAGGTTGCTATAAAATCCGCCTCCTGAAGCAATTTCTTCGAGCGTGACTCGAACGGTTTGGCCGGGTTTGACGCCCTTCACTTCGAAATATCGCTCTGTGGTGTAAGCGCCCAAAGGCCTGATGATGTAGCTCACTTCAACGTCAAAGTTATTCTTGATGACGAACGCGGTGGGCAATTCCTTCTCTCCCGCAAAAACTGGACTCACCGCGAATAGGACAAAAACCACAACCAACAAAACTGCAATCTTTTTCACTATATCCTCCTTCTTGGCTGGAATTAGCACATCTTAATGTGCTGAAGGCATTATAACACGATTGACATATTTATGCAAGAGCGCTATCATCAGTTGTAATGAAAGACAAAATACACCCAATCTATTACCCCGACGCCAAAGTAAAGTGCGCGTGTGGCAATACTTTCACTGTCGGCTCGACGAAGCCCGAAATTAAGCTTGAGCTTTGCAATAAGTGCCACCCCGCATACACCGGCGAAACCAAACTCATCGACACAGCCGGCCGCGTCGAGAAATTCCGCGCCCGCCGCGAAAAAGCCGCCGCACCTGCTACAAAGAAACGTACAGCTAAACGAAAATAGATATTTGCACGAACAAGAAGAAAAGGACTACAATCGAAGTAGTCCTTTTTGGTTTTGGAAGGGGGCTATGTTCGAACTCCTTGAATTCAAAGATAGGCATCCGACGATGTTCGCCCTTTTGTTGGGCGCACTTGTCACCGCCGTCTTCGTTTTCGGCATATTGCCGGTTATTGTGAACAAAACGATGGAGATATGGACACTCGTCCAAAAAATCTGGCAGGAATTTCTGCGCCCCGAACCGGAGGGACAGACGCAAGAGGAACCGAATGAAGGATATAAGTGTACACCGCTCTATTCACCATCAAAAGGTAAACCACCCTGTCCGGAAAAAAATATGCGGTTCCGCTTTCGCGGAACCGTTTTTGTTTGCTCACCGAATCGATCATCTCTCACAAGACAAGGAAAACGTGAATGTCGCTCCTTGGCCTTCCCCTTCCGACTCCGCCCAAATTTTCCCATTGTGCGCTTCAATAATGTTTTTCGCGATATGGAGCCCTAGTCCGCTGCCTTTTACCATACTCTCAACACGCTCATCGCGGATAAATTCCTCGAATAAAAGCGGCGAAGTTCCGGGTTTGATACCGATGCCGGAATCTTGAACGGAAAATATTGCTTCCCCAGTGCGCTGCTCGATCGAAATGCGTATAAAGCCCCGCTCCGTATATTTAACAGCGTTGTCTATCAGGTTTTGGACAACGTGCTTCAAATGTTGTTCATCTGCTTTCACAAAAACGCTTTCGTTTGGCAAAGAAACCGTCATCTCGAGTCCGCGGGCACCCGCAAGCGGTTTGTAATAATCGATAACCTGCTTCGCAAGCAGTACGATATCCAACTTTTTGAAATCGTAGGTTATCTTGCCGTCCTCGATCTTTTTTAGGTCGATAACGTTCGAAACAAGATTGATCAGGTCCTCGGCGGCGAATTCTATCTTACCCACAATGTGCGCAACTTCGTCATTTAAGGGGCCGTGGAACCCCTGCCTCAACATTTGCGTGTAACCCTTAATAATGGCCAGGGAAGAGCGCACTTGGTGCGACGCCAGTGACAAAAGATGCGATTTGAAATGGCTCAATTTCTCGAGTTCCGCTTTTGCCTTTTCGAGTTCAGCATTTAACTGCTTGAGCTCATCGAAGTGAGGGTCTTTTGCCATACATTTAATCTTACTAAACGCTAGATTTTTTGCTTCAAAACTGCTATAATTACTCTAGCTATCCGAACGGGGGGGTGTCACTTGCCGAAAGAACTGCAAAACTGGCTTGCGGTCGCCTCTTCGTTGCTTGGCGCCGCTCTCCTTGTCGCGATCTTTTGGAACACGAGTTACGGCTTAGGCCTCGTCTTCAGCTTGCTCCACGCCGACTGGGCCATACCCTATTGGATGGGATTGGTTCACCCTTGGCCAGCAATAATCGTCTCCATCGTCTGCGGTGGGATAGGCCTTTACAACCTCTATTGGTGCGCTGACTACGTCCAAGAAATTTCCTGTTGGCTCGTGGGTTTCTGGAAACGCCTTTCCCTCGGATTTAAAGCGCTGATCTGGATCTTGTCCGCTATTCTTGCTGGATTCGCGATAACCAAGATCGGGATGAAATGGGTGATCATCACCGCATCCGTTTGTTTGATCGTAGTCATTCTTCAGCACACCTGGCCGGAGAAAAAAGATTCTGCTTCGAAAACTTATCCGCAATGGCTGCTTCGGATGCGGTATGCGGCATTGCTTTTTTTTCCGATCGATCCATATTTCGGAGCTTCACTCGGAATCGCATTCGCCAAAAGCTTAGAACTGAAAAAGCTGCCTGCGTTCCTTGTGCTTCTCGCGGGTAATTCCATCAAGATGGTGCTCATAGCATTTGGCTGGAACTTTATCGAAGCATCAACGCGCTCGTGGCCGATTGCCTCATATGCGCTGCTTATCATCACTGTTGCTGTTGCAAGCATGATTATCTTCCGCTTGATAAGAAAATAGCCGAACACATAACGATGTGCTCGGCTTTCTATTTTTGAAGTCACGCTGTCTTTCTTACAAGAATTTCCTTGATTTTCATTACAAGTGTTTCTAGGTCGTCAGTTTTTTCGAGAAAATCCTCCATACCGAGTGCTTGCGTCAATTTTTTCTTATCTCCGTTAACCGCCGGCCAAGGATCTTTCATGTTAGTCAAAAATGCGATCTTCAAATCCTTGGTTTTGGGGTTCTGCTTCAAGAATAGCGCAGCATCCGTGCCGGTTCCTCCTGGCATGTGAATGTCCATCAAAATTAGGTCCGGCAAAAGTTTCTCCGCTTGTCCTATCCCTTCTTTGCCGTTCCTCGCAGCCACAACTTCAAACCCCGAAGCATTAAGCTTGATCGAAAAAACCTCCAAAAAACCTTCTTCGTCGTCAACTATTAATATCAGAGGTTTTTGTCTTGTCATTTTATCGGCATTAATCAGCTCTATCAGCATCTATCAGCGGTTCGATAATAGCAACGCCGATTCATGCTGATTTTGCGGATTCACGCTGATGTCGCACTATTTTCTAAATAGGATTTAACCTTTTCCGTTAGCGTCTCGAGGTCTTCGGTCTTTTTAATGTAGCCCTGCGCGCCGAAATCTTGTGAGAATTTTCGGCTCATCGCGTGCATTTCGGAACGCGGATCGCCCAAGCTCGTCAAAAATATTACTTTAATGCCAGCCGTCGCCGGATCTTCTTTTAGTTTTAAAACCGCTTCCGCGCCGTCCATTTTTGGCATCTTCACGTCCATCAAAATAAGGTCTGGCAAAAGTTCCTTCGCTTTTTTCACGCCCTCTTCCCCATTCTCGGCCGTTTCTATCCGGAAACCATCAGAGCCCAATTTAGTGCCAAAAATTTCCCGAAATGCGGGCTCGTCGTCAACTATTAAAATTAGCGGCTGCTTTTCGGACATTGCTAATGTGTCGCGATACTAATATACTAATGCGTGCGAATGATACTAATAGCCCTGCTGGTTTATAATACTAATATACTAATTCGCATATTGGCATTATTGAGCTACAGCGACATTCGTTGCATTAGCATGAATTCGCAGATTAGTATTATGTCCATTATATCACATGCAAAAGGTAATTCTTGAAATACGAGGTGGTACGGGGGGCGACGAAGCCGCGATATTCGCCGGCGACTTAGCCCGCATGTACCAAAAATATGCCGCCCGCAGGGGATGGAAGTTTTTGGTTTTGGACGCATCGGAGACATCTTTGAACGGATATAAATCTCTTGTGGCGGAAATATCGGGAAACGGCGTCTATGATGCCTTGCGACATGAATCTGGCGTACACCGTGTCCAGAGAGTACCAGACACGGAAAAATCGGGGAGGGTTCACACCTCAACCGCAACTGTCGCCGTCATTCCGGAAGTAGAAGCCAAAGAAGTGAATATCAACCAAGGCGACCTTGAAGTAACCTTTTCCCGCGCCGGAGGACCGGGGGGTCAGAATGTGAACAAGATCGAGTCCGCAGTGCGGATATTGCACAAACCGACGGGCATCGTCGTCTCTTCCCGCGTTGAGCGCGCACAGCACGCGAACCGCGAGCGGGCGATGGCTGTCTTGCGCGCCAAACTCCACGAGTCACAGCGCGAGCAAGCAGTGGGCAAGGTATCCGAGATCCGCCGTGAACAAGTGGGTACCGGCGACAGGTCGGAGAAGATCAGAACCTACAATTTCCCGCAGGACAGGATAACCGACCACCGAATTGGTAAAAAATGGCACAACATCGAAGGCGTGATGGAAGGAGATATGGATGCGATAGTGAAATCTTTCCAAAAGATTTCATCCTGAGCTTGTCGAAGGATAAAAAATAATCCCGCCTAAATTTGGCGGGGTTTGTTTTTGATATTTTACTCCAAAATTCCGTCGAGGTTCACGTCGTAGAGGATCGCGTCCCCTACTAATCGGTACTTGATGAGCTCTTCCGGTTCGAACCAGATGACGATTTCCTTTTCCGCTTCTTCGGACGAACCCGAAGCGTGCACCAAGTTCCTCACCGCCCGCGCATCAACGTCGGCAACCTCATAAGAATCTATCGTTAAGTCGCCCCTTATCGTTCCGACGTCCGAGGTTAAGGGCTCCGTGCCACCCGTAATTTTGCGCACAATGCCAACGGCGTGCATCCCCTGCCAAACCATCGCGATGACCGGCCCCGTCACCATATAACGTTTCAAATTGTTCAAAATGATTTCAGTCACTTTGAGCGGGTCATCGTGCGGCGGCTTTTTCCCTTGCTTTTTGTAGGCGGCGATCGTTTTCTCGCCAGTTTTTACGCGCCAGCTCGGATCGACAAGATAGTGCCGCTCCACCTGCTCGGCCTTGGGTACAAGCATCTTTAAGGCCATGAGCTTCAAGCCGCTTCGCTCATAGCGCTTCACGACTTCGCCGATCAAACCCCTTTGCACGCCGTCGGGCTTAATAATAACCAGTGTTTTTTCGTTTTTTGGATGTTGCATAAACGTAATACCAATATACTAATGCGTGCGAATGCAACGAATAGTGCCAATTTCCATTCGAACTATTAGCAGCATTCGCATGAATTCGCAGATTAGCATTACATTACTTCTTCTTGATTTCCAATCCTAACTCATCCAGTTGCTTTTTGTCTACCCCTGAAGGCGCATTCATAACCGATGTCTGGCCTCCGGAAGAGACCGGGAAAGCGATCACCTCGCGAATATCTCCCTCTCCGGAAAGGATCATGACGAGCCGGTCGAGCCCCGGCGCAATGCCTGCGTGCGGCGGCGCGCCATATTCGTATGCATGGATAAGATGCCCGAAGCGTTCTTCAACTTCAATCGGCTTAAGCCCCATGATCTCGAACACTTTCCTTTGAACTTTCGGGTCTGAAATACGCACTCCGCCAGAAGCAAGTTCGTATCCGTTGCAAACAAGGTCATACTGCCGCGCCCGCAGCTCACCGAGGTCTTTCCCTGCCATAAGTTTTTCTACGTGCTCCGCCTTCGGCGCTGAAAATGGGTTGTGGGCAAAAGTATAGCGCTGTGCTTCCTTATCAAATTCGAAGAGCGGAAAATCTGTCACCCAGGCGAATGCCAATGTGTCATTATCTTCTTTATTTTTTCTTAAATCAAATTTATCCGCGCCGAATTTCTTCATTGCTTCTTCATGGCTCAAGACCGGAAATGGCCGTTCTTGAATTTTCTTCCCGCACCCCGCGGCGACGTGGGCCATAAGGCCCTCCATGACGCGGAAAACGTCCTCCTCGGCGGCAAATGACATTTCCATGTCGATCTGTGTGTGCTCGAATTGCCTATCTTTCCTCAAATCCTCGTCGCGCATTGCGTGTGCCAGCTGGTAATACTTCTCGAACCCTGCGATCATGAGAAGTTGCTTGTATTGCTGGGGCGCTTGCGGCAGGGCATAAAATTTCCCCGGTTGCAGGCGCGACGGCACCAAAAAATCCCGCGCGCCTTCTGGCGAGGTTTTTGTTAAAAGCGGCGTTTCGATCTCAATAAAATCCTGGCCATCGAGGTATTCCCGCGTAAGCCGCGTTATCTTATGCCGTAAAAGCATATTGTTTTTCATGCGTTCGCGCCGCAGATCAAGGTAGCGATATTTCATTCTTATTTCCTCGTCAATTTCATAACCATCGCCATCAACTGGCAAAGGCAGTGCCTCGGCAACGCTTATAATCTCCAGTTCTTTTGCGCCGATCTCATAATGCCCGGTCGGAATTTTGTCGTTCACCATATTCGCAGGGCGCTTTTTAACAACACCTTTCACCTTAACGACGTATTCAAGCCGTAGCTCTCCTGCGTTCTTTACAGTGGGGCCGAAAACAACCTGCGCAATGCCACTCCTGTCGCGGAGGTCAATAAAAACAAGCTTGCCATGGTCGCGGCGCGCGTGAACCCAGCCGTAAAGCTCCACTTCGGCTTGTTCGTTTTTTACAATGTCGGAAATCCAAGTTCTCATAAAAAATATTATGCAAATCTACAAATCTTATGCCAATAATGCTAATTGCGAATTCGCAATTCGTGGATTAGCATGAAATTCGCATATTGGCATCACGATATGATATTATTATACCTAATGTTAGAACTCAATGAAATGATAGTCCGCCTTCTTATCGCGATCGCCCTCGGATCGCTCGTTGGTCTTGAACGCGAAATGATGGGCAAAGAAGCCGGCATCAGGACAGCAATGCTTGTTTCGGCAGGCGCTGCTATTTTTACCATGATTTCGATCGCAATACCTTCGGTTGTGGGAATTACATCGGAAAATCTGGTGAACGTTCTCCCCGACCGCGTGGTTTCGAATATCGTCGTCGGCATCGGATTTTTGGGCGCGGGAATAATCATTAAAACCGGCGAACACGTGCGCGGGCTCACGACTGCCGCCGTCGTCTGGGTAACGGCTTCGATCGGCGCTTTGGTCGGGCTTGGACTTATACAATTCGCAATGGCATCCGCCGCGATACTAACGGGAATGCTGATCTTCTTGAGAAAACTCGATATTTATCGGCTGATTCGTCCGAAAGGGGCGGTGGAAAGTAATGGAGATCAACAATTGGATTAGCTAACAAAAATCCGCCGAAAAGGCGGATTTTTGTTAGCTGGCAATTCGTAAGCCGGATTCTGTGCCGATTTTGCCCGCCGGAGGCGTCGCAAAATCGAGCACCCTGAGCGAAGTCGAAGGGTTTTTGACTCCTCGGCGTTGCTCGGAGCACCCGGTTTTGTGGCTGCCTGCGGCAGACAAAACCGGTGCGACCATTTATCTGGGCTCAAGCACATAAAATAAATTTTATATGCTCGACCGAGCACTAAATCTTAGTGCTCTGGCCTCGATTACTCTCGGGCTCGCGCGGCACTCCGAACACATAACAAGTTATGTGCTTCGGCTCGGCCTTGCACCTCGTAAGGATTTAGCCGTTTCATTCCCGCCTTTTTATCTCTATCGCGGGACTGGACCTGCTACGTTGAGATCGGGTCCTCCAAGCCCTTTCGAACTCGGACGTTTCTGCTCGCACCTCTACGCTTACGCGCGGCGGCTGTTAGCCGCTACGTTGCCTCGACTTGTGTCGAAGCGGGAGTCCGGACTTTCCTCTCCGACATAAAGTCGGAGCGATCGCCTGAATTGCCAGCTATAAGTATTATACCATAAAGTGGAGAAAAATCAAACGCCTCGTTGAGCGAAGATTATGCGGACTTTTCAACAGCCTTGAGCAGCTCTTTGTTTAAATTGCGCGATCTGCAGTGCTTCAAAATCCCGCTATAGGAAGGAAGGTTATCCTTGTTGATCCTTCTGAACATTCGCCGCTTAGTTTTGGTTCTTATAACTCGGTGGCGAGGAAAAGAGACATAACCCAGAAAATCAATCCCGCTAGCATACGTTTTGAGGATCAATTTTTTCGGATGGACTTTGAGAAGCAATCGGTCTTGGAGAAAATGTTCAATTTTATGACGACAGCCAATCAACAAATCCTTATTTTCATGCATAAGAACAAAATCATCAGCATAGCGGGTATATCCTTTAATTCTCAACTCATGTTTAACGAATTGATCCAATTCATTCAGATATATGTTCGCGAACAATTGCGAAGTAAGGTTGCCCAGCGGCAATCCGGGGTTGAAACTCTCGATTATTCCTCGAAAGAGGTCCATGACCAGATTATCCTCGGTTCTTTTTGAGAGGATATCGAGGAGGATTTTGTGGTCTACAGAATCAAAAAACTTTTTTACATCCAACTTCAAGACCCACAGTGTATGCGTGTAATTATGGGACAATCGGAGAGCCAAATCCTGCAACCGTCTTACCGCCGCATGAATACCTTTTGTTTTTCTGGACGACCAAGAATCAAAAATAAACACTTTATTCCAGATCGGCTCAATAACCCTGTGGACGGCGTGATGAAGGAGGCGATCTTTGACCGAAGCTTTATGGATGTGGCGACGCTTCGGGTCGTGAACAAAAAAGGAGAAATAGCCGCCGTGTTTGTAGGTTCCATTCTTGAGATCTTCGTGCAATGCAAAAACATGATCTTCAAGATTGACCTCGAATTCTGTCACATCATTTTTAGTCGCTTTTTCCCTTTTGAACTCCGTCCAAGCGTCGAACAGGTTCTCCAAAGAAATTATTTTATCAAACATAAATATGGAAAATAACAACAATAAAACAAAACAAACCGCTCACGACACACCCTTGTTTCGGGAGACATATAAATTATATCTTGCTTGGTATCGCCGTTGCCAGACAATTCCCAAAAAAGACAGATTCGCCATCGGTCAAAAGACGGAAAATCTTTTATTGGAGATTATGACTCTGGTAGTGGCCGCATACCATACCAAGGATTCGGTTCGTAAAAGAGAAATCTTGTTCCAGATCAATTTGAAACTCGAAAGCGTGAAAATTCTTTTGCGGCTGGCGAAAGATGTGAGAGCGATTGAACAGCAACCATATATTGAATATGAAAGCCGTTTGCAGGAAATGGGCAAAATGGTCGGTGGTTGGATGAGGCAAACGCAAAGCTCGTCCATCAAATAGACGAGCTTTGTAACACTTCGGGGGAGAGAGACGCCGAGATTGCCATTGCGGTTGTCGGGCTTCCACCTGTTGCCGTTCACGCCCTTCGAGTCGAAATTGCCGAGGTTCACGAGGTTGCCGTCCGGGTTCAGAGACGCTTCTCTACGCTCTTCCATCCAAGTCAACAGCGCTTCATGCTAATGGGACATGTCGCGCCTGTATAAATACGCGCGCACTCCGTAAGAATCAATTTACCTGCGCCAGAAAAGCGTAAGCAGTGTTGTAGCTTGGCGAGCATGATCCGTAAACCATGCTTCATTAGCCATAGGGTAACTATACCATACTTCAAGAGGAAAGACCAAAAAATTTTTCGAAAAAGACGATCAACCCCGCCCTTTTGGTCCTTGAACCCTGCTAAATCCAACGCGTTTCTTCAGATGTCCTATTACGCTGCCATGATGCTTCAACTGACGCTCTCGCTTGATCGCATCTCTTCGATCAGCATAAGCCTCATAGTAAACAAGCTTGAATGGCGCATAGTGCTTAGTCGAAATAACCTTACGGTCATTGTGTTGAGCAAAACGCTTCCGTAAATCTGGCGTACTGCCGATATAAAGAAAGTCTAACCGCAGGCTCTCGATGAAATATACGTAATACATGGCATTGTCCAAAAGGGCGGGGTCAAAGGAACAAATAACAAAAAACAAAGCTACAACCTGCGGGAGAGAGAAACGCC
>ERZ1292629.3999-Hain-H43-01um-R1-3999-length-11024-cov-7_pt1 | contig 11024 bp, 16 predicted proteins | sample MGYA00564399_ERZ1292629 | MGnify/ENA primary metagenome ERZ1292629 (study PRJEB36523, sample SAMEA6512636) | groundwater metagenome | collected 2019-01-08 | study: AquaDiva: Metagenomics assemblies of 32 groundwater samples | reverse complement strand
ATTATAGGATAAAAAAGTTGATTGACGAAAAAATTATAACAAGTTTTGCACCTCATATCAATATTGCAAAACTTGGATATAGTATACATAAGATTTATCTGAAGTTCAAATCTTTAATTGAAAGCAAAGAACAAGAAATCTGGAACTATATTACAAAACAAGATAATATTGTATGGGCAATCTCTTGTTCTGGAAGATGGGATTTAATCTTTGGCATAGTTTCAAAAGATATAGAGGATTTTGATAAAACTCTTTCAGAATTTATGAATAAATATAGTATGTATGTTGCAGAAAGAGCAATTTCTGTTTTTAATAAAGCTAGTTTACATCATAGAAAATGGCTGTTAAATGAAACCCATGATACTAACTGGATTCTTGGAGGAAAAACAGAAAAAATAAAGATAGATGAGAAAGATAAAAAAATTCTTAAATTACTAAATGAAAATGCAAGAACTCTTATAATTAATATTGCAGAAAAAATTAAAATTTCAAGTAGTTTAGCAATTCAAAGAATAAAAAAACTTAAGGAGCAAGGAATTATCGGAACATTCAGAATTGGATTAAATAGAGAGATTTTAGGAATAAATTATTGCAAAGCTTTTATTTATTATCAAAACAAAACAGATGAAAAAGAAAAAAAACTGCTTGATTACTGCTGTTCTTTAAAAAATATTTTAGGAGTCTCTCAAAGCATAGGTCCTTGGGATTTAGAACTTGAGTTTGAAGTCAGGAATTATGATGATTTTCATAATATTATGAAAGAAATGAAAAATAAGTTTTCATTAATAACAAATTTCGAGACAGTTTATATAGAAAAAGAGTATGGATTAAGCTTTCTGCCTAAGAAGTTAAATTAAATACAAGAAAGAAATAATTTTGACAAAGATTTATAAAACAGACTTTGTTTTCTAAAACATGGTAGGACAAGAAGCTATGATGGGAGGATTGTTTGGATTAGGAATAGCTGGAATTATATTAGGAGTCTTTTTTATTTTAGCTGCAGTAGCACTTGGAATTTTCTTGTTTATTTTTTGGATAATGATGATTATTGATTGTGCTAACAGAAAATTCAAGAATGACAGTGATAAGATTGTATGGATAATAGTTATTGTTCTTGTTCAGATTATAGGAGCAATAATTTATTATTTTGTTGTTAAAAAACCTAACAAAAGATAAAATAAATTAGAGCTTAGAATAAATTATATTGATTTTTATTTTTTTATTTAGATTATCTTTAATTAATTTATAATCGCTTGAGATTATTTTAGATCTATTTTTATTTGGGTTTGTTAATTGTATTTTATTTTTTGTTACTGCTGAAACAAAAATCAGAAGAAAGCTGTGGATTATTTTATTTGATTTTGGTTTTTTGATATGCTCAATCGAGATAGAATTGATTTTCTTAAAATTTGTATTTATGTTAAATTTTTCTTTCATTATTCTAAGAACTGCTTTTTTTATTGATTCTCCTATTAAAATCCTGCCTCCAGGTAAAGAAAGCTTGTTTTTGTAAGGACGCTTTGTTCTTTGATATAAAAAACAAGAGCTTTTGTTTCCAATGCAAATTAAAACAACAGGAAGAATTGCTTTTTTGTTTGATAAATAAGGGATTAGGTATTCAGAATCTTCTGATACTGAATAAGTTTGATTTTGCTTTTCTAAAATATTTTTTTTAATAAGATTTTTAAGATGATAACTAAGCTTGTTTGAGTGTATTTTTAAAGATTTTTCAATTTCATTAAATTTTAGGCTATTATTATAAAGAAATAAGTCTAAAATTTTTGATTCTATTTTATTTTCCATTTAGTCAAAATTTTTGAGCAAGAGTTTAAATATAAAAGTTATTGTTCTGCAATATGTATGATAGAAATAAGGTGCATTATGTTGTTGTGACTGGAATTTTAGTCAAGGATAATAAATATTTAATAGTAAAAAGAGCTGAATGGGAAAAAGCTTTTCCTGGAAAATGGACTGTTCCTGGAGGAAAATTAGAAGTTTTAGATTATATTTTAAAAGAAAAAGATACATCAAGTCATTGGTATAATGTTTTTGAAAACTTATTAAAAAGAGAGGTTAAAGAAGAAGTTAACTTAGACATTAAAAATATAGGATATGTTACAAGCATGGTTTATATTAGGCCTGATAATATTCCCTGTATTATTGTTAGCTTGTTTGCAGAACCTGTCGATGATAAAATTAGTTTGTGTAATGCACTTACTGATTACAAATGGATTAATCTAGAAGAAGCTAAAAATTATGAGCTAATTGAAGGAATTTATGATGAACTTGCTATCTTGGATAATTTTTTGAAATCTGGAAAGAACATGGAATGGAAAAAGTTATAAATTCTTGATATTAAGCATTTTTATGGAAGATTGTGTGTTTTGCAAAATTGTAAAAGGAGAAATTCCTTGCACAAAGATTTATGATGATGATAATTTTATTGGAATTTTAAATATAAAGCCTATTGCAGAAGGACAGGCTTTGATTATTTCTAAAAAACACTTTAAGACTTTACTTGATGTGCCAAGCAGTTTAGGAAATGAAATGCTAGAAGCATCTAAAGAAGTTGCTCTTAAACTTATAAAAGAAGGCAAGGCAGAAGGATTTAATTTAGTTGTTAATAATTTTCGCTCTGCAGGACAGGTTATTGACCATGTTCATGTTCACATTATTCCTAGAAAAAAAGATGATGGCTTAAACATGTTAGTTTAAATAATTTGAGGTTATAGCAAGTTTTTTATATTGATTAGCCTATCTTAATTCATGAATAAGAAATCTTGGATTAAAATTATATTAATAAGCTTAGCTTTGTCAATAATAGCTTTTCTTTTATCAATTAAGTATGGTTCTGGGTGTTTTGATTGTGCGCAGCAACCAAGTGTTTGGGAGATTCTTTCTAATGCTTCTTTATTTACTGTATTAATTGTTTTTATTATTATATGGGTATTAATATTTGTAATCTTGCTGATTGTTTGGAATATTCTTTTGTTTATTAGAAAAAAGTTTAAAGCTAAAACCAGAAGCTCGCATAACCAACAACACCTGATTTATCTCCTGTAATATCTCCTGAATTTTTATATTCAATTAAATGAGGTTTTGTTTTTTTTATTTTGCATAAATGAAACAAAACTAACAAAGGATAAAGACCACAAGCATCGAGATTTCCTAGATTTTCTATATCTAGATTTTCAATAATATTTATTGTTTGAGTATCTGACTGGACTGCTTTATTATATTCCTGAAAATGGCTTAAATCTGTTGAAAAAATATAAACTGCTTTTATTTTTGATATTTTCTTTGCTATTTCTTTTGCTTGTTCATTTGTTATTTGTCCTATCATAATAGGAAGAATTTCTTTAAAATTAAGTTTTTGCAAAAATGGAATCTGATTTCCTATTGAGTGCTCTGTCAAAATATCTGCTTCTAAAAAGTTTTTGTTAAATAATTTAATAGAGCCTAAAGGAGTTTTAAATGGAGTATTTGTTGTTATTGCATCATTTAGATAAACATAATGGCTTGGGCCTATTATAACTGCTTTTTTTATTTTTTTATTCTTCAATAAAGAAAATGCTTTTCCTGCAACTGCTCCTGAATATTCATAGCCTGCATGAGGAACAATCAAGCCATTTATTTTTTTAGGATTTTTCTTTAAGTTTGATTTTTGCTTAAAATATTTATCTAAGACATTTTCTAGTTCTTGCTTATTTTGAGGATACCACATAATAAAGTTTATGAATTCAAGTATATATCTTTTGCTATGAAAGAATGCGAGTTATATGAAAAGTTTGTAGAAAAAGGTAAGGAAAAATTAAGATGCTTAGCTTGTAGTCATAAATGTATTATTGAAAAAGACAAGACTGGAATTTGTGGTGTGCGAAAGAATATTAATAATAAGCTAATGTCTTTGGTTTATGGAAAAATAGCAAGCATGAATGCAGATCCTATTGAGAAAAAGCCATTATATCATTTTTTACCTGGAAGTTATGCCTTTTCAATTGGAACTGTTGGTTGCAACTTTAGATGTGATTTCTGTCAGAATTTTGATATTTCACAGACAGCTAAAAGAGGATTTATTTTTGGACAGGATTTTACTCCTGAAGACATTGTTAAAAAAGCAATTCAGAATAATTGTAAAAGCATTGCTTATACTTATAATGAGCCTATTGTTTTTGTTGAGTTTGTCAAAGATGTTGCTAAAATTGCAAGAAAAAAAGGATTAAAAAATATTTTAGTTACAAATGGATATTTTTCAAGAGAGAGTTTTGATTATATTTCAAATTATATTGATGCAATGAATATTGACTTAAAGTCCTTTAATAAAGATTTTTATAAAAAATATTGCGGTGGAAAGCTAGAACCTGTTTTAGAAACAATAAAACTTGCTTACAAAAAAGGAATTCATATAGAGCTTACAACTTTAGTTATTCCTGGGCTGAATGATTCTGAGGAAGAGTTTGAGAAAATTGCCAAATTTATTGCAAAAATTGATAAAAATATTCCATGGCATATTTCAAGATTTTTTCCAAGATATAAAATGTTTGATAAACAACCAACCAGCATTGAAACTTTAAAAAAAGCTTATGAAATAGGCAAAAAGTATTTGAATTATGTTCACATTGGGAATGTATAAATATGAACATTGGATATTGGTAATTGTGTTGCAGGAGAACAAGAGAGAAGCTAAAATTAATCTGTGAAACAGAAGAGCCGAGTAAATGTGTTTAGTGAATTAATAAAAATGAAAAAAAAACACGAGCAAAAACTGAGAGTGCAAAAGTGCATTCTTCATTAACAAAGGATATTAATAGAATTAGAAAAACTGCTGAAGCTCAGAGTAGGATAAATACTCTTAGAAAACATCAGATTAAATTATTTAATAAATTAATTGAAAAACTTGTTAGAGAGGGAAAGCTTAAAAGAGAGGAATTAAAACCTTACATGCCTAAGAAAAAACAGGCTGAAAAAGAATTATTTGGATAAACCTTTTGCAAAAGGTTGCAAAAGAAAATATAAAATATTAAAGATGGAGAACAAAGAATTATTAAAATTAGCAAGAATGGCTATTGAAAGCCATTTGCATGACAAAGAAATTAAAATAGATAATGAGATTAAGAAAAAGTTTTCTAAAAAACAAGCTAGTTTTGTTACACTTACTATTAATAATGAATTAAGAGGATGTATTGGAAGTTTGGAAGCAAGGCAAGAGCTTTGGAAAGATGTTGTTGAAAATGCTGTTCATGCTGGATTTCATGATTTTAGGTTTACTCCTTTAAGCGAAAATGAGCTTGGTAAAATAAAAATAGAAGTTTCTATTTTAACTACTCCTATTAAGCTTGATTATAAAAATGAGAAAAATCTTTTAGATAAAATTGACAGGAAAATGGGGCTTATTTTAAGAAAGCAAGGTTATTCTTCTACTTTTTTGCCACAGGTTTGGGAGCAGATAAATGGAAAGACAGAATTTTTAGAGCAATTAAGCTTAAAAGCAGGATTGAGAAGAGATAACTGGAAAAATGCTGAATTTTGGTCTTATAGAGTCGAGAAAGTGAAAGAAGATTAAAATCTCATGATAAAAGTGACTCTGGGGAGATTTTAACTCCCGACCTCGAGCTCATGAGACTCGCGCTCTAAACAGGCTGAGCTACAGAGTCAAAAATACGAAACATGGTTTATTTAAAAATCTTTCATATTTGCTTTTTTCAAAACATATAAAAACATGCGATTTTATTATTAGTTATGGTAGGAGAGGTTATTTCTGGACTTGGAAATGTTAGTAATGTTAGCCTTGATTTTTTAGGGCCTGAGATTCAGACTCTTTTCTCTCCTTTTTTGTGGATTGTAAAAGCTATTGGAATTGTTTTTTTGGTTTATATAATTGTGCTTATAATATCTGCTATTTCTAGGATTAAGATGAACAAGAAACTTAAAATATTAATTGAAAAAGTTGAAGTTATGGATAAAAAATTAGATAAAATATTTCTTTTGCAAAAGAAACAAAAAATATCTAAAATAAATAAACAAATAAAAAGAAAATAAGAAATAACAATTATTTTGAGAGTGTTATTTCTATTATTGAAACACTAACCCTTTTACCTTCTTTGTTCTCAAAGTCTTCGCTGTCTATCTTGATATCTTTTATTTTTATGTTCTCTGTTTTCAGAAATTTTTTTCTTATGACTTCTGCAACATCAATTGCTCGTGCTGTAAATCTGCCTCTTGCTTTTATAATTACTTCGTTTTGACCTTTTTCCACAAATTGCATGTTAACACTATTAACATAGTTCATAAAGGGCTTTTCTCCAATAAAAACTACATTGTCGTCTCCTTGTTTCTGCTCTGTTTCTATCTCTGGTGTCTCTTTCTTTTCTGTCATTTTGTCTCCTGTTTACTTTATTTCTAGGTTTGTCTTTTTGATTCTAGAAATATAACCTGCTATTTGGTTTCTTACTTTTTTGCTAGGCAAAGCGTTTTTCAGAACTTTTTTGTTATATTCAAAATCAGAAGTAAAACTATCATGCTTTTTTAGTAATTCTCTTGATGTTCTTTTAATCATTCTTGTTTTTACTCTTCCCATATTTATAGGCAATTTTTCTTGTTTTTAAAGTTTATTGTTTTAGATTTGCATAAACTTTAAATTAATTTTAATTTTTTTGCTTATTTTTATTAATGTGTTATCTGATATTACTAGTGCAGCTTTAGTGGTTGCTAGATTATTAAGATTAAGAGGTTATTTTATTATTAATAATTGAATTTTTTAGAAATTTCAAACTAGTTTTAATGTTTTAAGAACAGAAGAGTATTTTTTTGCAAAATCCTGGGCTTTTTTTGACAAACTTCCTGTGTAAATGAACAATGCAGGAAGTGGAATTTTTTGAGCTTCTGAAAGAAGTTTTTTAATATCTGTTTCTGAAACTGATTTTTTCTCTTTTGCTTGAGTTAAGAAGTTCATTGTTCCTAATTCTGTTTTTATTGAAAGAATGCAGTTGTATTCTTTTGCTTTGAAATCTTTTTCTTCTACTAATGTGTATTTTCTTTTTAATAATTCACAAACATCTGTTACAAATTTTGAACGAGGTTTTTCTTTTTTTGGCTTTTCTTGCTTTAATACAAGTGGATTTTCAAAATATTCAAAAGCTTTTTGTTGTTTTTTTGAAACTTTTGGTTTTATTTTTATTATTTCTGGTTTTACTTCTTGCTCTTTTTCTATTGTTTCTTGCTCTATTTTTTCTTGCCTAAATATTGGCTTTTCTTTAACTAGAAATGTTTCTGGCTTAATTATAGGAGTTATTTGAACAGGAATTACTGGAACTGGCTTTGATATTTGTTCTATGGGTTTTGTTACTTTTGCTGGTTTTCCTAAGATAGAAAGCGCTTCTTGTTCTGATATTGTATGAAATCTCCATAAGATTTCATTTGCTCTTTGAAAACCTATTGCAAAATCTTTTAAAGCTCTTAAAGCAACGCGTATTGCAGGAAGCTGCTCTGAATCTCTTAATGCTTTTTCTTTTTTTAATATTTCAAAAGCTTCTAATTCTTTTTGATTTAAAAATTGCTTGAAGTTTTCAAGCATTTGCTCTTGTCCTTGCACATAATATAATGGAGAACCTCCTACTTTCATTGAACTGATTTTTATTTTTTTATCTCCTGCAAGTTCTGATAAAATTGCAGATACAAACAATGAGCTTATTCCTACTTTTTTTGAAACTCTTATTGGCAGGCTCGGGCCTTGAATTTTTATTGTCTCTAAAATCTTGTTATGCATGCTATTTTTTTCAAACATATAAATCTCATATAAAGAATATTAATAAATTTAATTGTGATGGAATTATTAAATTTATTAGGTGGTTTTGATAGTTATTAATATCTATTAGTGTTTATACAGAATATTGTTTTGTTAAGAAGTTAAATAGAAGCAGTTACCAGTGTGAAGCTGTTTAAGATTATTATAAGAATTTAATAATTGATAGTGTGAAGAGTGAAAAGTGTTTGGAATTACTGATATTTTAATTTAGAAAAGACTTGCAATTCCAGTTATAATTAATATTCCTATAAAATTTAAAATAAAGCTTATAATCATGAATTTTTTGTTATCATATTTTGTTATTCCTAGCAAAGAAATGCCTATTTCATCTGGAAGAGGAGATGCTATGAAAAAAGCGGCTATTACAGGAATAAAATGTCTGAATTTTGATTTTTTTAATTTTTTAACAAATGATTTTTGTAAAAATCTTTCAATCTCATCAGGCAAATCATTTTTTATTATACTGAAAAATAAAAAATCTCCTAGCATTGTTCCTATTGCTCCAATAAAAGAGATTATTAAGAAATTAAAGCTGTTTGTGAAGTAGATTAAAGAGATTGTTGCAGGAGCTGCTGTAAAGCCATATGCAAAAAAGAATCCTGAAATTAAAATTCCTAGTATTCCAAAACTTCCAAGTTCAGGAATTATTGTATTTAAGATATTTGTTTTTATTAAATAAACAGCTAAACCTATTCCTAAAATAAATATTATCCATTTTAACCAGTTTTTCATTTTCCTCTTTTTTAAGTTTTGGTTTTTTTAATTTATATTATTAGGGTTTTGTCCAAGAAACTTCATAATAATTAATATCTTCTTCTTTGTCAACTAAAGCTAATAAAAGCTTTTTAGCTGTTGAATGAGCTATTCTGTTTTTTGCTGAAAAATCACTCCAGGATATTTTATTTGATTCTAAGAAAGGCTGGCAAAGCCATTTTGCATGCTTGTCTTTTTTATTATAAACTCTGAATTCTGCTCCAAATTTTAATCCTGTTTTAACAATATATCCTTTTTTAGTCAAATCTCTGAAAACCAAATAATTTTTTAAAAGATGCTTTTGCTTTATTTTTTTTAGAAAATAAGGCACTTTTATTTTCTTATCTTTAAAAAAAAGCTCTGCTTTTTTTGTTTCTTCTAAATAAAGAGCTTCATAAACAGAATATATAACAATGCCATTTTTGAACTCTCCAAGTTTTCTTGATGAAGCCATGTCTATTGCTGATTTTGTGTTTGAAAATATTCTTCCTGATGAAAAGTTTATTCTGAAGGGCATAATAATATAGATAAAGCAGAAGGTTATTTAAAACTTTAGAAATTATATTTTAAATCATAATAATGCTTAAAAAGATATTTTTTGTTTAACTAAGTCTTTTTTTATTTTTAATATTTTTTCTTTTAGGTCTGGAAGATCTTTTTTGATAATTTCCCATGTAATATCTAAATCAATATTAAAATATGTATGAATTATGATATCTCTTAATCCTGCAATCTTTTTCCAAGGAACTTGAGAGTATTTCTCTTTGAAATCATCAGGAATATTTTTGACTGCCTCCCCAATTATTTCTAATCTTCTTACGAGAGAATCTTTGAGTCCTTGATTATTATTAAGATCCTCCTTAGAAAGATTCCCTATATATTTTTCTATTAATCTAATTGATTCTAATATGTCTTCTATAAATAATCTTAATTCTCGTTTCATATTATTCTTACCTCCTCTTTCAAAATCTTTCTTTTAATTAAAGGATGGATTCCTTTATAAGTGACTAAATCAACCTTTCTTCCAAGTTCATCTTCTAACTCTAATTTAACCCCAACAAATTCTAAACCCATTCCTTTTGCTGGTTCTATTAAAATATCAATATCACTATTCTTTTTTTGTTTCCCCTTTACATAACTCCCAAATATTCCTGCTTTTTTTATTTTATTCTTTTTTAAAATTTTAACTATTTTTGGCTTTAATTCTTCAATCACGCTTTTTTTAATTTCTTTTTTTGTATCAAGTTCTTTATCTGATTCCCTTTCTTTTTCAGCTAATTTTTTTACAGATAAATTAACCCCCAGATACTTTCTTTTTTTTGAAACTTTATTTCCCCTTCTAACAGAGATAACTCTATAATAATACTTTCTTTTATTTCTTTCTTGAATTTCAGTGTATGCCATGTTATTTATATGTCTACATTATTTAAAAATGTTTCTGTAGACATACAAAAGGAAGTGCACATAAATAAATTTAAAACCTCAAAAAACTTAAAATGGATATGAAAAAACAGGCAGAAGCAAAAGAAATTGATTTTTCTGCAATAGAGCAGAAATGGCAGAAAAAATGGGAAACTAAGAAAATATTTGAAGTTAAAGAGGGAAAAGCAAAGAAATATTATGTTTTAGAAATGTATCCTTATCCAAGTTCATCTGGATTGCATATGGGGCATGCAAGAAACTATATTATAGGTGATATTTTTGCAAGATTTAGAAGAATGCAAGGGTTTAATGTTTTATATCCTATGGGTTATGATAGTTTTGGTTTGCCTGCTGAAAATGCTGCAATTAAGGCTAAAAGCCATCCTAAAAAGTTTACAGAAGATGCTATTAAAAATTATATCAGACAGCAAAAACAGCTTGGATTAAGTTATGACTGGAATAGATTATTATGGAGCCATAATCCTGAATATTATAAATGGAATCAGTATTGGTTTTTGAAAATGTTTGAAAAAGGGCTTGCTTATAGAAAAAAAGCAGGTGTTAACTGGTGTCCTAAATGTGAGAGTGTTCTTGCAAATGAGCAAGTGCAACAAGGAAAATGCTGGAGACATGAAGATACTGATGTTGAAGTCAGGCAAATGGAGCAGTGGTTTATTAAAACAACAGAATACGCAGATGAGCTTTATGAAAAAATAGATGGTTTACAATGGCCTGAAAGAATAAAGCTTATGCAGAAAAACTGGATTGGAAAATCATTTGGAATTGAAATTAATTTTACAATTAATAATAAAAAATGGCCTGTTTTTACAACAAGGCCTGATACTATTTTTGGAGTTACATTTATGGTTATAAGTGCTCAGCATACTAAACTTTTTGAAATAGTTAGTGAGGCTCAGAAAAAAGATGTTGAAAAGTTTTTGAAAAAATTAAAGTCAGTAAGTGAAAAAGAATTAGAAGAAATGGAAAAACAAGGTGTTTTTACTGGAAGTTATGCAATAAATCCTTTGACAAATGAAAAAGTTCC
>ERZ1292629.3998-Hain-H43-01um-R1-3998-length-11026-cov-7_pt1 | contig 11026 bp, 9 predicted proteins | sample MGYA00564399_ERZ1292629 | MGnify/ENA primary metagenome ERZ1292629 (study PRJEB36523, sample SAMEA6512636) | groundwater metagenome | collected 2019-01-08 | study: AquaDiva: Metagenomics assemblies of 32 groundwater samples | reverse complement strand
GTATAGCCCAATCATAGTTATCGGAAAATATAAAAAAATGCGGATTATTTTCACGTCTCGACATGTATTCCATAGCTTTTTTGTAATAATCGATTGAGCATACTCCTTGAATATCGATTGTCCCGCTATACATTTTATCGGCGCTCATTTCATATCGCCTGACATGGACAGAGATGGCGTTTTCTTTTTTTATTTTTCCCAAATTTTTACTGCTTTCTTCCGACAGGGGGTCGGAAAGAGTCAAGTCTTTGCGTATAACGTCTTCAATATCTTTGAAATATTTTTCCGTTTGCCAGAATCCATCAAAATAAGTTCCATTTTTTGAAAATACTCTCGGGTCAAAATGAAATGTTCGTTCCGGATAATAAAATGACATTAATTTACTCTTAAGTCTTAAGTATTTATAGAAAGTACCGAATATCCTGTTTTGCTTTACAAGCCACACGAATCCGAAAAAGTCAGAATCCTTTGCAAATTCCTGCTTTACATTGAAATGGCTGAGAGAATATTTTCTAACTTTCTTATAATATGTATTGTAGGGGTTTATATCCAGCTTAAAATCGGTTTCAAGACGCAATGCCACGGAACGTGCGAACGCGTACTGAAAGAGCTGGTTACCAAGTCCACCGGATATCTTAATAATTATCAAATTGTTTATTTATGTAAAAACCTGCTAATAAATTTTCTATAGTTTTTCCCCCTAAGATGAATGAGAAATGAACGTGGCAAGCGAATCAGAAGCAAAAATGCCGCCAGTGGGCGATACGGAGTTCCCATAAGCGCTTCCATATGTCCCCTGAGATAATTATTAAACCTACCAAACGGGAATATGTGATTATTTGGGTTATTGAATTTAATTTTTTTTACACTATCAATCTCATTCACCATTATATTAGGGCTTGAAAATCCACCACTTCTTTTTTTGAAAAGTATTTTTGGGTCCACGTAAAAGCCAAAATGGCTTATAGCCGCAAGACTAAAATGATAGTCCGACCCCCACTCCGACCTCTGGGGATATATTTCCCAAACTTTTTTTATCACATCAGTTTTAAATAAGCTATACATTATATTGCATTTACCTAGTATTTCTGGCTGCATAACATAGCGAGCCACATTAAGATACCCTGGTTTACTAGACAAGCGAATAAGCTCGGATTCAACCGTAATATTTTTACCAGATGAATCAATTACAGCCATTATCGTTGTAGCGAGCCCAATATCCAATTTTTTCAGGTTTGAAACGCATGTTTCTATGTAATTTTCCTCCCTGATGTCGTCTTGAGCAGCCCACATGAAATATTTGCCATCCGCTTTGTCCAGAACGAATTTAAAATTAGGGAACATTCCGATATTTTTCGGCTGACGGTAATATACTACCCGCTCGTCTTTTTTTGAGTATTTTTCGCAAATTGACCGACTCCCATCAGTTGAGGCGTCATCTGAAATGAATAGTGTAATATCTGGGTAGGTTTGTGAAAGCAAAGATTCAATTGCTTGGCTTAAGAATTTTTCGCCGTTATATATGGTCATTCCTATAAATACTTTGGACATATTTAACTAATTCTTTTTAGATACCCATCTGGATTAAAAGTAGCGTTTTTCCCGAACATATCGCAGTATTTTCTGTCTATTTCAAATTTAGAGTTTTGACTTAAAAATTCTTTAGTTGCACGAAGTGGTCCACCATTAAGTGATTTTTCTCTTCCTAATTTTGTAACTATTCCATCTTCTACAATAAAGTACGAGCCAACTGAAACTAGTGGTGAAAATTTATTTAAAGTTTTTAATACATCTTCATATGTATGAGACGCGTCATCTATAATCAGTATTTTTTTAAAAACACCAGCCTTTTTAATGTCATAGTTTTCCCATCCATTTATAAAAATTTTTATACGTTTATGTTCTTTAATTAATTTATCTGACTGATCTTTAATATCAATCGTATGAATTATTCCATGTCCAATATTTTCCATAAGGTCTGCTAGATATAAAGTTCCACCGCCATTATTTGTCCCAATGTCTATTATGAGATCTGGCTTTAATTCAGACAAAATCATTTGATAAATTACGTAATCAAATGGACATTTTAAATTAGGGATTCCTCTATACTTAATATTAAAGTGTCCTCTGTATACGTCGATAATGTCAAAACCACCAACCTTATTTTTTTGTCTAAACTCGTTATATGAATTACGAAAATTTCTAATAACAATACTGGCTTTTCCAGAAATTATTTTTTTTACTGTTTCTTTCAGTTCGTTTGTCATTTATTTAATAGTGGAAAAAACTGATTATTTTGTAAAATTTTTTTTTACCATAAGAATAAAATTTAGGCATTTTTTTATTAATATATTTCAAAAATACATTTCTTGATTTAATATTATTGATAAATTTTGGGCTAATTATCCCACCTTTATATTTCCATAATATATTTTTTATTTCTGCGGAAAATTTTTTTTTGAACAAATCAGTTTTAGGATTTTCCCGGACCCTATAGTTTGATAGAACAACAGGTGTATAAAAGATTTTACCGTTTTTGGCAATTTTAATCCATAAATCAAGATCCATTAAATAATGAAGATTTTCGTCTAAAAAATTAGAATTTCTCAAAGCTCTTTTTGTAAAAAAAGTTGATGATTGAAAAATAGCATTATTATTTTTTAATAAATCATTAAAACTAGTTTCTGTTCCGCGTACCAACTCTTTTTTCTCCAAATTATTAATAAAGTTATAACAATCACCGTACACAAGATCAATATCGCGATCTTCTTGAAATTTATCCAAAATTGTTTTAAAAACATTTGGTTCATAAAAATCCCCAGAATTAATCCAGGCGAATATTTCTCCAGTACAAACCTTGAAAACCTCATTAATAATTGAAGTTTGATTATTACTTTTCTTTGACCACAATTTTAATGTTATACCGTTACATTTAATAGGGTAAAGACCGTTTTTAAGCAAATCATCGTATTTTTTTATGATTTCTAGGCTTTTATCAGTTAATTCACTACTAACGATTATATAATCAATAAAAAAATTGCCTTCTTGAGAAAGTACACTCCCAATAGTTTCCTCTAAGTATTTCTCTAGGTATTTTTCATCATTATAAACAGGGGTAACAATATTAAATTTTATAGATTCTTCAAAAGAGTTGATTATATTCCATTTTTTTTTCAGTACAGGTAATAAATATTCATAGTTTTCCCTTGCGTATCTATGAATAAAAAGTTTTTGATTTGAATTTTCATATTTTAGACAATCAATCAAAAACATAAATGAAGAATCAATAACATGTATTTCCTTTGCTTTTTCTATAATAGTGCAATAATCAAAAAGATTTTCTGTTAATTTATCGTTTGGTGTAAAGATTTTTAAATTTCTATTAATTTTTTTTCTATTAATTACAAAATTTCTACTATCGTCTTCATGAAGAAAAACATAATCTTCTTTTGAGGCAGCTTTTTCGTATAATTCTTTTTCTTTTTTAAAATTTCTTTCAACAAAAAAACTGTCCCATTTTTTTTCAAAATCAACATTAGCAAGTCGATATAATTGTTCTTCAAATGTTACACCAGAATGTTTGTCTAAATGTTTATTTTCCAATATTTTAACTATGTCATATTTGTATTTTCCAAACTTAAATTTATTTAAAAATATAAATTTTTTTGCAAAAGCGTAATCTCCTTTGTAGTAAGCTCCTTTGATAATCGTGAGGTTATTAATATCTCTGTACATAAAAGAAACCGATTGATAGGTGCTTGGTATTGAAAAAATAGCAACTCTGCCGTATTTTTTGCAGTATTCACGAACAATGCCGTGAAATCTTAAATGATCACCCAAGCCGACTGGATGATATAAAAGCACACTAGACATCTTTTCTTTTCTTTTATAAAATGAATCTGTTTTCATCGTGCAATTTGATTTTAGCATTATTTTTTGAAATACGTCTGATTTATTGTTTTTATTCTATATTTATTACTATTTATCAAAATTAATCAAATAAAAAAATGAAAGCCGTAGTGCTGGAAAAAATAGACGGAGATTTAGTTGTTGGAGAGGTTGGTTTAACTGATTTATTATTCGGGCAAGTTTTGGTTAAAGTGCTTGTAAGTGGTATTTGCGGTTCTCAGCTTCAGGAAATTGCCGGTAATAAAAATAATGCAAATTTTGTTCCGCATTTATTGGGGCATGAAGGGTGCGGTATTGTGGAAAAAGTTGGTCAAGGGGTTACAAAAGTTAAAGAAGGGGATAAGGTAGTCATGCACTGGAGAAAGGGTGATGGTGTTGAATCTGATTTCCCGACCTACATATATAAAGATAAACAAATGAAAAGCGGTAAAGTTACAACCCTAAGTGAGTATTCAATAGTTTCGGAAAATAGAATTACTCCAGTTCCCCAAGATACCCCCAATGAACTTTGTGCGTTACTTGGGTGTGGTTTATCGACCGCATTAGGAACCATAAACGAAGAAGCAAATGTAAAGTTTGGCGAAAGCGTCATGATAGTTGGTGCTGGTGGGCTCGGCGTTAATTTAATAGAAGCAGCTAAGGCCGCTAGTGCTTTTCCTATTATTTCCGTAGATATATATGACAATAAAAAAGAAGTATGTGAATCTTTAGGCGCGCATCTATATATTAATTGTTCCAAAAACTCCATTAAAGATGAAATATTTAAAATTTTTGGGGTAAAAGATATTGATGTGATTATAGAAACTTCCGGCGACAAAAAAAGTTTGGAAAATACCATATCACTACTTTCTGGTACCGGAAGATATATTTTAGTAGGACAACCGAAACCTGGTGAAAGTATTGAAATTTTTAATGCAAATCATCTTTTTGGGGGTGAGGGGAAAATAATAAAAGCAACACAGGGGGGAAAGTTTTCACCAACCCAACAAATTCCCAGATATATTAAAATGCATAAAGCTGGTATTATTTCAATTGATAAAATAGTCACACATAGAATGGGTATAGATAAGATAAATGACGCTATAAAATTAGTTAAGTCCGGTCAAGCAAGCAGAATAATAATAGAAATGTAAATTATGAAAACTGATTTTTTGGAGGCATATAAAAAAATGTTTCTTATAAGAACAGCGGAACAAGAAATCGCTAATTTTTATTTACAAAATAAAATTATGAGTTTCGTTCATTTTTATGTTGGGCAAGAGGCTGTTGCTGTTGGTGTTTGTAACGCATTAGGTAAAGAAGACAGGGTTATGGGGAATCATCGTTCCCACGGTCATTATTTAGCCAAAGGAGGGGATTTAAAAAAGATGATCTCTGAACTTTTAGGAAAGGAGAGCGGTCTTGCTCACGGCAAAGGTGGTTCTATGCATATGGTTGGCAAATCAATTAATTTCATAGGGACAACTCCGATTTTGGGAAGTGTAGTTCCACTATCTTGTGGTGCGGCCTTTGAACAAAAATACAACAAAAATGGCGGTATAACAGTTGCATTTTTGGGAGATGGTGCGTTTGAAGAGGGAGTGGTGTATGAAACTTTAAATCTTGCTGCTCTTTTTAAATTACCCCTTATGTTGGTAGTTGAAAATAATTTATTTGCTGTTAATTCAAAATTGAGAGATAGAAGATCGCCAGATTATGATATTGAAAAAATTGTAACTGGTTTCGGGGTTAAATATGTAAAAGCAGACGGTAATGATTATGAAGATGTTTCAGATAAAGCAAAAAAATTAGTAGAAGAAGTTCGTAAGGGGAAACCAGCTGTTTTTGAGTGCATAGTTTATAGACATATGGCTCATAGCGCCCCCATTTTTGATGAAGGGTATAGAGAAGAAGATGTTTTAGAAAAAAGACAAGAAAAAGATTCCATGATAAAAATTAAGCAGTCTATTTTAAAAGATGGTTTTTCGGAAGAAGAATTAACTAAAATAGAGAATGATATAAAAAAGACAGTTTTGGATAGTATTAAATTTGCAACAGAACAAAATTATCCGCTAAAAAAAAGTTTATACACCGACCTATATGCCTCCTAGAATAATTAAATATACAGAAGCAATAAAAGAAGCAACTGACCAAATAATGGAAATTGATCCGTCTGTTTTTGTGATTGGTTTGGGGGTTTCTTACAAGAATGGCGCAGATGGTACTACATCCGGGCTATACGCTAAATATCCGGAGCGTGTGTTTGATGTTCCCGTATCGGAAGCTTCATTTACTGGCATGTCTGTAGGTGCTGCTATTAATGGATTGAGGCCAATTGTCCATCATGGTCGCGTAGAATTTGCCTTGTTTGCTGCCGATCAAATATTTACTCAAGCGTCAAAATGGAATTATATGTTTGGTGGTGGGAGTGGTGTTCCTATTGTTTTTCGTATAAATATTGGTAGGCAATGGGGGAATGGTCCTCAGCATACCCAAGCCCTTTATTCGTTGTTTGGAAATGTTTTAGGGCTTAAGGTGGTAATACCGTCTACTCCTAAAATGGCTAAAGGACTTCTTATTTCTGCAGTACTAGATAAAAATCCAGTAGTTGTACTTGAGCCACGTTGGCTTTTTCAGTTGAAACAAGATGTACCAGCTGAAGTATATAGCGAACCACTTGATAAGGCTAAGGTTGTAAAAGAAGGTAAAGATATAACCATTGTTTCTTATGGGGATGGTTTTATTTCCGCGCTTGAGGCAATTCCACTTATTGGTAAAAATGTTGACGTAGAGTTGATTGATTTGGTTTCCATTAACCCAATTGATTATGAAACAATTTTTAAATCCGTACAAAAAACAGGCAGGATTTTGTGTGTTGATACTACCAATGAATCTTTCAATATAGGATCTGAGGTTATTTCTAAAGTAACTCAGAGTAAAGAAGTAACCCTAAAAAGTAAACCAACATCTCTTTTCTGCCCAAATGTTCCGTGTCCAACTTCAACATCTTTGACAGAATTTTATTACCCTACAAAGGTGGATATTGCTAATTCTGTTTTAAGTTTGTTTAATAAACCAACTATAGATAAAAAATTAAGTTTCGAGGAACTTCATTTGGCGCCTACCCTGACGATCATATGAAAAAACTATTGGTATTAGGTGAAAGTTGCAGAGATATTTTTGTATATTGTAACGCAGAGCGTTTGGCTCCAGATGTGCCAATCCCGGTACTTGGTATTTTTGAGCAAAGAGAAAATCCTGGTATGGCGGCCAATGTTGAAAGAAATATTAAAAATATTTTTTCCAACGTCGATTTATATACAAATGATAAATGGAGAGAGGTTACAAAAACTCGATACATACACCACGACACGAACCACATGTTTATACGTGTTGATACAGACCATCATATTCCCAGAGTTAAGGTAGAAGATATTCCACTTTCAGATTATGATATTATTGCTATTTCGGATTACAACAAAGGATTCTTAATGGAAGAAGATATAGATTATATTACGAAAAACCATGACAATGTATTTATTGATACTAAAAAAATATTAGGGAATTGGGCTGAAAATGCAAAATTTATAAAAATAAATAATTACGAATACGAACGATCAAAAGATAAGATAAATAAAAAATTAGAAAATAAGTTAATCCATACAAAAGGAGAACACGGAGCCGTATTTATGGGAAAAACTTACCCCGTTCCTAATAAGGTAGAGGTAAAGGATACTTCTGGAGCCGGTGACAGTTTTTTTGCAGCTTTAATTGTAAAATATATTGAAACTGGAGATATTGAGGAATCAATAAAATTCGCCAACGAATGCGCATCAGAAGTCGTTAAACATAAGGGGGTTACCTCTATTGTTCGTCCAGATAAAAAACATAAACCAGAATAAACACTTTCAATCAATTAATATTTTTTAAATTAATTATAATTTTTCAATTTTATTTTCTCTAGTATTAAAAACGAGCAACCCTTTTAATTTTTCCATTCCTTTTTCTGGCGACGTAAAAGTAAGATTGCCATTTTTGTCGCGATGTTCTCTTGTTTTTGTTAAAACATAGCCATTTTTTGGCTTCAACGCTTTTAGTTTACCGATCTTATCTTTTCTTACGAAGTAAGAATTACCTCCACAACTATTTGTTCCTATAAAATAATACCCCTTTTTTTCCGCCAGGTCACAAAGAGATAAGAGAGATGAACCATAATACAAATTACTATGATGACTTCTCGTCCTATTGAAGTTTTTATCGTACGGGATTGTAATAGGCCTATCTATTCCAAATGCACTGTTATATTCCATAATAACAATGACCGGCGATACGACATCTATGGCTTTCCAAATCCAATAATCGTTTCCGTCTATATCTATATGTAGAAGCCCTATTTCGCCCTTGAAGCGTGTAGATATGAGGTCATTAATATTTTCCGCATTAACAAATGCATGTATTGCTGTTAAGTCATATTTTGGGTAGATTCCACTTTCCCGCACACGCTTCATGTTTTCTTCTGAACAATCCATAATAAGTCCAGACCATTTGTTATTTATTAATAAAAATCTAGTATTTGCTTCCGTATAATCTTCCACCCCAAACTCAATAAAAGTTTTATGCGGGATATCAATGTTATTGATAATATATTGAATTATGCCATCGTCTTCCCATTGAGAAAAAATCTTAAATTCACTTTCTCTAATATCAAACAGAGGGCCTTTTTCCAACATTTGTCTTACTAGAATTTTTCCGAGTAACATTTTTTGAATATCAGACTCACAAATAATCACACGTTCAAGTGTTTTAATTTTTGTATCTATATGTATAATTCCCAAAACTTTCTTTTTTATTTTTCCGTATATATTTTTCATTGTTATTTTAATTGAAAATATTAACTCCAGTTTTTAAATTGTATCAGATTATTGGAGAATCTATATTTTTTCTTATCAGATTTTTCTAAGTTTTCAAGAAGGTTTTATAGTACATCTTTTCAGGTGCTATATACAGCTTTATAAAATTTTCTTTTTAATTTTCTGGGGTTATAAATATCAACGGGCTTTTGGTTAATTTTTTATTTTCTATAATTTTTTAGTTGTTTTAAAGTTTAGTATAGAAGCTATTTTGCCGATTGCTCCACCGTGGATTGTAGATCGATTATCATTTACAGATGACAGGATTTCAAATGGAATATTCTGCTTATGTTCTATAAGTATCTGTCCCGGTATATGAATTCTTACATCGAAGAAATATATTCCGACATTAAAAAGGAAAGATGGTATATTTATTACAGATTCGTAAGAGCCTGGTTTGTATTTTTCCATTTTTCCCGTACTGTCTGAATCGGAAGATATGAGCAAAAGTTCACCATTTGAATAAAACAAAAAAGAAATAGTAACACCATCTATTTCTTGCGTAACATCATAATCAAGTTTTATGGAAAATGTTTCGCTGACAGGAATACGCGCCGATGGTTTGTAATCTTTATCCAATATACTAATCCTCGACACATGGGCTTCTTTTCTTTTGTTTATCTTAAATTCCGAAATTGAATTTAAGTCGCCCTTATTTAAATAAAAATCTATAACTTTTGAAGTTTCACCATACATTTTAATTTTCCCTTTTTCAATCAAGATGGTTTTTTTGCAGAGATTTTGTATAGCCCCCATGTTGTGACTTACGAAAAGTATCGTACGCCCATTTTTCTTAGTTACTTCTTCCATTTTTCCCAAACATTTTTTTTGAAATTCAGCATCTCCAACCGCCAATACCTCATCAACTAGAAGGATATCTGGTTCCATGTGGGCGGCTACCGAAAAAGCTAGTCGTACATACATGCCACTTGAATAGTATTTGACCGGTGTATCAAGAAACTTATCAATACCCGCAAACTCAACAATTTCATCAAATTTTTTTATTATTTCTTTCTTAGTCATTCCGAGGATTGCTCCATTTAAAAAAACATTTTCTCTCCCTGTTAATTCTGGGTGAAAGCCAGTACCAACCTCAAGCAGGGAAGCAACCTTGCCGTACATTTTTACTTCACCTTCCGTTGGTGGAGTAATTCCAGTTAAAATTTTTAAAAGAGTTGATTTTCCGGCGCCATTTCGTCCAATAATACCAACAACTTCTCCTTGTTTGATATTAAAACTTACATTTTTAAGCGCCCAAAAATTTTCTTTAATATCTATACCCGCAATTTCTTTAGCTTTCTTTTTTGCAAAACTAAATGGATTTTTTATGATGTTTGTTAAAATATCGCGCAGGGTGATATAACCACCTCTATGGTGACGAATAGTGTATTTTTTTCCAAGACCGTTAATTTCTATTATTGGTTTTTCCATGTTCATATTGCTTTTCATCCTTACGTGGTTATTGATTTTATTAATTGTTTATACTATATCCGCAAAATAACGCTCTACTTTTTTGAAATAAATAGTACCCACTATTAAAAGAACTGCGCAAACCACAAAAGAATCTATAAGAAGTATCCAATTAATTTGAGTAGCCCCTAAAAGACTAGCTCTTGCAGTTTGAATGACACCCATCATTGGGTTGAACGCTAAAATCCAGGAATATTTTCCGGCGATACTCGCCGGGTAAATAACTGGAGTAAGGAAAAGAAGTATCTGAATAAAGAAAGGTAGAACATAACGGACATCTCTATATTTAACGTTAATTGCAGCAAGAAATAAACCACCACCAACTGATGCCATAAAGGTTATAGTAAGAAGAAATGGGAGAATAAAAAGGCCCCCAAGGTGTGGAGTATAACCATAATAAATCATCATTCCAATAAGAATTATAGAGGCAATAGCGAAATCTACTAGTTTAGTTGCAACAGAGGATAGCGGAAGAATGAGACGTGGAAAATACACTTTAGTTATAATTGCTTGATTTGAGGTAAGAGTACTGCTTGTTTCTGAAAGGGCACTAGAAAAAAATTGCCAAAAAAGAAGTCCTGTATAAACAAAGATTGGGTATGGAACACCGTCCGAAGGGATTTTTAGAAATTTTCCAAAAAAAAGACTAAAAACAACCATAGTCATAAACGGTTGGAAAATTGCCCACCCGATTCCTATAATTGTTTGTTTGTAGCGCACCTTAAAGTCTCGCCACACAAAAAAATACAATAATTCTT
>ERZ1292629.3997-Hain-H43-01um-R1-3997-length-11029-cov-5_pt1 | contig 11029 bp, 16 predicted proteins | sample MGYA00564399_ERZ1292629 | MGnify/ENA primary metagenome ERZ1292629 (study PRJEB36523, sample SAMEA6512636) | groundwater metagenome | collected 2019-01-08 | study: AquaDiva: Metagenomics assemblies of 32 groundwater samples | reverse complement strand
TACGTTGTTTCAGAAATAGTCATAAAGTGCCTTTTTTTGAAACGAAAGAAAGATTTATATATCGGTATTATTTCTACTATTCATGACAATTATAAAAGGTATCCATGAATCCCTTTTGAATAGGGGCAAGATATTTAAGAAAGAAGAGATTCTTCATCTCTTTGAAGAATATAAAAAACTCATTCATAGCTCCGCCCATAAAAATGTTATTGAATATTTATCCAAGCACAAATACATCAAAAGAATATTTCTTGGTTATTATTATGTTAATTCTTATGACGAAAGAGAAAGAAATTTCTGCAATTATATGGACAAAGAACTTATATTTTTAGTTTTGAATAAAGAGAAAATAAAATGGTATGTCGGTCTTAATACTGCGATTTATGAACAAGGAAAAACTTGGCAGACACCCAATATGATTACTATCATAAATAATAAAATAAGTGGAAAGAAAAATATTGTTGGAGCAAGTATAAAGTTTCTAAAGATAAGAGATAACTTAATTTTCGGATTAAAAGAAAAAGAAACGGATAATCATGTGCCTTATTTTTATTCAGATCCTGCGAAAACTTACCTCGATAAAGTATATTTTAGGGAAAGCAAGAACTTAATAAAGATAAAAAACACTAAAGAATATCTAAAGAGGTATCCAAAATGGGTTGGCAAGAAATAAATAAGAGTAAATATATTGAACAACTAAAGAAACATTTCAATTTAGTTAATAGCGAAAGCATTTTAGAAAAAGATTTGTTACTTACTCTAATTTTAGCAGAATTTGAAAAATTTGATTTGGGAAAAGAACTAATTTTTAAGGGTGGAACTTTACTCTCGAGGAATTATTTGAAATATCATAGATTTTCTGAAGATCTAGATTTTGTTTTCAAAGATTCAACTTCTATAAGAGAATTAACAAGAAGTGCGAGAGAAAGAAAAGTCAAAACTTTTCTCGATTCTTTTGTTCCCAAATTAAAAGAAGTTGCAGATGCTCTTGGGCTTGATTTTAGCACAGATAGAAGTAATAAAAAATATTGTAGAATGTTAAGTGGAAGAGTTGTTTATACCTTCAAGATTTATTATTCTGAAAATAATTTCATAAAAGTAGAGATTAACTTTATTGAAAAAGTTCATAGTGATTCGGAAAAAGTATCTGTTAAAGCAATAACTGATTTCTTCGATTCAAAGGTACTATTGTATGAACTTGGTTTGTCTTATAAAAATTTCAATGTTTTAAGTTATTCATTAAAAGAAATTACCTTAGAAAAATATAGAGCCGTTCTAACAAGAAAAAAGCTTCAAGACAGAGATTTATTTGATTTATTTTTGATTAAGAATTCTCTTAAGGCAGATGTTTCTGAGATCGTTGATAAAATAAAAAATTCTTCTTTAATAAAAAAAGACCTAACAAATTTAATGTCAGAGAAGCTTAAGCTTTTAGAAAAAGATAGCTTTTTTGAAAGCGATGAAAAAATAGAAGAGCTTGCAGTAACGAAATATAATCCGAAAGAATTTGAAGAGTTTAAAGAAAAGATAAAACCTAAACTTATTGAAATTTGTAATAAGTTTTTAAACGCAGTTTTATCGCCTCCATAATTCTATTAGAGATTTATTCTTTAAAAAAAGATTATGCGAATACTATGCTTGACGAAGCATAATAAAAGCATAGTAATTTTTAAAAAAGAAAATTTGAAAAATTAGCATTGACAAGTTTTAAAAACAGCAATGGTTTTTGGATACTAACTAAAATTGCATCCCTGCGAGTTCCAAGCTAGCGATTTACTCGGCGGGAGAACCCATTTGCATATAAAATAAGAAGTAGTAACAGATAATAATTTATTTTTTATATCAAGAATTACATGCGATAAAACTCGTTATCCCAGAAACTCTTAGTTTCTGGAGACCATCAAGAACATAAAGTTCTTGAGGCTTTAGTGGTGAAATAAAGAGCATGTAATTCTTGAGCATGCTCAAGAACCATACTCGTTGGCACGCCATACACTTTAGTGTATAGTTCTTGACAGCTTCAGAAATTTCTGGAAAATTGTAAAATATTAAGATAGACTTAAAAAATTGTAAAAACCTATTTCTTAAACGGTTCCCTAGCAATACTTCTATCTTTTTTAACTATAGTTTCTACCTGTAATTCTGCATTTTCCAATTCTTTATAACACTGATTAATTATTTCATTCCCTTCTCGAAATTTACTCATTGATTCCCTTAAGGGGACTTCTCCAGATTCCAAACTATCAACAATTTCTTTTAGTTTCTTCAAACTTTCTTCAAACGAAATTTCTTTTTGAGCCATTTTATTTTATTACTTTTCTAACCTCTGCTTCCAGCTCTCCTTTATTGAGTATTATATTTATATTATTATCTATTTCTAAATCAGAAGCGTTTTTTATTATTCTGTTGCCTTTCATCACAATACTATAACCTCTTTCAAGTATTGATTTAGGGTTCAAAATAGACAATTTAGAATGTAAAATCTCTAATTTTTTTCTTTTCAAAGTCAGGCTATTTGATATTTTTGATCTAAGAATATATTCAAAGTTATCAATCTTTTGATAATAAATATAAATTACTTCCAAGGGTTTTTTGAAAATAGGTCTATTTACTATCTGATTCAAATAGGTCTTGTTTGTTTTTATCAGATTTTCTATCGCATTTAACATTCTTTCATTAGAGTCCTTTATTAGTTTTTTTAGCTCATGAATATCAGGCACAGCTTTTTCAGCAGCTACTGAAGGAGTTGGTGCTCTATAATCTGCAACAAAATCTGCTATTGTAAAATCAGTTTCATGTCCTACTGCGGAAATTATAGGTATTTTAGATTGAAAAATAGCTCTTGCAACGCTTTCTTCATTAAAGCACCACAAATCCTCCAATGAACCTCCTCCTCTTGCCAATATAATTACATCAACATCGTATTGGTTTACTAATTCTATTGAATTCACAATAGAATAAGATGCTTCTTTTCCTTGAACAACTGTTGGAAATATCAAGACTTTTACAAGAGGATACCTTCTTTTTAAGACATTTAAAACATCATGCATAACTGCCCCGCTCAATGAAGTAACCAATCCAATTGTTTTTGGAAATTTTGGCAATTCTTTTTTATGCTTACTTGAAAATAATCCTTGTTTTTCTAATTTGTCTTTTAATTGAATAAAAGCAAGATTTAGTGCTCCGATACCATCTGGTTGTATTTCTTCAACAATTACACTATAGTCTCCTCTCAGTTCATAAACACTTATGCTTCCTTTAATAATTACTTTTATTCCGTGTTCAAGATTAAATTTTATATTTCTACAATTTTTTCTAAATAAAACACACCTAATCTGACTTTTTTCGTCTTTTAATACAAAATATGTATGCCCTGAAGGATATTTTTTTGGAGCAGATATCTCTCCTCGTAGATAGAAATTATCAAGATTTTTATCCTCTTCCAAGATATTTTTTATATGAGAAGTAATCTCTGAAACACTAAATATTCTCTTATTTGAGAGGTTTGAAGCGATAGCAGAAGTACTTAATGAAGAACCTTTTTGTTTTTTTCCAAACAATGTAAATACCATGACTACTAAAGAGCACACTACCTTTTATATTTTATCTAATATTCTAGCTACTTCACATTGCTCAATATTTTCTTCATGACTGCCACAAATTGTTTTGCCCTGTCCAATGAAGTCTTTGCTTTAGTCTCTTTTATTTCTTCTGTTGTTTCATATTGAAATTCAGAACGTTTTGCTTTCTCAAGTTCGTAACTATCCAATATAGTTTGGGAAGTCTGAGATGCAAGAAGGGCTTTTAGCTTCTCTTCCTCGTACTCGTCTAAGAAATGCTTCTCCAAAGCATGTCTCGCTAGAACAATCAATGCCTCATTTATTACTTGGTGAACGATTTCATGACTAGATTTATACCCTCTTTTGTAAATATATGCACAAGCAATATAAAACATTGAATAATAGCTAGCAACTACTACCCACAAAGATGAAGTTTTGTTTTGAAATAATTCTTCTGCAACTTTCAAGCTTCTCTCGGAATTATTAAAATAAGTTTTGTAGATAATATCTTGAAATGAAGTCTTTTTAATTTGATTATCTCTAATATACTTAACAAAGTTAGATTCTGCAATTTTTATTCTTTTTTCATCCATCTTGAAATTAATTGATAATAACTTTCAATTCCATAGAGTATAATGTTATTTTCAATTATTTCTTTTGCCACATTATTTTCTTTCCTGTTCAACATTGATTCAAATTCGTCTGAAGTGAAATATTGAACTTCTATTTTATAAGGTAATATTTTTAGATTAGAGACAATTTTTTTAACTTTCTCTTCATTATCTGAGATTATACAAATGTCAATATCTGAATTTTTTGTTTCAACTCCCTTGACAAATGACCCAAAGAGCAAAACAGAGGCAAAGGGATAGTTCACTCTTTCTATTTCTTCCCAAATTAGCTTAATATCTGAATTTCTGCCCACAAATTCTAAAGTTCTCTTGATTTCTACTTCAAATAATTCTATTTTTGAAGACAATTTTATTTCAATTAGATTAGTATTTCCTTTCTTTTCTTTAAATATTAAGTTGGGATATAATCCTTCTATTGCATTAAAAGTATTTTTGTAATCGACTCTCAATGCATGGGCAATTTCAAGAATAGTCCACTTTTGCTTATTTTCAATTAAAAGCTTTAATATCTTTTGCCTAAGAGAATAACTAATCTTTTCTTTTACCATACTATTATGGTATTACTTACCATATTTAAGCTTTTTCATATGGTGTGCTTTTGATTTTAAGGGGGGTGGCAATTTGCCCCATCCTTCATTAAATCCTTCGTCTCTTCTTCTCATATCCTTAAGGTATCCATTAGAATCTTTTGAATTTGTAAGCACAGTAATTTTTTAATCACTTGTTTTCACTTTTAAATTATCTTTATCTTTCCTAATATTTTTTAACCTACTTCCTAGCTTTTTCTCTAACCTGTTTAACAAGCAAATCCCATAGCTTGTCAAGTATCTCTTTAGGAACATCAAGTGCCTTCCTGCTTGACAATTTCTCAAGTTTTTCTCCAAGTTCAAGTATTGCTCCTTCATTTCCAAGCTTTATTTGTTCCTTTGCCTCCTCAATAATAATATTCCAGTCAATCTTAACTCTTCTAGCAATCGAAATAATGTCTTCAAGGTCTTTCTCTCTAGAAGTGGCACTTTTCATTATAATAACATCACTAGGATCTGCTACTCTTATAACAAAATTACCAAATTCATGAATTTCTATTGCCCTCTCCTTCATTCCATTTGAAAAAGTAGAGGTTATTATCTTGAACAAAAATAAATCAAATCTTACATCATCCAATGTAACCATTTCAGGAGTGTTTTCTTTTTTTCCATATACTATTTCAGCAGATGAATCTCTAAATCCAACAGATTTCGTGCTTTCATAAAATACTCTTCTGTCCTCTGGATTTGAAAAAACGATATCAACATCAAGAGTATTTTCTTTCAGTCCAAGAAACATCATTGCTGTGCCCCCTATTACATATACTTCTATTCGTTTAGGTAATATTTTCCCAATTCTTGCAAACAAACTTTTTTGTTCCTCTATATTAATCATTAATTAAAACCTCCCCTATAAGCAGTTAGATCTGAATAATTAAGAGGGATATACACCTTCCATTTATTTTCTATTTCCTTAAAATCATTAGAATCAAGATTGTTTATAATATATCTAAATTTGTCAGATTTTTTTGGAGTGGCAAGCGTTCTAAACCTTTTAGGCATCCTCCTAACCTTTGGAATAACTAGTCTTGAAATATCATAAAGAGCAGCAACATCCCTCACAATGTTTTTTTTCTTTGCATACTCATAAAGAGCGCACCGATTTCTCACTTTTCTAAATAAAATTAGAGAAGAGATGATATATCTGACACTTTTCATACCTATAGAATATACTAATGTCTCTTCAATACTAGGTTCCCTGTCGTGTATTTTGTGAACTTCTCCCACCATAAGTTTCAATGGAGAATATTTGTTAATTATGTCTATGTAACTTATTCCTCCAAATGCATTTTTTAGGGAAATATGGTAAACTCTTTTTTTGTTTGATTGGTATTTTGTTTTGACAAAACCCAACTTTCTTAGTTTGTAAACAATATAAATTGCCATAGTTCTGTCTACATTCAATGTGTTTTCTATCATTTTAATAGTATTAAGCCCATTCAGTTCTCTTGCTATTTCATTCATATTATTACTTCCCTTTATCATTATTAAATGTATACGATTTAATATATAAACCTTTCTGTTTTATTTTAATTATTTACTGGGTAATTTAAATCTAAAGCTAATAATATATAAAGGAACTAATTTAGAAACTCTTTCCTCTTTTCCAAATATTATGTCAAGGAACTTGACAGAAAACTCCACACTAAAGTGTGGAGTGGTTCCTTGAGCACAGAAAAATCTCTAATTTTCTCTGTGCCCGAAAACTGAAAGTTTTCTTGGCATCCAAAGCACAAGCGCTTTCAAACCGCACCCGTCAGAAACTTAGAGTTTCTGAACGCCTCGAAAACAAAAGTTTTCTCAGTTTTAAGGTGCGGTGCGCATTGTGCTTTTGATTGCACTTTTTTCTAGAAAACTAATACTTTCCCCACTTTATCTTCTTCCAAATCCTTTCATGAGCAAAAAACAATACCATTTTAACTGCAGTTAATTCAAGTGTAAATATAGCTGATGAACCAATATCTCCATAAACCATGTAAACCGCTGCCAAAGTTAAAATAAAAGCAAATCCTTCCCAAACAATTCCCTTAACCAAACTCCTTTTATAAGTTGAAGCCATCCTCTTTTCACCTTATATTTAATGAATTCTTTCTTATTTAAAATTACCTATAAATTTTTAAAAAAAAATAAATTCGATATCTAAAATTGTCCTAATCAGATGGTCTTGGCATCATTCCCTTGCCTTTTTCATGGAATCTAAAATCTTCTTTAAATCTAGTAAAGTTTCCAGATTTCATTTCTTTCATGTGCTGACTCATTTCAGTATGCATTTCAACAATTTTGTTGAAGTTTTCTTCAGTGATTTCAGACTGCATTTTAGCAATTCTGTCTTCCATCAATAATTTCCATGCACCAAAATCTTTGTTTTCAATTGCAGTTTGCATTGCAATTCTTTCTCCATTCATAGCTTCTAAAGTCTCAATTGAAATATTCACAGGCGCTCTCTTTCCAAATGGATTTGCAGCTACAAAACCAACTCCCAAAAGGACAACGATAGACACAACAAACATTAATGTAAGATAACTATTCTTCATATTGTCATTCCTCCTTTCACCTTTGTGATTCATACTTTTAACACAAAAAAATCTTATTTAAACAAGATGGAGGTTAAATCCATTTCACTTATAAAGATTTAAAATGCAGGAGTAATATAATAAACAATGCCTCCAATTAACAATCAGTTATTCCAGCATCTTATTAATCTAGGGTTTGGAAGTGAAGTAATTTACTCATTTGTAATAATAATCTGTAGTCTTATGATTTATTTAGGAACAAGAAAAATCTATGATTTAAGCAATTATGGAGGAATAAAATACTTCAGAAGAGCATTTCTATTTTTTGCAATAGCTTACTTCTTTAGATCATTCATAAAAGCAGGGTTAGTTTATTTTAATATTCATGAAGCATTTGAGTTCGCACCTATGATAGTAGGACAGTTAAGCCTCTTTTTATTCATGTATTTTAGTTCTATGGCTATTTTATTTTTGTTATATAGTATAATGTGGAAGAAATGGGAAAGAACACCAGCAGTGATATATTTATTTCAATTTATAGCTATATCTCTTTCGTTTATTAGCATAATAATAAGAAATCCTGTGTCTCATTTTATAATAAACGTTGCTCTATTTATTTTTGTTATTATTATTGTTTTGATGTCAAGAACGTTCAAACCACGGCTTTTAAGCCGTGGCGTTCTTGAGCACAGAAAATCTTCAGATTTCTCTGTGCCCGAAAACCTTTGGTTTTCTTGGCATCCAAAAAATAAATCTAACAGCATGTACACAATATATCTTCTTCTTTCTGTATTTTGGATACTTAATATTCTAGAAATTATGATTCCGAATTTCCTTGAAACTCCTTCTCTTTTAATTCATCTTGCATCACTCGGAACATTTTTGTTGATTCTATATAGAGTCCTCAGAAAAATAGGTGATTAAAATGACAAAAAGAGGAAAATTAGAAATTATGAGAGATATTTTGAAAATTGTTCAGGAAAACAAATCAATAAAACCCACTCCTCTTCTAAGAAAGTCTAATCTTTCTTCATCGGGATATAAGGAATACTATGAAGAGATATTAAGCAGACAATTAGTCACAGAATCTTTAGATAAAAATGGAGCTAAAATAATACTAATAACTGAAAAAGGAATCATTTTCCTTCAGAAATACAATGTTATAATTGATTTTATAGATGAATTCGAATTATGATTAAACCCCTCTATCCGCATATTCTTGAGCATACCTTTCATCCAGTTCTCTTTGGCTAAGAGGAGGTGCAATAGACTGTATCCCTAATGCTTTTTCCAATCCAGGTTTAACTCGTTCAATCACATAATCCATAACTTCCATAGGAGTACCATTTATACTAGCTTGTCCACTATACAATTCAATTTGTTTATCTCCTTCTAAAGCTATTCTAACATCCAATTTAGACCATCTATCCCCTGCTTTAGGTTCTTGATCTTCAATCACTCTGATTGAATATCTTAATTGTCTATCTTCTCTTTGGCACAGTCCTTCATCAGACTTTACAAACCCATAGTCTCCTAAAGCTCCAACTAATTGTCCGTTCAACTCATTCAATAATATTCTATTTTCTTCCATAATCTCAATCTCTCCAGAATAACGCCCTAGACGCGATCACTTTTATTTAGAAACACTAATTTAAACAAGAACCTTTGCCTTTATTTCAATGCAGACTCCAGCAGCAACTGTTGCTCCTGCATCTCTAATTGCAAATCTAGCCATATGTGGATTAGTTGCCTGTGTTTCAAGAACAAGGTTTCCAATAGGCTTGATTCTTACTTTAGCAACATCTCCATTCTTCAAAAAGTCAGGACTCTTTGCTGAAACTCCATCAGGACTTGTTTTTTCAATCAATTCAATAAACTGACATGGAACCTGCGCAGTGTGAACGTGGAATACAGGAGTATAACCCTTTGCAATAACTGTTGGATGCGAAATAACTGCAATTTGAGCAACGAATTCTTCAGCAATAGTTGCAGGCTTAGCAGCATCACAAACTACATCTCCTCTAGCAACATCCTTCTTTCCAACTCCTCTGATGTTAATACCTACATTGTCTCCAGCTTCTGCCTGAGGCAATTGTTCATGGTGCATTTCAACAGATCTAACTTCTCCTTCAATTCCTTTTCCAGACCTTCCTGGCAAAATAAGCACTTTTTGTCCAATCTTCATAATTCCTGTTTCAATCTTTCCAACTGGAACAGTTCCAATACCAGTAATTTCATAAACGTCCTGTAATGGCATTCTCAATGGCAACGAAGTTGGCTTCTCAGGCGCACTGAACAAATCCAATTGCTCCAATACAGTTGGACCTTTATACCAAGGCATATTTGTTGATTTCTTTGCAACATTATCTCCCTTGAATCCAGAAATTGCTAAGAATGTAATTCCCTCTGGCTTGTATCCAGCTTGCTTTAAAATAACTGAAACTTCTGCCTTAACCTTGTTATAAGCTTCCTCTTTATAATCAACCGAATCCATCTTATTGATATTAACTGCAATTTGACCTACTCCCATAGTTCTAAGTAACCATACGTGTTCCTTAGTCTGTGGCTGAACTCCATCTTTAGCAGATAAAGTCAAAAATGCAACATCTGCCTGTGATGCTCCAGTAATCATGTTCTTAACGAAGTCCTTGTGTCCAGGTGCGTCAATGATTGTAACTTCATATTTATTAGTAATAAGCTTCTGGTATGAAAGATCAATAGTTACTCCTCTTTCTCTCTCTTCCTTAAACTTGTCCATAACGAATGCAAACTCAAATCCTACTTTTCCATGCTTCTGAGCTTCAGCTTTTAACTTCTCCATTTCTTCAGGAGAAACCTTTCCAGAATCAAACATCAATCTACCGATTGTAGTTGATTTTCCGTGGTCTACGTGACCTACGAAAACGACATTAAGTGTTGGTTTTGTCTTTGCCATGTTAGTAATTCTTCCTATTTTTGTGGGTATTTAAACATTTCGTTCTTTTGGGTTTTTTCTCTCGATAATTTAAATATTTTTTGATGTCAAGAACTTTCAAACCACTGATTATCAAGACCAAATTCCTTAAGGTTTAAGCCATAGCGATGCATCGTGTTTTTGATTTTTTTTAAAAAAATAAATCAAAAAGTTTTATTAGTATAAAAAATGATAATCGATTCAAAAATTATTTATCCATAACTAAAGGAATTAATCCACATAACATCTGACCCGCATTTTCTGTATAAACGGAAATAACAGGTTTACCCATCAGATCTTCATAAGCAGTTAATTGATATTCTTCAATAAATCTCCTAAAATCTTTTGCTCTATACACTATTCCAGAACTTCCATTTAAAATATCACTCCTATTTTTAATTTGGACTCTTACATTTTGTGCTTGATTAATAGTAGTTATAACTCTTCTTCCATCACGATCACAAGGAAAAATTTCAACGATTTTTGCAACAATAGCAATCTTCCTTTCTAAATTTTGAGTAGGTATCACTAATTCTTCATTAACTTGTAATTCCATCCTCCAACTTTGTGGAAGGATCTTTTAAATATTATTACACTAGAGTTATGTCTCATATAAACAATAATAACACAAATACTGAAATGTCCATATCAGTTCACTACATAAAGAAATCAATTATTTCTTAACATAAACCTTTTGCACAGCAAAAGATTTGTAAATTCCTTCAAGGACATCAAGACCAGCATATCCTGCAAGAATACTTAGTCTATAATCAAATCCAAATAT
>ERZ1292629.3996-Hain-H43-01um-R1-3996-length-11031-cov-5_pt1 | contig 11031 bp, 8 predicted proteins | sample MGYA00564399_ERZ1292629 | MGnify/ENA primary metagenome ERZ1292629 (study PRJEB36523, sample SAMEA6512636) | groundwater metagenome | collected 2019-01-08 | study: AquaDiva: Metagenomics assemblies of 32 groundwater samples | reverse complement strand
CGGCCAGTTTTATTTTTTTAAGGTCGAAAGTTTCTTGAAACAAAAAACTTTATTTATGAAGTCTACTGTACCCTTGGAAGTGCCGGAATCGGAGGCTCAAGATATAGATAATGAGGAAGATTGGAAAATGGCAGAAATTAAATTTAAACTTTTGAAAAAGTTCAAAAAAATTTAATAATTTGATATTTATTACCGTTCTAGTATCATATAGCGCATGTCAAACAACTGGTTAAAGTACATCATATTAACAGGGCTTTTTGCGGTGCCTTTCGTGCCTTTGGTGGTGGCTTCCTCACTCTTCTTTCCTTTTATTACAGGCAAAGCCTTCGTTTTTCGCCTTATTGTGGAAATAATTTTTGCCTGTTATCTGGTGCTGGCTATAAGAGATAAATCTTACCGGCCCAAATTTTCTTGGATATTGGGCGCTCTGATTGCGTTTTTGGTTGTGATGGGTGTGGCGGATTTCTTCGCCATAAATTCATTTAAAGCTTTTTGGAGCAATTTTGAAAGAATGGAAGGATACTCGCTTCTTTTGCATCTCGGAGCGTATTTCGTGGTTTTGGGTTCGGTTTTGAAGACTAAAGAATTATGGAACCGGCTTTTGGCGACCTCGCTTGCCGGTTCGGTTATTATGTCCATCTACTCTTTTATGCAGTTGGCGGGCAATATAACCATCAATCAAGGTGGAGTCAGGGTTGACGGCACTCTTGGTAACGCTTCTTATCTCGGTATTTACATGGTTTTCCATATATTCTTAGCCGGTCTGCTTTTCGTGAGACTGAAAGGCAAAGGCAATAAAATTTTGCTCTCCCTTGTCGCTCTTTTGGATATTATTGTTTTATATTTCACCGCTACCAGAGGCGCCATACTGGGTTTGCTTGGAGGTATTTTGATCACTTTGTTGTACTTATTGTTTAAATCTCAAAAAGGTGATGGCATAAGGAAGGTGGCTATGGCGGGAGTTTTAGGCCTGGTTATTTTCATAGGGTTATTCTTGGCTTTGAAAAATATGCCTTTTGTGCAGAAAAGCCCGGTGCTCAGCCGCTTTGCCTCTCTTTCTTTTTCCGAAATCAAAACTCAAGGCCGATATTATGTTTGGCCGATGGCTTGGAAAGGATTTTTGGATAGGCCGATTTTGGGCTGGGGCCAGGAGGGATTCAATTTCGTCTTCAATAAATATTATGATCCTCGCATGGCCAATAATCAAGAACCGTGGTTTGACCGAGCGCACAGCACACCTCTCGATTGGCTTATCGCCGGCGGCGCGTTAGGGCTACTCTCTTATCTGTTCATATTTTTCGCTTTGCTCTACTATATTTTCAAATCCGAAAAAGAAAATATATCCAAAAATGAAAAGGCTATAATCCTCGGGCTCTTGTCTGCTTACATTTTCAACAACCTTTTCGTTTTTGACCAGATTTCCAGTTATATATTGCTTTTCACCGTTATCGCTTACATGCACTTCCATGCAATGGAAACACCTTTTGCTGTATGGGATAAAATTTCAGAAAAAATGGGCGCATTGTTTGAAAGTGAAAAATCAAAACCCGTTACCGAAGCTTTGATATTGATTTGTACCGCCGCTGTCATACATTTCGTTGTCTATATTCCTTGGCAGGAAAATAAAAATCTTTTGGCAGTATTGGCATTGAACAATCAGGGGAAGGTGGGGACGATAGAAGCTTATACCAAACCCCTTTCCGGTTATAATATGGGCTTTTCCGAAAGCTTGGAACAAATTTCCCAGACTGCCATAGGTTTGGCCGCAAATCAGAATGCTACTCCGGAGTTCAAACAGCAGTTGTTTAATTTGGTTGATAAATCTTTCATTAAACAACTCAGCATAGCGCCAAGCGATGCGCGCTACCGCCTTTTTTATGGAATCTTTCTTTCCAGATTTGGCTGGTACGGCAAAGCGGTTGAACAGCTGAAAGAAGCCCAGAAAGTTTCTCCCACCAAACAGCAAATATACTTTGAGCTGGTAAGTAACGAACTGTTTGATAACAAACCGGCCGAGGCTGTAGTTGTGGCCAAGATCGCTTATGAACTGGATACTTCATATCAGGAAGCTCGGATTGTTTACGGGCTGACGCTCCTCGCTTCGGGCAACAAAGCTCTTTCAGATGAAATTTTGAGCACTATACCGGAGAAGATTCTGATTTTCGATGATAGATATATAACGGTGCTTTTGTCTCTCAAACAGTTTGACCAGATAATCGCGGTAGTGAAAAATAGGAATGAACTTGATCCAACAAATATGCAGCACAGGATAACTCTCACCGCCGCATATTTGCAGGCCGGCAGGAGGGCGGAAGCCGTCCAAACTTTGCAAGAAATCATAAAATTACAGCCTTCCTTCAAAGACCAGGGAGAATATTATATAAAGGAGATACAGGCCGGAAGGAATCCGTAAAAGTCAAAGGGCGTCTTTGAAATGCCCCGGTCCCAAAAGACGCCCTTTGACTTTTCCACAGTTATCTTGCAATAAATCTCAGTCTGTGATATACTTGTAGGGTGAGTGTTAGAAGCTATTTTCTAACAAATGAATGTCTGCGAAAGGTCGCCAGCAATGGCGATTTTTCGTTTGTTATTATAAAATAAAGAGGTGTCGTGGCGTGGCCGGCGGTTCGCACTCACATAGACATTTGTTTTGGAGATCGCTTCCGCCGGCCGCGCGGCGACATGCAAAATATCAGACTAATCGTCTGATATTTTAATTTTCAATTTCTAATTTCTAATTTTCAAAAAATTTTCAATGATTTAATTTTGAAATTTATAAATTCAGACATTGTTTAAAAATTAAAAATTTTAAATTAAAAATTCTCAAAAACTTTTTAAAAAAGTTTTTGAGTTATCCACATATTTTTGCAAAAAATCATTTACTAAAAATTTTTTTAGAGCGATAATTGTATTAGGTCGAACGTTTCAAAAAATTTTCTCAAATAAATTTTTTTGAACAAGCGCGCTTAAAAATAATCTCGTTCCAATTTCGTTTTCGCGGAAAAGGAATACAAATAAAATGGCAGCAAAGAAAAAGAAAGCAACAAAGAAGAAACGAGCGTAATCTCGTTTCCCACTTAACAAAGATTCCGCCTCTCGGCGGAGTTTTTGTTTTACAGACCTCACCCCTTACCCCTCTCCTAGATTTAGGAGAGGGGAACCATTGTTAATATGGAGACAATTCTTGAATTTTTTCTTTTTTCCCTCCCCTGAACAAGGGGAGGGCAGGGTGGGGTTTTGTGTTATAATAGCCCCATTATGTCATTTTTGAACAAAATATTCGGGGACGGAAGTTCGCGATATATCAAAGAAATAGAGCCATTAATTCCTCAAATAAACAGTTTTGAGGAAATTGTTTCCAAACTGTCAGACATTGAGTTAAAAAACAAAACGGCTGAATTCAAAGAACGATTGAAGACGGGAGAAACATTGGAAGATATTTTGCCGGAAACTTTCGCAGTGGTACGTGAAGCGGCTAAGAGAACTTTGGGTGAAAGACATTTTGATGTACAACTTTTGGGCGGCATTGTGATGCATAAAGGCGGCATTGCCGAGATGCGCACCGGTGAAGGCAAGACTTTAGTGGCCACATTGCCTGCATATCTCAATGCTTTGGAAGGTCAGGGTGTGCATGTGGTGACTGTCAACGATTATCTTTCTCGCCGTGACGCTGTTTGGATGGGAGAGATTTATGACGCACTTGGTTTGCGAGTTGGAGTAATTGCGCATGAATCTTCTTTTATTTATGATCCGGAAATTAAAAACGAGACACGAAGTACGAGTTACGAAGTACGAGATAAAGAAAGAGACGAGAAAGGTAGTTATCACATCGTACATGAATTTTTGAAACCATGCAGTCGTGTAGAAGCATATGAAGCGGATATTACTTATGGGACTAATAGCGAGTTTGGTTTTGATTATTTGCGGGACAATCTTGAATATAAATATGATAAGGTCAGGCAAAAAAAGCACCATTTTGCCATCGTAGACGAAATAGACTCTATCCTGATAGATGAAGCACGCACCCCTCTCATTATTTCAGCTCCGGCGCAAGATTCGGATATTTTGTACAAAAAATTTGCTGTGGTGGCTGATAAATTGAAAAATGAAGAGCATTATACGGTAGATGAAAAGATGCATGCGGTACTCTTAACCGATGAAGGTATAAGCCGGGCAGAAGAAATTTTGGGTATGCAAAACATTTATGCCGAGGGTGGTATCAAATTGGTTCACCATTTGGAAACTGCCATCAAAGCCAAAGCGCTTTACAGTAAAGATAAGGATTATGTGGTCAAAGACGACGAAGTTATTATCGTTGACCCTTATACGGGCAGACTCCAGCCGGGCCGCAGATGGTCTGAAGGCTTGCATCAAGCTATTGAGGCTAAAGAAAAGACATCCGTGCAAAAAGAAAGCCGCACTTTTGCTTCCATTACCTATCAAAATTATTTTAGATTATATAAAAAACTCTCCGGTATGACCGGTACCGCTATAACTTCCGGCGAAGAATTTTATAAAGTTTATGGACTCAATACCGTAGCTATTCCCACTAATAAGCAATCTAGCAGAGACGATAAAAATGACCTGATTTTTCAAACCGAAAATGGCAAGCTTTTGGCTATTGCTCGCAAAGTTAAGGAATTACAAAAAGCAGGTCAACCGGTACTTATAGGCACTATTTCCATTGAGAAAAATGAATTATTGGGAGAATATTTGAAGGGAGAAGGTGTGGCCTTTGAAATGCTTAATGCCAAGAATCATGAGAGAGAAGGTGAGATTATCGCTCAGGCTGGCCGAGAGAGCGTGGTAACAGTGGCTACTAACATGGCGGGCCGCGGAGTTGACATTAAACTCGGTGGAGCGCCTTTCCAAAAAGAAGCTTATGAAAAGGTTAAAAGTTTGGGGGGACTTTTCGTTTTAGGCACTGAACGCCACGACGCCAGACGCATAGACAATCAGCTCAGAGGCCGCTCGGGTCGTCAGGGTGACCCTGGGGAGACTCAATTTTTCGTTTCGATGGAAGACCATATAATGAGAGTTTTTGCCGCTGATACCGTCAAAAATATGATGGGTCGGCTTGGTATTCCCGAGGATGAAGCTATTGAAAATAAGCTTATTACAAGGTCCTTGGAGAGCGCTCAGGAGAAAATAGAAGGCCTGAATTTTGACGCTCGCAAACACATTCTTGAATATGACGATGTTTTGAATTTCCAAAGAGTAACTTTTTACGAGCGCCGAAGAAAAATATTAACGGAAGAGCCGGATGAAAAAATACGCAGTCTCAAACTGCAGGTTTTTGATATGTTTTGGGTGGATCATTTGGAGATGATGGATTATTTGCGTAGCTCGGTAAATTTGCGCGCTTATGGCCAAAGAGATCCGCTTGTTGAATATAAAAAAGAAGGTCTGAAGCTTTTCAAGGAAATGGAAGAAAACATTGAAAATACAGTTGCTGGAAATATGAAAAAACTTTCTGAATTTGGCGATGTTTCCAGTGAACAAAAGGAGATAGAAAATCAAGCACTCAAAATCACCGGTGTCACGGATATAAATATCACCCCCCAACCCCCCTCTTATATTAAGAGGGGGGAAGACGGAGAAAAACTGGGCAGAAACGACCCATGCTGGTGCGGCAGCGGTAAAAAATTCAAAAAATGCCATGAGAAATGAAATTTATGAATGTTGGAAAAAACTTAAACCACCACTTATATTAGTTTCAATTTTTTCTTTGTTTTGGTTGGTTTGGAAGATTTTAAATTTGCCGCCACAAAATGAAATTATTGAAATAGCAAAAGAATATTTCAATACTTATGGTATTTGGATTGTTTTGATCAGTGCTTTTATTGAGGGAACTTTACTCCTAGGCCTTTATTATCCGGGTAGTATAGTAATTGTGCTTGGTGTGATTTTATCAAACGGGGATATTAAAATGGTATTTTTAGTTGTGTTGGTGGCTTCTCTTGGCATATTTACTGCTTATATAGTAGATTATTTTTTGGGTAAGTATGGTTGGTATAAATTGTTGGTTAAATTTGGTCTAAAGGATCAGATCGAGAGCGCAAAAAATAAATTGGAAAAATATGAATTAAGAGTTATTTTTTTAAGCTACTGGCATCCTAACTTTGCTGCAGTGATTTCAACTGCTGCCGGTATTCTGAAGCTTTCTTTTAGGAGATTTGTTATTCATTCAGCTTTAATTTTGTTAGCTTGGAATGTGCTATGGGGATCTATTGCGTATTTTTTTGGTGAAGTCGCCTTAAGAATCATTGGTTTTAGATTTGTGTTTGTAATTGCTGTTTTTTGGATAGGATATGTATTATTCTTTGAAAAGCAACAAAATAAGAAAAATTTAACAGTTTGATATAATATAAATATGACTGACATAAGAATCATAAAAAAACCTATTCATAAGGATTTAGCAAATGGAAGATGGTTCACTTTTTCTTTTGAAGAACAAATGGGACATATTGGTAGCGAAGTTTGCCGTGCTAGTAAGTGGAAAAACAAAGATCCTAAAATTTTTCAAGGAGCGGTAGCCAGAGCTTTGGAACTTTTTGATTTGACTATGAGTGATAAACGCTGGAACGGCAGGTTGAAAGAAATCGGCCGGGCTAGGGATGTTTTTTGCGACGCGGTTTTGGGCGGCAAAGAATATGGGAGTAATTTCCAAAATATCCAAAAATATTTTGATTATTTCGGAATATTGGCAATGAAAGTTTAAAAAATGTCATGGAAAAAATTATAACACATCAAAAAAGCCAAGGGGAACCCTTGACACTTACAAATTTTTGAAAAAGTTGTAGTATGTTTTTGAAGGGAGAAAAGTAAGGGTTATTTTTTAGTAGCCAATTTTTTTAATTTTGCAAAATCTTCTGAAGAAAGAGGTTGTTTGTATAATTCATTTACTAACCACAAACCGCCGTCCCTGATTTTCTCTTTTGGTGAATTAAGCCCGAGCCAATTTTTTGATGGTTTGCATTCATTACACAATGAAACTATTGATATAATTTTTGATTCTAAAGAAAGGCGTTCATTTTTGTCGTCAATTGGTAGAACAACAAAACTAAAATTTTCTTGAATATATTTTGATACCTCTCGTTCAACAGCTTTTTGCTTATTGAAATCAATCAATGCCGAGTATTTATCTTTTGATATTTTGGGCGTTAAATCCCACTCCCATTTTTCAAGAAAAGAATCGTGTTTTTTGTTTAAAATAGCCCTACCGATGTTTTTTCTAAAGATGCTCCGGTCCTTATTTTCGGCCAGGAAATGCTGTTTCAGACGTGACCTTAATTGATTTTGCCCGGTATGCGTTCCTACGCGGACTATTCGATTTCCACCATGGGCAGATTCTCCTTTTTCAAAAAGAATATACAAGCCATTGAGCGGTATATCTGTGTCATCAAAAGGAAAGTTAAAGGTCTTTAATTTATTTGCCCATTTATGAATTTTATTGCAGTTATTTTGCATGATTGGTTTTGTTTTTAAGGTATTGGAGCTGTTTCCCGATACCCAAACCCTTCATAGGGACGCTTGCTTTTCGGAAAAGTGGCAAAAGATATTTCCCGTATCTTTCTCCAGCAAGGAAAACAATATTGTCGTTTTTAAAATCAATTTTGCCTTTCATTTGTTCGCCCACCCCTTTTGCCCATTTTTTAACTTCATATTCAGACATTTTATTTAGCGTTTGTTCGTACGGTTCGAGTTTTTGCTCAAGGCCGACTAAACCATGTTTCGCAGACAAAATAAAAATTTTGTTCGGTTTTAAAGAATAAGCAAACGCCAAATTCAATCTGAATAAAGGACTTATATATAAATCTTTTGCCTGTGCTTTGTGCGGCAATTTTTTGCTTGCGCATGAAATTAAAATATGTAAGCGATTTGGCATACTTTCATTATGATGCTAACAAAAGTCGTAAACTTTTTCAATTCAAGGGAAACCCCGCTTTCTTTTTATTATGGCTTTGTTAAACTGGTGTGATGAGCTTTTTTAATATTGATATTATTGAGTTAGTGAGAATAACGGGATACTTAGGTTTGTTTGTCATAATATTTTCCGAATCCGGAGTGTTTTTTGGTTTCTTTTTGCCAGGAGGCAGTTTGCTTTTCACGGCTGGATTACTCGCCTCGCAGGGTTTGTTCAATATATACTGGCTTGTTTTGGTTGTGGCCTCTGCTGCAATACTCGGGGATAGTACCGGTTATTGGTTTGGCAAAAAGGTTGGCAATAAGATATTTACCAAAGAAGATTCGCTATTTTTTAACAAAAAGTATTTGGAAAAAACTAAAATGTTTTATGAAAAATATGGACCAATGACCATAGTCATCGGACGTTTCGTGCCGATAGTTAGGACATTTGCACCTATTTTGGCAGGAGTAGGGAAGATGAATTATAAAAAGTTTTTAGCTTACAATATTTTGGGCGCTTTCTTTTGGGCTGTCGGTCTGGCTCTTTTGGGATATTTTTTGGGAACAACTATTCCCGGTATTGAAAAATACATAACCCAAATAGTCATACTTATTGTCATTCTTTCTGTTTTACCTATACTTTTTAATTTGAGATCTAAGAAAACTAGAGCTGAAATCGTAAAAGAGTAAATAGTTTTCCACTATTTTTATTCTTGGCGCATTTATTGTGTTAAAATAAAGAAAACCATAAAAAAGTGGCTAATTTTAGATTACCAAGTGTTTTGATGTTCGGCTGGGAATTCCCACCTTTTAACAGTGGCGGTCTTGGCGTAGCTTGCGAAGGACTTTCCAAAGCTCTCTCAGCAAGTGGAGTTGATTTAACTTTTGTTTTGCCTTTTAAGATTCCTATTTCGGTTCCTTGGTGCAAATTTGTATTTGCCAATGAATCCGAAGAAACACTAAATGAAGCTCAAATAAAAGGATTGTACTCAGGTTACCAAAGCCACAGCCATTCTTCGGGCAAAACTTCAAAATACGGTCTGCCTGAATTTGTGTCTGGAAATTTAATGCAAAGAGTGAAAGCCTATGCCGATAAAGCTCCGGCTATCGCCAGGAAAAACAAACATTCGGTCATACATGCGCATGATTGGCTGACATACCCGGCCGGCATTGCTGCCAAAGAAGCTTCAGGCAAACCTTTGGTGGTTCACGCCCATGCCACTCAGTTTGACCAATGTGCCGGAGATAATGTTAACAGAGAAGTTTACAACATTGAACTTGAGGGTTATAAGCAGGCGGATGCCATCATCGCGATTTCCAATCGTGTCAAAGATACTCTCATTAAAAAATACAAAATTTCTCCGGATAAAATAAAAGTTGTCCACAATGGTGTTGAATTTCAAAAAAGCCATGGCGGCACTCCGTCATTTATAAAAAAAATAAAAGAAAGCGGAGGTAAAATAGTTTTGTTTGCCGGCCGCATCACGATCCAAAAAGGCCCTGATTATTTCGTGTCTATGGCCAGGAAAATTTTGGATCACGAACCCAATACTTTTTTCATAGTTTCCGGAAGCGGAGATATGGAAAATCAAATGATAAGAGAAGTGTCGGGCTTGGGTATTTCAAACAATTTTATTTTCTGCGGATTTCTCAGAGGAGAAGAATTGGCGACGATTTATAGGGATTCCGATATATATGTGATGCCTTCTGTTTCGGAACCATTCGGGCTTTTGCCTTTAGAGTGTATGATATCCGATACTCCGGTCTTGATTTCCAAAGAATCCGGCGTGAGCGAAGTAACAAATTGCGTTTTGAAATCTCATTTCTGGGATGTTGACGATATGACCGATAAAGTTATTTCTGTTTTACGCCATCATAAATTAAAAAATCATTTGGAGATAAACGGTCGGGAAGAAGTGAAGACTATCCACTGGAAAAAGGCGGCAGAATCACTCATATCAGTGTATAATTCTTTAGACAATGCCTTCAGTATGCTTTTATTTCCAAGTTCACCAGCCTTTGAGGGTGCGAAAGTACCGGGTTTTTGATGTTGGCCAAAACAGCTCTTATTTCAATGATGAAAGTGGCACTAGTTTGGATAACAAAGCCATTATAGAAAAGGTGGCTCGCAAATGTTATTTGCCTGCCAACGCCGTCTTGCTTGAAAATATTAAAAATAATCCTGAATTCAAAGCCAGCTTCAGTATTTCCGGCGTGGCGCTTGAGCAGTTTGAAAAATATAAACCCGAAGTTATAGATTCGTTCAAAGCTTTGATTGATACAGGGAATGTTGAACTGCTTTCGGAAACCTATCACCACTCTCTTTCTTCCATTTACAATGAAGAAGAATTTATAAATCAAGTCGGATTGCATCGCAAAAAAATACACGACCTATTTGGTGTAACGCCAAATATTTTTCGCAATACCGAGCTTATTTATTCAAATGATATAGCTAAGATGGCGGAGAAGATGGGTTACAGAGGTATCTTGGCTGAAGGGGCGGATGGTGTTTTAGGTTGGCGCAGCCCCGCTTTTGTATATAAACCGACTGGCACCGATAATATTAAACTGTTGCTGAAGCATTACCGTCTTTCCGATGATGTGGCTTTTCGTTTCAGTCAACGAAGTTGGGAGGGTTGGCCCTTGACCGCGCCCAAGTTTGCCGATTGGGTTTCAAGCCACAATGGCAATGGTGATACCATAAATCTCTTTATGGATTACGAGACTTTTGGCGAGCATCAGTGGGAAGATACGGGTATTTTTGAATTTTTGAAATATTTGCCGGGAGAGATTTTGAAAAATCCTGACAATAATTTCGCTACGCCGTCTGAAATAATAGACAGGTACGAGGTTAAAGGGGAGTTGGATGTGCCCTACAATGTCTCTTGGGCCGATACAGAAAGAGATTTGTCGGCTTGGATGTCCAATGATTTGCAAAGGGAAGCATTGGATACCGTTTATGCTTTAGGTAAAGAAATAATTCATATTGATGACCCGGAACTCATTGAAGATTGGCGCCGCTTGCAGACTTCGGACCACTTCTATTATATGTGTACCAAGTGGTGGAATGACGGCGATGTCCACAAATATTTTTCACCCTACGAATCTCCCTACGAAGCTTTT
>ERZ1292629.3995-Hain-H43-01um-R1-3995-length-11031-cov-5_pt1 | contig 11031 bp, 8 predicted proteins | sample MGYA00564399_ERZ1292629 | MGnify/ENA primary metagenome ERZ1292629 (study PRJEB36523, sample SAMEA6512636) | groundwater metagenome | collected 2019-01-08 | study: AquaDiva: Metagenomics assemblies of 32 groundwater samples | reverse complement strand
TTTCCCTTATCCTTCCCTTCAAAAAGTGAAAATTCGGAAAAATTATTCTTAAGGGAACTCTCGGACTCGGCCACAGCTTGGTCCTCCTTTTCAAGGAGGTGTGGCCGAGGAGAGTGTAAGTGGGCTCGCGTCGCCGGAACGCGAGAACCACTGGTCCCGAAAGGATGATTTTTCCGAATTTTCACATAATGCCCCGTCGCCACATGAGTCCCTCCTTCCTTAAGCGCTTTATCCAAAAATAAACCAAATTTAATCTCTCGATTACACTCCACATCCGGATTCGGCGTCAAACCTTGTCGATAACCTTCAATCATATATCCCACCACTCGCCGTTTATACTCTTCTTCAAAATCCCAAACGTAGAATGGAATCCCGATTTTATCCGCCACTTGTTTAGCATCCCAAGCATCCCTTCCCGCGCAACCATCAATGTTATAGCAGCGCATAAAAACCCCGGTCACATCATAACCTTGGTTTTTCAAAAGTAGGGTTGTCACAGAAGAATCAACTCCGCCCGACATCCCCACGAAGACTTTTTCCTTAACTCCCATAGTAAAAAATAATAAAACAAAAATGAAAATCTGACAATAACTAAAACAAAATCGAAAAAAGAGTTAAAATATAAACATCAAAACCTTAATGAAAATCAAAAACTTTCAAAAGCTAGGTCTAAATAATCTTCGCAAAGATGCTCTTAAGATTGCCGAATCGGGTCTGGAAGCGATTGATACCAAAAAAATTATTCTAGAGAAAATTAAACTCCAAAAAAATACACTGCTTATCAATCAAAAAACATTTTCACTCAAAGACATAAAAAATATTTATGTGGTCGCCATCGGCAAATGTGCTGGCGACGCCGCGCTGGCCCTAGAAAAAGTTTTGGGCAAAAAAATTAAGGCCGGCATCGCTTTGGATGTCAAAAAAATTTCTGGCCTTAAAATCATTAAGCCGCTTGTCGGTTCTCATCCTCTGCCTAGTCAAAAAAACATTGACTCCTCAATCAAAATTATTAATCTCATCAAAAATCTCGTCTACGATGATTTAATAATTTTTGCGATCTCTGGCGGCGGCTCAACTCTACTTTGCATTCCCGAGAGTCGGAATGGCACCTACGAAGACGAAGCATTAATCGATAAGAAATTGATGGACTCCGGCGCCACGATTGATGAATTAAACACTGTTCGAAAACATCTCTCACGGGCTCGCGGCGGCTACTTAGCCAAATACGCCTATCCGGCCAAGTCCATCGCTTTAATTTTCTCCGATGTGGCAGGCAACAATCCCGAATTCGTCGCCTCTGGCCCCACTGTCAAAGACACAACAACCGTAAGAAACGCTCTAAAAATTTTAAATAAATACAACATTCAAAAGGTCTGCCCGATTGAAGGTTGCGGTCTAATTGAAACGCCTAAAAACAATTTATTTTTTAAAAATGTTTCCAATTTAATTTTTGTCTCCAATCAAATAGCGTTAGACGCTATGGCCAAAACCGCAAAAAAATTAAATTATCGAGTCAAAATTTGTACCTCCTGTCTAAAAGGCGAAGCTCGCGAAGTCGGCGCCAAAATCGCGGCTGAAATCAATCGCGCCAAACCCAAAACCGTTTTGATTTACGGCGGAGAAACCACGGTTAACGTAAAAAACAAAAATGGCAAAGGCGGCCGCAATATGGAGCTGGCCCTATCGGCTCTAAATCGCTTAAAGGAAAATACCTTGGTTTTCTCGCTCGCTTCCGACGGCCGCGACGACACCGAGCTCGCCGGCGCCATTTGTGATAAAATTACATCGCTAAAGGCCGAGAAGTTAAAATTAAAAACCTTGAAATATCTAGCCGAAAACAATTCTTATCCGTTCTTCAAAAAAGTCGGCGATTATATCGTAACCGGCCCGACCAGTTCCAATGTTTCTGATTTAGTAATCGCCATCAAGGAATAAAATTCGTATCATTTCCTCCGAAGGAGGATCCTCCTCTGGAGGACGTATACATTTGTATATTCATATTATATTTAAACCTCAATAATCTAACTTTATAAATTTATGAAAAAATTAGTCGTTCTAATGGATTCTGTAGGTATTAAAGATGTCGCCGAAGTCGGCGGTAAAAACGCTTCGCTTGGTGAAATGCTTCAAACCCTAAAACCCAAAGGAATTAATATCCCCAGCGGTTTTATCGTCACTGCCACCGCCTATCAATATTTTCTAAAATCCACCGGCCTTCAAAAATTTATTAAAGACGCGCTACGTGGCCTAGACACCAAAAATTTAAAAGACCTCTCTCAAAAAGCCAAACTGGTGCGCGAAACTATCAAGGAAAAAGAATTTCCAACTGAACTAAAACGTGAAATTATTAAATTTTACAAACAGATGGAGAAAAAGTATGGGACTAATGTGGATGTGGCTGTTCGCTCATCCGCCACGGCCGAAGATCTCCCTGGCGCTTCTTTTGCCGGTGAACACGAAACTTACTTAGGCATCCGCGGCACCGACGAACTAATGAAAGCCGTTCGCGCCGCCATGGCCTCTCTTTTTACTGATCGCGCAATTTCTTACCGAGTTGATAAGGGCTTTGACCATTTCAAAATTTCACTCTCAGTCGGCGTTCAAAAAATGGTTCGCTCGGACTTAGGCTCCTCGGGCGTCATGTTCACGCTCGACACCGAATCCGGTTTTAAAGATGTGGTTCTAATCAACGCTGTCTGGGGCTTGGGCGAAATGATTGTTCAAGGCAAAGTCACGCCCGATGAATTTCTGGTCTGGAAAAAAAATACAGGGCTCCCCATTATCAGCAAGCGTCTCCAAATCAAAGAACAAAAAATGATTTATTCCCATCACCCCTCGGGCATCAAAGCCACCAAAATCATTTCCACCACGCCCAAAGAAAAACATTCGTTTGTCATCTCCGACGCGGAGGTTAAAAAACTGGCGGAGTGGGGCGTTTTAATCGAAAACCACTACACGAAGAAATATAAAAAATGGACACCGATGGATATGGAGTGGGCCAAAGACGGCCGGACCGGCGAACTTTTTATTGTCCAGGCCCGACCCGAAACCATCCACGCGCTTCGTGATTTCTCAAAAGTCCGAGAATACATTCGTCTTGAGCAAGGCAAAGCCATAGTGGAAGGCGCCTCGGTGGGCTCTAAAATCGCCACTGGCAAGGCACGCGTAATTTTGGATGTCAAAGGCGTGGGTGAATTTAAAAAAGGCGAAGTGCTTGTAACTGATATGACCGACCCGGACTGGGAACCAATTATGAAAATCGCCGCGGCCATTGTAACCGACAAAGGCGGCCGCACCTCGCATGCCGCCATAGTGAGCCGCGAACTTGGCATTCCTTGCATTGTCGGCTCCCTCGAAGCCACCAGAAAAATCAAAACCGGCCAGATAATTACGGTTGATACTTCCGGTTCGTCCGGCGTTGTCTTTAACCGCGCCTTGAAATTTAAAGTTGTAGATCACGACATCAAAAAACTCCCCAAACCCAAAACCCACATTATGGTCAATATCGCCACCCCGGACACGGCCTTTGAAAAATCATTTCTGCCAGCCAAAGGCGTGGGGTTGGCCCGAGAAGAATTTATTATTGCCTCGGTCATCGGCATCCACCCGCTCGCCCTGCTCAATTATTCAAAAATGAAAGGTAAGACCAAACAAGAAATTGACCGCCGCTCTTTTGGGTGGAAAAACAAAACCCAATTCTATGTTGATAACTTGGCCTATGGCATCGCTAAAATCTGCGTCGCCTTCCACCCTTACCCGGTACTCGTTCGATTTTCTGATTTCAAAACCAATGAATATCGAACGCTTGTCGGCGGCGAACTCTATGAACCCCAAGAAGAAAATCCGATGATCGGCTGGCGCGGCGCCTCCCGCTATTATGATGAAAAATTCAAAGCTGCTTTTCGGCTGGAATGTCTGGCAATTAAAAAAGTCCGCGAAGAAATGGGACTAAGCAATGCCATCCCGATGGTTCCCTTCTGCCGCACGGTTGAAGAAGGCAAAAAAGTAATTGAACTAATGGCAAAATTCGGCCTCAAACGTGAATCCCCTAAATCTAAGTATTCAACCTCTAACCTGCAAATATACGTCATGTGCGAAATTCCTTCCAATATTTTACTGGCGGATGAATTTTTGGAAATTTTTGACGGTATGTCTATTGGTTCAAACGACCTAACCCAACTTACTTTAGGCCTCGACCGCGACGCCGGCACCCTAACCCATATCGGCAACGAAAATAATCCGGCAGTTAAAAAATTAATTGCCGAAATTGTAAAAATTTGCAAAACTAAAAAGAAATATATTGGCATCTGCGGCCAGGGCCCCTCGGACCATCCGGACTTTGCCAAATTTTTGGTTGAAGCCGGCATTGAAAGCATGTCCTTAAACCCCGACACGGTAGTATCCACCACCATCGCCATCGCCGAAACCGAGAAAAAACTCAAAACTCGGCATATTTAGATTTTGTAATATTTAGATATTCTATATTTATATATTTTGATATTTAAATATATAAATTTATGAAGCATGGCCTCTATCCAGAAATTCGAAGATTTAATTTGCTGGCAAAAAGCCAGAGAACTCACCAAAGAAATATACAAATCCCTCAAAGATTGCAGGGACTTTGGATTCAAAGATCAAATCCAACGCGCCTGTGTTTCAGTAATGAGCAACATTGCTGAAGGTTTTGAACGAGGCACAACTGCCGAATTTATAAACTATCTCTATATCGCCAAGGGCTCAGCCGGCGAAGTTAGAAGCCAACTCTACACCGCTCTCGACGCCGGCTATTTAAATATTGAAACTTTTAAATCTTTAAATAATTTAGTGGTCGAATGCTCTCGTCTTATTCAAAGTTTTTCAGAAAAAGTGAAAGGTGGCTCTCGTCGCGGATTACAATTTAAACACGTTCCAAAAACTAATCCGGACAAAGAAATTTTGAAGAACTTCCCCGATATCTACCGCCGTACCTTCGGCGAAGATCCCTAAATCTTTAAATATTTTGTATATTTGAATTTTTAAATGTTTTCTATATACATTATAATTATCTTGCATTTATTAGTATAACTGAATTATGAAAAACTTCGCTTCAAAATTCATGGACATCATGATCGGGATAGTTCTCGGTCTCGGCTTTCAATGGTGGACTGAACTCAAAGAACCGTGGCAATATATTGCTTTTATTTTCATCTATATCTCTATTATTGACTATTGGATAGATACTTCCTCCGCGCTAAAAAAATATCCTCCAAAAAAAGAGCTGGATTTAATGATAGATGTCGCCATTATGTTCACTCTCTTTCTTTTAATTTATTCCTCACTAAAAACAATACCCTACTTAATGATTACGTTTATTGTTTTTAGATTTTTTGATTCATTCTGGATTGTTCGAAAAATTCACGAACATGCAACTAATATGGCCGACAAACACGTATTTAATATTTGGTTAAAATTTAACGCAACTGATATTCTCGTTGCCGGCGTCTTAATTACTGCTTCCTATAACCAAATCCTAACGTCTTTATACGCCCTAATAATCTTTATAATCTTTAGAGTCAGTTCCAGAATTATTGCCAGTTTACGTTACAAAAAAATCTACTTTGCTTAGACACTATATTATTATAGTATATTCCTACTAGATCTTTAATCTAAATCCCCAATTTTATTATATAATTACCCTAAATATCCGCCCTATATTTAGAAGATTAGTATCGCTTATTTATATGAAAACCCACTTCTATACCGTCAAACCTTGGGAAAAAGAATATCTTGAATCCAAAATCAAGGAGTTAGGACTTCCGCTTGAAACCGAATATTTTGATAACCACCTAGACAAAGACCACCTACCCTCTGACGCGAGCGCCGAAATCATCTCGGTTTTTGTAGGCTCTGAAGTTGATAAAACGGTCTTAGATATTTTTCCCAATCTCAAATTCCTCGCCACCCGTTCCACTGGCTACGACCATATTGATATTACCGAAACAAAAAAACGCGGCCTGCCGGTCGCTTATGTCCCGGCCTACGGCGAAAACACGGTGGCTGAATTCACTTTTGGCCTGATTCTCGCACTCTCACGAAAAATTTATCAGTCCTGCGACCAAATCCGAGAATCAGGAAGTTTCGCGCTCGAGGGCCTTCAGGGTTTTGACCTTAAAGGAAAAACTTTAGGCGTTTTAGGCACTGGCCGCATTGGCAAACATGTCATCAGAATGGCCAAGGGTTTTGAAATGAATGTCATTGCTTATGACCCTTATCCAGACGAAAAATATAGCCAAGAGGCCGAGTTCAAATATTTTCCATTTGAAGAAATCTTAAAACAAAGTGATATCATCACCATCCACGTCCCTTATCTAAAAGAAACTCATCACCTAATCAATTCTGAAACTATTAAACTAATAAAAAAGGGCGCCTATCTAGTGAACACCTCTCGCGGCCCAATTGTTGAAACCGAAGCCCTGGTTAAAGCCCTAAAAAGCGGCGACTTGGGCGGCGCGGGCTTGGATGTTTTGGAAGAAGAAGGAGTGATAAACGACGAACTTGATTTTATCGTAAGCGGCCACCCCGAAGAGCATAATTTAAAAACCGTGCTCGCCAACCATGTTTTAATTGATATGCCCAATGTGATTGTCACACCTCACAATGCTTTTAACACCAAAGAAGCCCTTCAGAGAATCCTCGACACCACCCTCGAAAACATCAAAAATTTTATTGCCGACGCTCCGAATAATTTAGTGAAATAGATGAACGCGGAAACCAAGAAGTGTGCGAATTGTCAATCTGAATTCATAATCGAACCGGACGACTTTAGTTATTACCAAAAAATTGGAGTACTGCCGCCAAAAATGTGTCCGCCCTGCCGCGCTCAAAGACGCTTGGCTTTTAGAAATGAACGGTCTTTTTATAAACGCCCGTGCGACAAATGCAAAAAAGAGGTGGTCTCAATGTATAGCCCGAACAAACCCGACACTGTTTGGTGTCACGATTGCTGGTTTGCCGATGATTGGGACCCAAAAGATTATGGCCTAAACTACGACTCAGAAAAACCTTTTTTTGAGCAATTTAAAAAACTTTGGGAGGTAATTCCCAAAGTTTCACTAATCCATATCCGCAACATTAATTCCGAATATTTAAATATCTCCGCCGACAGCAAAGATTGTTATATGATTATCGAATCATCCAGCAATGAAAACTGCGTTCATTGCTACTGGATTCAGGTCTGCAAAGATTTGGTTGATGTTTCGTTCTCTCATCAAACCCAACTCTCCTATGAATCCGACGATTGCTATAACTGTTATAAACTTTTTTACTCCAAAGGCTGCCATGATTCCCGCGAAAGTTATTTTATGCTCGACTGTAAAAACTGCTCAAATTGTATCGGCTGCGTAAATTTGCGCAGCAAGCAATATCATATTTTCAATCAACCCTTCTCAAAAGAAGAATACGAAAACTTTTTAAAATCCGCTCATCTTGATACTCATAGCGGCGTCCAAAAACTCCGAGAGGAATTTGAAAAATTTATGGCCATGCAACCCAGAAAATTCGCTGAAAACGTAAATGCCACAAACTCAACCGGCAACTATATTAAAAACGCCAAAAACTGCCGCCGGTGTTTCCACGCCTACGAAGCCGAAGATTGCGCCTACAGCGTCCACGTTTGGCGAGACGCCAAGGACTGCATGGATTGCGACACCTCTGGCCGCCAGTCCGAACTCATCTACAACTCAACCAACACCGGCCTTGTGGGTTCTAATTGTATTTGCTGTTCTCTTTGTTGGGGAAATAATTTCTTAACCTATTGTCTCTACTGCTACGATTCCAACAACTGTTTTGGTTCCGTGGGCTTACGTAAACAAAAATACTGCATTCTAAATAAACAATACGAAGAAAAAGAATACCACGAACTAAAAAATAAAATCATAAACGATATGAAAGCAGCCGGCGAATATGGAGATTACTATCCTCCCGCTTTAAGCGCCTTCGGCTACAACGAGGCCTGCGTCCAAGATCAATTCCCTCTAACCAAAGAAGAAGCGCTCCAGCAAGGTTTTAAATGGGAAGATTCCCCGCGTGGAACTTTTGGAAAAGAAACAATTCAGTGGAAAAATATTCCCGATTCCATCAATGAAATAAATAATCTCGATATTCCAAAACAAATTTTTGCCTGTGCCTTGTGCGCCAAAAACTATTTAATTATTCAAAGAGAAATGGAATTCTACAAACAACTCCAAATTCCCCTGCCCCGACTTTGTCCCGACTGCCGCCACGAAAGAAGATTTAAGGCCCGCGGCCCAAACCGACTTTGGCATCGGAAGTGTGAATGCATGAAATTAACTGATGACAATAAACTAACAACTAATAATAAATATCAAAACACCGCCACTCATTCCCACGGCGAAAATCCCTGCCCTAATGAATTTGAAACCTCCTACGCCCCGGACCGCTCCGAAATTGTGTACTGTGAATCGTGTTACAATTCCGAAGTTCTCTAAATAAAACACGATCCATCTCGAGAGAAGTAAAAGGACGAAAATTGTTATAAAAAAATGTCGGCACTGTAATTAACAGACCGACATTATTATTTTGCTAAGAGAGAATCACTTCTTCTCTAAAATAGCTTTACAAATCACAAGCGCAAAAATTCCGATTGCAAAGAGTCCAAAAAGCACCCCAAACCCGACTCCATTCCCAAATTCAGCTCCTAAAATCCCACTACCAATCCCCGCACAAAAAAACCTGCGACAAACAATTTAGTCATAAATTTCTCCTCTCAAGGAAGGTTTAAAACCACCCGAATTCGCTCTTTAGGCCCATCAAATAAGTGAATTTGATGGGCTCCAGTGAAAGACATGATGCCGAAGACAAAAGTGATTTGGCCTCCAAAAGAAGCAATATCGTCCTTGCCGTCAAAAAATAGATTTTCGCTCTCAACACCAAGAGCAAAAACTTTTGGCACGACCCAGTACTTGCCCTCAATATAAACCAGGGCCTCGTCCTCGCCCCCTCTCGCTGGATTAACCCACTCAAGGTTACTCCAGAATCTAATCGGAGCGAATTGGTCACACTCAAATCTCACATCAAAAAGTGGTGTGGCCTTTTTGTTTTGCACAAAGCTACCAATCATCACCTCAAGCGACCAATGGCCAATTTTTTTCGCTGGTCCAATAGTAATAAGCCACTTATTGCTATTGTCAGCAACATTTGGCCGAATAAACCACCCGGCCACCCCAACGCCATGACCAACTTGCCTCACGCTATGAAGCAAAAGTTTAATGCCAGTGTCAGCCAAAAGATGACCGAAACTTGAGAAAAAAATGAGTGAAATCAGCCACAGAATTCTTTTAAACATAAACCCTCCAAAAAAGTTAACAAAGTACTAATTTAACTGGCCATATTGTAATAGATAAAATCGTCTGCGTCAAGTCGAAATAAAAACTTAGAATTGCTATAATTTAAAAAACATCGCCTATGAAAATAAAATCCATCAAAGCTCAAGCTGAACTTGATTCGCGCGGCGAGTGGACTATCTCGGTTAATTTAAAACTCCAAAACGGCCTTGAAGCCGTCGCCTCTGTTCCCCAAGGCAAAAGCCGCGGCTCAAATGAAGCGGTTTACGTCAAACCCCAAACCGCGATTAAAAATATTTCCAAAATAATTGAACCGGGCCTAAAAGGCATCCATGTTGGCAATCAAAATCATCTGGATTGGATTTTAAACAAACTTGATGGCACGGAAAATAAATCTCGTCTTGGCGCCAACGCCACCTTGGGCGTCTCGGTTGCGGCTGCCAAAGCTGCGGCCCTCTCGCGCGGCCTGCCGCTTTGGAAATACATCGCTCATCTCCTAAATTACAAACGCAGCCGCGATGAATTCCCACGCCTTTTTATAAACGTCATAAACGGCGGACTACACACAGAAAACAACCTTGATTTTCAAGAATATTTAATTATTCCAAAATCCAAAAATATCGCCGAGGCAATCAAAATTGGCTTGGAATTTTATAAAAAACTGGGTGAGTATCTTGCCAAACACTTTGGCCGCGGCCAAACCGGCCTGGGCGACGAAGGCGGTTTTGCACCCAACCTAAAAAATAATATTGAACCATTCCAAATTATGGCCCATGTCGCCAAAACAAACCATCTTCAAAACAAAATCCAATTTGGCCTTGATGCCGCGGCCAGTAATATTAAAAAACCTCCTTCGAAACTTTGGGCGTTATATAAAATAATGATTCAAAAATATAATCTTTTTTATCTCGAAGACCCATTTCCCGAAAATGAATTTAACTACTTTACATTTTTTACGCATAAATTTGAAAAAAAAGTTTGGGTTGCTGGCGATGATTTAACCACCACCAATCTTAAACTAATGAGAAAAGCTCACGACCGGAAATCAATCAACTCAATCATCATTAAACCCAATCAGATTGGCACCCTAACTCAAACTCTCGAAGCCATTGAACAAGCCAAAAAATGGGGTTGGAAAATTGTCGTCTCTCATAGGAGCGGCGAAACCGAAGACGACTTTATCGCTGACCTAGCTTATGGCAGTTATGCCTATGGCCTCAAACTTGGCGCCCCCGCAAGAGGCGAACGCATCGCTAAATATAACCGCTTACTTGAAATCGATCGGGAAAATTAAATCATTTCGCCCTTTCGTAAATTTTCGTAATTTCACAACTATGTTTATCGTTTTTACTGGTAATGGCAAAGGCAAAACCACTGCGTCTTTAGGCCAGGCTCTACGAACCATCGGCGACGGCCGCCGAGTTTTAATGGTTCAATTTATCAAAGGCCCTTGGAAATCCGGAGAGGACTCATCTTACAAAAAACTCTCTCCTTATCTTAAAATCGTCAAAAAAGGCAAGGGCTTTGTGGGAATTTTAGGCGACAAACTCCCCCGCTCGGTCCATAAAAAAGCTGCTAAAGACGCCATCAAATACGCCAAGCGTGAAGTGGCTACTGGCCTCTGGCAAATGTTGATTATGGACGAGATCAACAATGCCTTAAAATTAAAACTCATCACCCTAAAAGACGC
>ERZ1292629.685-Hain-H43-01um-R1-685-length-37461-cov-6_pt1 | contig 11036 bp, 11 predicted proteins | sample MGYA00564399_ERZ1292629 | MGnify/ENA primary metagenome ERZ1292629 (study PRJEB36523, sample SAMEA6512636) | groundwater metagenome | collected 2019-01-08 | study: AquaDiva: Metagenomics assemblies of 32 groundwater samples | reverse complement strand
CCCCCCAACTCCACCCCCAAAAAGATTTAGAAACCTTCAAGTAATAACATGAAAGCAGCCTACTTGTCGGACCGCGCGGAGCACGACTGGTGCGAGTCAGAGGAATTTTTTAGCAAAAAAATATCCGTGTCCGACAAGTAGGCTGCTTTCATGCGTAAACTTTTACAAATCTACCCCAACATCTTCAACAACTCTTTTTCCCCAATAATCTTCACGCCTAATTCTTTTGCTTTCTCATATTTGCTTCCCGGCTCCTCCCCCGCCACCACATAATTCGTATTCTTGCTGACCGAACTGGAAATGTCCCCTCCTTTCTCCCTGATTCTCGCCTTCGCCTCCTCTCTCGTTATACCGGTCAAACTACCAGTCAAAACAAATGTCTTTCCATCTAACTTCCCGCCGCCCGCCGCCGCGCCGCTTACCTCAATTGCCACTCCATTTCTCTCCAGCTTCTCCACCAATTTCACGTTTTCCCGCTCGTGCCACCACTCGTAAATGCTCTCCGCCACCTTAGGTCCGATATCCTGTATTGCCTGCAGTTCCTCTATTGTCATTTTCTGAAAAAAACCTGTCAACTCTCCCACTTTCAACTTTCCGTTTTTAACTTTAAGCTCGCGCGCTGCCCGCTCCGCGAGCAGCTGCGCTGTCTCTTCCCCCACATGCAAAATCCCGAGCGATAATATAAACCGTGGCAACGTTACCACCTTCTTCCTCTCAATCTCCTCCGTAATTTTCTTCGCCGAAACCTCCCCAAACCCATCCAGTTCCGCTATCTTTTTTTCCGAAATCGTAAAAATATCCGCCTGGTCTCCAATTATTCCCTCTTTCAAAAAACGCTCCACGTTTTTCTTCCCCAGCCCTCTGATGTCAAAAGCTGCCCGCGATACAAAAAATCTGACGCTTTCCTTCATTGCCACTCGCGTATCTTCACATTTATGAAGCCCTCCCACCTTTACCACCCGCGACTCGCCGATAGGACATCTCTCCGGCATCTTAAACTCCTTCTCCCGCCCCGTCCGCAGTTCCGCCATCACTTTAGTTATTTTTGGAATCACGTCTCCCGCCCGCGACACAATCACCGTGTCCCCGATCTTAAGTCCTAACCGCCTGATTTCATCCTCATTGTGTAAAGTCGCCCGGCTCACCGTCACCCCCCCCACCTTGACCGGCTCCATAATTGCCACTGGCGTCAGCACTCCCGTCCGCCCCACCTGCACCTTTATTTCTTTTACTATCGTCGTCTTCTCCCGCGGCGAAAACTTATAAGCGATTGCCCCTCGCGGCGCCTTCCCCACCACCCCCAGCCGGCCAAACAGTTTATTGTCATCAACCCTTATCACCACCCCGTCAATTTCGTAATTCAATTTCTCTCGCTCTTTTACCCACTTCTCCCGCCAAGCCATCGCTTCTTTAATGGTCGCGCAGTGCTTCTCATGCAACTCCACCGAAAAACCCAAATCCCGCAATGCTTTATGCTCCTCCGCGTGATTTTTCATCCCCGTCTCCTCCCCAAACCCGTAAGCGTAAAAAGATAATTTCCGGCCAGCGGTTATTTTGGGATTCAGCTGCCGCAGTGACCCCGCCGCCAAGTTCCGCGGATTGGCGTATGTCTTCTTCCCCTCTTTTTTGAGTTGCTTGTTTATTCTCTCAAACTCCTTCTTTGTTAAATATACCTCCCCTCTCACTACTACTCTCTTTCTATTGGTCATTGGTAATTGGTCATTGGTAATTCCTAGAGGTATCGCCTCAATCGTTTTCAAATTTCCCGTTATCTCCTCCCCCACCACCCCGTCCCCCCTCGTCGCTCCCTGCGCCAAAACGCCGCCTTCGTAAGTAAGCTCCACCGCCAACCCGTCCATTTTCAACTCCGCGAAGTATCCGCCAGCCACCTTCCCGCCCAGATAATTTTCCATTCTCTCCTCCCAATCTTTCATATCGCCCTCCGTAAAAGCATCCTCCAGCGACAACATCGGATTCTCCCGCCGCACTTTCTTAAACTCTTTTCTCGGCTCCCCTCCCACTCTCTGCGTCGGCGAATCCGGTGTTATCAGCTCCGGATACCTCTGTTCCAAATCAAATAACTCCTTCTTCAAGGAGTCCAACGCCGCCTCGCTTATCTCCTGCCGGTCATAAACGTGATACAGCCGCCGGTGGTAATCAATCAGCTTCTTTAGTTTTTCTACTCGCTGTCTTGCCTCCTCCTTCTTTATCATTGAAGTTGCGTTAAATTAATCTCCACCGTCCGCACCGCGTCGTTAAACTTTCCCGTCGACCTGAAACTGCTGACGCCTACCAGACCGTCTTCTTTAATTCTGATTATAAAACTGGCTTTATTATCAAAATTCTCCTTGGTCCCGTTAGTATTACAACTTTCTTCCGCCACTTTCCCCATCTCCCCATTATTGAAAATGTGATACAACATGCACTCCACCCCCGCGTCCGCCGCGAAAATCGCTCGTGCTGAAGCCGTCACATCCGCCGACCGCCTTATCTGAAAAGACATCAGTAATCCCGCGATTAAAGTAACGCTGGTAATCACCGCTCCCAACACCACCACCGTCAAAAACATCACCTGCCCCGATGGATTATTTATCTTTAAACTCCCCGATTTTAAACTTTGATCTGTCACTTTGATTTTTAATATTTAAACTTTTAATTTTGGAAATATTTCCTCGCCGACACCGTCGTCTTTAATTGATTTCCTCCTCCCGCGAAAAAACTTGATTCCCTCTCCCTGCTGATATCCACCTTAAAACTTATATCCACCTTATCAAAAACAATTCTTCTGCCCTGTGATTGCTCGCTTTTAATTAAAAAACTACCCTCCTTTATAACCACCGTCGGCGCCGTCAGCGGCTCCATCTGCCCATATTCCAATGTTTCACATCGCTTCTCCCTTCTCAACCCATCGAGTCCAGGAACCTCCTTCCTAGCAATACCGTCACCGATAAATTTATACAACACGCAATTCTTAGTGTCATTTAAAAAAGTCAGTTCACTGTTATTGCTCGCTATAAATTTTTTCCCCGTCCTTATCTCCCTCGCCATCTGCTCCATCACCAAACTGGCGTTGTCGTTGGCCGCCATCACGTCCGTCACTATTCCCTGCGTTTTTATCACCTGTATGTATGCTCCCACCGCTACCACGATAATCGTCATAAACAACCCCATCGCCACAATCAACTCCACCACCGTAAACCCCGTGTTCCTGGGGTTTCTATACGGGGTAAACTCTCCGTTATTAAATAAAAGTTTACGAAGTAAACTTCGTTCATTTTTAACTTTGATTTTTAAACTTTTAATTCTCATTGTCTCCAATTATAAAACCTATCTTCTAAAACCACCTCAATTTTCCCTCCCCTCTCCTCCCAATTCACAGTCGCCTTTACTTGTTTATAATCATCACCAGAACCATTTCCAACCTCAACACTTTTAGTAAAACCTGCTCCGTTCACCGTTTCCGTTGGCCATTTATCCGGATCTGCCATCATTACCTCTCTCTGACAATCAAAACCCCAGTTGTCATCATTAACATCTATGCAATTCTTCACTTCTTCAATTATCCCCGCCGCCAGATATGTTGCCGTATACTGGTTAGTAACTAAACGGTTAAGCCGCAATGAAGACGACAAAAAAGCCAGCGCCCCGAACACGCCCACAATCACTATTCCTATTGACGCCACCGCTTCAATGAGGGCCTGTCCTTCCCGCGACTCAATTGTTTCCCTCAACAATCCCCGTTTTGAATTTCTAATTTTGGTCATTGTAATTTGTTTAGAGTTTAGTCCGCCAGCTGGCGGATAGGATTTAGAGTTTATTAGCTACCTCGTCGTAATCTGCCCCACTTTTGTCACCACCACCTCTCGGCATAAAACTGGCTCCGACAGCGTGCATAACCGAAAAACTGCCTCCCCTTGATCATTACCTCCTACCACATGCACCGTCGGTCGCGGCGGTTCAAACGCCACCGCTGTTTGTCCGCTTCCCGACAAGCCAACTTTCCCGTCAACCTTAAAAGAAGAACCGATTATCTCATCCTCGGACCTGTCCCAGTTGTCCGCTTGCGGGTACGCCACTTCGCATTTTTCCTCGCCTATTTTTGCTTTTAGATATATCTGATAAGTTCTGGCGGTTCTATCTAAACTCACTCCATATCCGCAAGCAACCACTCCTCCCGTCTCTCGCGCTTGTATGGCAAACGTCTTCGCCTTAAACAATACCTGCGTCAACCTGGCCTCCTCGCGAAAAACAGCCATCTGGTCCTTAAGACTGGCTCCATATCCCACAAAAATGGTGGATAAAAAAGCGGAAATGCCTAACACCACCAGCATCTCCAAAACTGTAAACGCGTCTCGCCGTCCGACTTTATGTCGGACCCCATTTATCACCCTCTCCCGACTCCAGTACATGACTCAATTATATCACACCTTTTTCCACCCCCCACCACCTTAATTTTCAGCTTCTTGCTTAAATAAACAAATTTATCCATCCGAAATACGTGCCGAGTATCGCCTCTCCCCAAAAGAAAACCGCCGCCGCCGCCGCGACCAAAAAAGGTCCAAAAGGTATCTGCGAACTCATCTTGTGCTGCCCCCGCGTTAAAAGATAAATCCCCGCCGCCGCCCCCAGCATAAAAGCCAGCATCACAACCAATATTATGTCGGGCCACCCGAAAATTAACCCCAGCGCGCCCGCCAGTTTCGCGTCTCCCATCCCCATTCCCTTTCCTTTCGTCACCGCTACTATAATCAAAAATAGAATCAAAGCCGCCGCCCCGGCCGCTATGTGATTACTGAAAACTTCCGTCCTGCCTCCCAACATCGCCGCGTATCCGCCTAAAAATGTCCCCTCCGCCAGTCCCCACTTTCCGTACCACCACTGCCAAATCATCAACCCCGCCCCCGCCGCCGCCAGCAGCCCGTTTATCTCGTTGGGAATAATCTTAAGCCGCCAATCTACAAACGACAAGGTTATGAAAAAGTAAAAAATCCACACCCAGACAACGGCCAGAATTATAAACCACGCCGTCGGCCCGCCGGACAAAAACACCTGCCGGACATAAAACATCTCCGCCAGTTTATACACCGCCCCCGCCGTCGCCACTCCCGCCAAAATCTCCGCCAGCGGATACCGCCAGGAAATCCGGCTCCGGCACGTTCGGCACCGCCCGCCCAACCAAATAAAACTCAAAAGCGGTATCAGTTCATACCACCTTAAAGTTGTCCCGCAGTGCGGACACCGCGACCGTCCCAAAATATTTTTTGATTCAAAAAAAGAGCGCTCCGGATTATACCGTCCCGCCACCACATTTAAAAAACTGCCCATCACCAGGCCAAAAATAAAAAGCAAAAAATATATAAAAGCCATAGCGCTTTTGCGCTACTCCGCGCTCAAACAATATGTTATCGGCGGTGTGCTGCAACTACCACAATCAGCACCGCCAGTTTGTGTTCCTTCTAACTGTACTCCCACTATATAACCATTATTCGACTTAACATAACAATATTTACTAGATTCACTGCCTGTCACTTTACTATAATCTCCACTAGTGAAATTGAGACTACTCGGATAACCCCCGCTCCGCAAATAACTAACCTCCAGCAAATTCTGTATCTGATGCAAATTTGACATTAGCTTCGTGTCTCTACTCGCCTGCCGCGATGGCCCTAACCCTACCAAAACCAGCGACGCCAGTACGCCCACGATCCCAATCACCACCAGCATCTCAATCAAAGTAAATCCTCTTCTTTCCAATAAAAGTTCGCGCGGCGAACTTCCGCAATTTTTGATTTTGTCCGCCAGCTGGCGGATTGATTTTTGAATTTTAGAAACGAGCTTGCTCATTTTTCAAAACGTCTGCGCCAAATTATAAATCGGCAAGAGAATTGACGCGAATAATACTCCCACAAAAAGTCCTATGGCCACCATTAGCGCCGGCTGTATTAATTCTACCAAACTACCTACCGTCTCATCAACCTGCCTTGTGTAAAAGTCGGCAATCTTCCTAAGTAGCTGGTCTAATTTCCCCGTCTGCTCACCGATCGCGACCAGATTCGCCACCAGCAGCGGAAAATGCGGACTGTCCTCCAGCGCCCGGCTCATTAATTCTCCTTCTTTCACCCGCTCCGCCACCCGTTCCAGTTCTTCCGCGTACACCACGTTTCCTATCGTGCGGGCGGCAATCCTTATCGCCTGCACTATCGCCACCCCCCCCGCCACCAGCACCGACACCGACTGCGCGAACCGCGTCACATACATTTTCTGGTAAAGCCCTCCCAAAACCGGCGTCCGCAAAATAATCTCATTCAATAATCCCCGCCCCTCCTCCGTGCTGATATAGTCCGCCACCGCCACCGTCACAATAATGATAATCGCTATCAGCGCCCACCACCAGGCCAAAATAAAATCCCCCGTTCCCAAAATTATTCTGGTATAAATCGGCAGCGCCACTCCGGTCTCGTCAAAAATCGGCTTAATCTGCGGAAACACATATACCACCATCAGCCCCACCACCAGCACAAAAAGTCCGATTACAAACGCCGGATATATCAGCGCGTTTCTGATTTTGCTTGCCAGTGCGTCTTCTTTCTCCAAATAATCGGCCATAAAAGTCATCGCCTCATCCACTCTTCCCGTCACCTCGGCCGCCCTCATCATATTGATAAAAAAATCGGAAAATACATTCGGGTGTTTTTCCAATGCCTGTGAAAAAGAAACACCGGCGGAAATATCGGCGTTGATGTCAAAGACCACTTCCTTGAGCACTCTGTTTTCCGTCTGCCGATAAAGATTTTTAAGCGTGTCTCCCAGCGGCACCCGCGCCTCCAGTAGCGTCGCCATCTGTCTGGAGAACACCACTAAATCCTTGGAACGCACGCGGTTTATCCAGCTGGCAATCACATCCACCGCCGTCCGCTTTTCCGCGCTCTCAATGGAAAGAATAAAAAGATCGTGAGTATTCAAAATAGCCGCCGCCGCTTCCCGGCTGGCGGCCTCCACTATTCCCACTTGCATCTCCCCTCCCTTATTTCTAGCGTTGTATTTAAACTTCATTCTATATTTAGAGTTAGAGTTTAGAGTTTGCGCGCCGCGTTTTAGCTTCTTTCTAAAAGTATCCGTAACTCCGACGGGTTAAGTGAATAGCTTTCCGCGCTCTCCAGTGAAATCTGCTTCTTCATCACCAAATCCGCCAGCGATCTGTTTAATGTCATCATTCCTTCCTGCACACTTGTCTCAATCACCAGGTCAATTTGGTATACCTTGCGCTCGCGAATCAGGTTTCTAATGGCGGCATTGGCTATCATCACCTCCGTGGCCGGCACCCGCCCCCCGTCCACCTTCGGCACCAATCTTTGCGAAACTATCGCCACGATTGTTGCCGCCAGCTGGCTCATTACCTGCGACTGCTGGTCGGCCGGAAAAGAGTCAATAATACGGTCAATCGTCTGCGCCGCCGAATTGGTGTGCAGTGTGGAAAAAACCAAATGCCCCGTCTCCGCCGCCGTCATCGCCATCCCGATTGAATCTCGGTCGCGCATCTCGCCCACCATAATCACGTCCGGGTCCTGCCGCAACACGCTTTTAAGCGCTCCGTGGAAATCCAGCGTGTCCATTCCCAACTCTCTCTGTGAAATAATACTCTTGTCCTGAATAAACAAATACTCAATTGGGTCTTCAATCGTGATGATGTGATCCGTCCGCGTCCGGTTAATCTCGTCCAACAGCGCCGCCAGCGTCGTTGATTTCCCCTGTCCCGCCGGCCCCACCACCAGCACAAATCCCTGCGTCGCTTTGGCAAAATCATGAAAAATAGGAGGTAGATTCAACTGCTCCACTGTTCGTATCTGTGCCGGTATAAGGCGCATTGCCGCCGACAAATACCCTCTCTGATAATAAGTATTTACCCGAAACCTGGCCTTATCCTGAAAAGCGTAAGAAAAATCGTACTCTCTCGCCTTAGTCAGATACTCTTTCTGTTCCGCCGTTAAAAGCGCCGTTACTAACCCCTCCGCCATCTCCGGCGTCAAAATCAACTCCTTCTCCAGCGGCACCAAAGCGCCGTCTATACGCAGAGTTGGTTTACGCGAAACGGCAATGTGTAAGTCACTCGCTCCCTGCCGCGCCGTCGTCAAAAGCAACTCCTCCAACTTTGTCTTATAATCCATATTCCTTCATTTTATTATATCACATTCCCTTTTTCTTTTTGTCATTCGTCATTTCCTATTTTTATTCCGTCTCCCTCAACACCTCCTCTATCAATACCTCTCCGTTCAACGCTTTAATAATTCCGTCCTGCCGCAAAGTTACCATTCCCTGCCGTTTTATTTCCGCCGCGATCGCCGCCGTCACCTCTCCTGATGATAACGCTTCTGTTAACTCCTTAGTCATCAGAAAAACTTCAAATATCGCCACCCTCCCTATCGTTCCCTTATTGTTGCACGCCGGACATCCCTTCGCCCGATACACGCGATATGGCTTCTTAAATACGCCCCTGATTCCAGCCGGCAGTCCCTTCAGTTCCTCCTCAATTATTTCCGCTATCGTCTCATTCGCCGCCTCTTCCTTCTTGCATTTTTGGCACAACCGCCGCAATAAACGCTGTGCCGCCATCAAATTCAATGCCGGCGGCAATAAAAATTTCTGCACCTTCATATCAATCAGGCGCGGAATAACCCCCACCGCATTGTTGGTGTGAATAGTGGAAAGCACTATATGCCCAGTCAGCGCCGCGTGCACCGCCAGCTCCGCCGTCTCACTGTCGCGTATCTCGCCCACCATAATCACGTCCGGGTCCTGCCGCAAAATCTGCCGCAATCCGGAAGCAAAGGTGTATCCTATCTCCGGCCGCACCTGCGACTGGTTCAGTCCGTCAATAAAATACTCCACCGGGTCCTCTAAACTCACGATATTTATCTCCTGCTTGTTTAAAATCTGCAGTATTCCGTAAAGCGTCGTCGTTTTTCCGCTTCCGGTCGGACCGGATATCAGTATCATTCCAAATGGCTTTTCTATCCCCTCGTTAATAAGTTTCAGGTTATGTTCTGCCAATCCCAACTCCGGCAGCCCCTTCAGTCCCACTGTCGGGTCTAAAATCCTAAGCACGACTTTCTCTCCTACCGGTGTCGGAAAAGTCGCTACCCGAAAATCAATGTCTCGCCCGGACAAAATCGTCCGAAACCTCCCGTCCTGCGGCACCCTCGTCTCGTCAATCTTAAGCTCCGCCAGCACCTTTACCCTTGACACTATCGGCCGGTGGAGCGCTATCGGAAAACTGCTTGCCTCTTTCAATTCTCCGTCCACCCGAAAACGTATCCGCAGACGGTTGCGCTGCGGTTCAATGTGAACGTCTGACGCTCTCTGGTCTACCGCCTCCTGCAGTGTTGACGACACTATTTTTATAACCGGCGCCTCCTCCGATATCGCCGTTTTCTCATCCAGCTGCACTACTCTCTGCCCCGCCGCCGGTCTTCCCGCCACGCCCGAATTTGACAACGCCTTGACCGCCGCCTCCACCTCGCTCCGATACGGCGAATATCTTTTAGCCACCTCCTCAAAATCCGCCACCGCCACCACATATACTCCCAAATTCACCCGCAGATTTTTAGCGATAAAGCGTAGCGCGTCTTGCGCTCTCATATCGTCCGGATTTACCATCCCCACCACCAGCATCTCCCCCTCGCGGCCTATCGGTAGCACCTTATAAGTCAACGCTGTTTCTTCCGGAATAAGATGCAGTATCTCGTCGGTAATCTCTTTGTTTTCCACCGGCCGAAAAGGCACGCCTAAAATCTCTCCCTTAACCTGCGCCACCGCCCGGCCGTTCGCCAATCTCCGGTCAGCTATCACCTGATCAACCGGTTGCGTCAAATAAGCCAGCTCTCCCATGAGCTTGGCTGTTTCCGCCCCTCCCAAAACCCCCCTCTCCTCCAATTTTGCAAGTAAAACCCGGTCATCCATATTGAACTAAAACCTTTACCCCGCTCCCCCTCCTGTTAAAACGGACTGAAAGGATCAGGTCGGCCGAGGTTGCTTGTTGTCAGCGGCGACACCTGCTGGCGCAAACTTTTAAAAGTCGGGTCTGAAATTATAACATCCTGGCTTGACACCACCGTTACCTGTTTCAACTCCTCCGCCCGTTTTTCCAAATCAGATGTGGTCGTCAACGTCGTAATTAAAGGCGATGCCGAAAAGAACAGGTAATAGACCGCTCCGATAATAAATGCCGCTCCCGCCACCCCGTACAATATCGGCATCCACTCTATGCTCTTTTTTTCTTCTTCTAAAACAAACGCCATATTTTTATTCTTGATAATAAGTGGTAATGACAAAATTATATATCTCTCCGCCCCCCGGCCCACCTGCCACCTTAAGCGACGTTAAATCCATCACGGTGATATTGCTCTCTAAAATAGTTAAAAACCGCTTCATGCTCTCGTAACCCCCGGCCGCTTTCATGCTTATCTCCATCTCTCCCACCTGTTTCGTAAACGTTTGCGTCGCTCTATCCTGGGTTGCCTTTACTTCCACCGCCACCGACCTCACCCCAAGCCCCGCCAATCTGGCCAGCGCTTGTATTTGATGGACTGCCCCCGGCACATCCGCCCCGCTCGGCAGCGACGCCGCCAACAACCCCTCAATATTAGCCGCGTTTTGAGAATCGGCATACAACTTGTCTATCGCCGCTCGCGCCTCCTGCTGTGCCTGCAGATGGCTTTCGGCACTCGCCGCCTGTTCGCGCAAACCGCGCACGCTGATAAACGTCGGCTTTACAAAACTGCTGAAAAGATAAAGTGATAGTAACAGCAAAACAACTGCTATTAAAAGCGATAACATTCTCCGATTTGCCATTACTGTTACATTAGCCATATTGCCGTTTTATTGTTTGCGCCTAAACTCCTGACGATCAAAATTAAAATTAACGTCAAAAACCGCCTGCCCGTTCTCGGCTGTAATCGCCGACGTTAAAGTAACGTCGCTTACTCCCGCCATTGCCGCCAGCGCCTTAAGCTGTACCGACAGCTCGTCATAATTACGGG